>OLOS01000679.1_pt1 | contig 33846 bp, 43 predicted proteins | sample 1672631 | NCBI WGS metagenome assembly OLOS01 (sample SAMEA3136707, study PRJEB25190) | human gut metagenome | biome: human gut; feature: human-associated habitat; material: faeces | place: Austria | collected 2013 | reverse complement strand
TCTGCCCACGATACTTGGCGGGCCGACGCGCCCGGAAAAATAGGTAGCGCCAACATAGAGAAGGCACCCAATAGGGAGCCTTCTCTATGTTGGCTTTTAGTGACACCTCTGCATGTGCAAGGCCTTGTATGGACGCCACAATATTTGACTATCTGTCTCACGAAGAGAGGGTGCGGTGTGTTTTCCGCAGCCGCAGAAGAAAGAAGATCGATACTCCCAGGCACAGCAGCTCTGAGATCAGCGGCGCGAACCATATCGAGCTGCCGCCGACAATAGCTGCCAAAAGGAGCAGGGCGCAGCTCTGCAGGATTAGTCCCCGCCCGGTGGAGATGGTCACGGCCGGCAGCGGACGCTCCATAGCGGTGAGGAACCCGGCAATATAAATGTTGAAGCCTACGGGCAGATAACACAGGCTATAGCGGCGGAAGGCATCCGTTGCAAAGTCCAGCATCTCTGGCTTGGCATCTGGCAGGAAGGCACCTACCAGAGTCGGTGCTGCCAAAAACAGCGCTGTGAAGCAAACGGCGGCAACGCCGCACATGGTGCGCAGCCCATAGCGTAGGAGCTTGCCGATAGATTCACCGTCTCCCCGTCCGTTCTGGAAGCTAATGAGCGGCTGGCTACCCTGGCTGATGCCCATGGTGATGTTGATAACCAAGGTGTTGGAATAAGCAATGATGGTATAGGCCACCAGGCCATCGGTGCCGATGCAGCGAAGGATCGTGTGGTTGAACAGGAAAATCATCAGGCCGTTGCACAGCTCTGTCAGCCCATCGGAAATGCCGATGGGCAGCAGACGCCGGTAGATATTCCAATCCATGCGAAAGCGCACCGGGTGGAATGTGGTGTGTTTGCCCAGAAAGTGGGTCATATAGATCACGCAGGTGAGCAGTTGGCTTACGCCGGTAGCTGCCGCCGCGCCCCAAATGCCCATGCCCCAGTGAAAAATAGCCAGGTAATCCAGCACACAGTTGGTAGCACAGCCTACGCACACGGTGACCAGCGCCATCCGGGGCCGGCCGTCGGTCTTTACCAATACCTCCAAATTATAAGAGATCATGAAGCACACAGCAAAGGGCGCCAACCCATGAAGATAGTGGATGGTATACTCCAGCGTGTCCGCGTTGGCACCCAGCAGCAGGGCAAAGGGCTCCGTGAACACCATCACCAGGATGGAGATGGTCGCACCGATTACCGCGAGGGTCACCAAATTTTGCGAAAAGAGCCTGTTAGCGCTCTGCGGATTCCCCTGCCCCAAGAGATAGGCAATGATGGTGGAGGTACCCACGGCAAAAATCACAGCGATGGAGAACAGCAGGTTGATAAACGGCACGGCCAGGTTCACAGCGCTCATGGCGTATTCACCAACGCCGCGGGCCACGAACAGGCCGTCCACAATAGAGTACAGGGAGAAAACCATGAGGGAGGCCACCGTGGCCGTGGAGAATCGGATAAATTGCTTGAGTAGACTATGCTGTTGCTGCATTTTGGATGAGTTTCCTTTCCATTTAGCGGCGTACCGCGATTTGTTTTTCTTAAAAACAGTATAGCAGAGGAAAAACGGTTCGTCAAGATTGACTATTGCGAAGTAAAAAGAGGAAATGTATAATAGGAAAAAAGGAGGAGCGTTATGAAAGTATATGTAATGGATTCTTTTTCAGACCGGATATTCGGCGGCAATCAGGCGGGAGTGGTACTGGCGGATAAAGCGCTGGAGCCGGCGGTAATGCAGCAGGTGGCAGCGGAGCTGAAGCACTCGGAAACTGCCTTTGTGTGGCAGACGGAGGAGGGAAACCGGCTGCGTTACTTTACCCCGGCGGGGGAGGTAGACCTGTGTGGCCACGCCACTGTGGCGGTATTTGCTCTGCTGCGTAGGTTAGGCCGGATCGAGGATGGCACGCACAAGGCACTTACCCGCGCGGGTGCACTGGAGATCGAGGTCAGCGGAGAGACGGTCTGGATGGACATGGCTCCGCCCAAAACCCTGGGTATCCTGCCGGAGGAAAGCTGGGAGGAGCTGTATGGAGCCTATGGCTTGACCCTGGAGGACAGACCGGCGGACCTGCCGCCGGAGATTGTAAGCACGGGCCTTGCTGACATTATGATGCCCGTTCGGGATCACGAGACGCTGCTGCGAGCCGTGCAGGACGAACGGACGGTGACAGAGCTGTCCAGGCGGTTCGACGTCACGGGGGTGCATATGTTCTGCCTGGGGGAGGAGATTGTGTATTGCAGCAATTTTGCCCCATTGTATGACATTCCCGAGGAGTGTGCCACGGGAACCAGCAACGGCGCGCTGACCTATTATCTCTATGAGCGGAGCCTGGTGGAGCCGGAGCGGGAGAATCTGTTCCTTCAGGGGGAGCACATGGAGCGTCCCTCCCGGATCCTGAGCCGTCTGACGGTGCAGGACGGCGCAGTCCGGGTACGCATCGGCGGCCAGGCTGTCATGAGCCTTGCAGGTGAAATGGATCTGTAAGGTGCGCTTGTAATCCGCACGATATAGTGGTATACTGATAAAAAATATCCCAAGAAATGCAGGAGGAAGTGCGAATGAAAGCGGCACTTGTCATCATGGCGGCCGGACTCGGCTCCCGCTACGGCGGCAATAAACAGGTGGATGGCGTGGGTCCCAACGGGGAGATCCTGATGGAGTATTCCATTTATGACGCCATTCGCGCGGGCTTTACCAAGATTGTGTTCGTCATCAAGCCCGGCATGGAAGAGATGATGCGGCACATCTGCGGGGACTATGTGGCCCGGCGCACCGCAGCGGACGGCTCGGTGGTGGAGGTGTGCTATGCGGTGCAGGATTTCACGGGCCTGCCGGCGTTTTATCACCTGCCGGCGCAGCGGGAAAAGCCCTTTGGCACAGGACATGCGGTGCTGTGCGCCCGGCCCTATGTAAATGAGCCATTCTGTGTGATCAATGCCGATGACTATTATGGCGTGGACGCATACCGCAAGATCTACCAGGCGCTGCAGCGCCTGCCGGAGCAGGGGAACGCCGCCATGGTGGGCTACCTGCTGAAAAATACCGTCAGTGAACGGGGCACCGTGTCCCGGGGCGTCTGCCGGGTGGAGGACGGGCGGCTCCTGGGTATCAAGGAGACGCTGAAGATCCGCCTGGAGCCTGATGGAACTATTGCCGACGAGGCCGAGGGCGTGCTTCCGGCGGACGCGGTGGTGTCCATGAATTTTTGGGGCTTTGCTCCTTCGTTTTTCCGGGAACTGGAGATGTTTTTCTACGATTTCCTCCGCTATGAGGCCGGGGATAATATCAAAGCCGAGTGCATGCTGCCCAGCCTGGTGGGTAAGCTCATCGGTGAGGGGAAGCTGAAGGTATCCGTGCTGCAATCCGCAGACCGATGGTTCGGCATGACCTACCACGAGGATCGGCAGGCTGTGGCGGAGGAGCTGAAGCGGCTCCATGCATGCGGCGTATATCCTGAAACGCTGCGGCTTTGAGGAGGGCAGAAACTATGAAAAGGACGCAAAAAAGACCTTGGTATAGAAAACCCGCCTGGCTGGTAAGCATCGCGGCGGTGCTGGTCGCCCTGGGGGTGGTGCTGTTTTTCCTGCTGCGCAGCGGCGACAAAAAGGAGCCGGAGGTGCCCGATAATCCACCGGTGGAGGACCCCACGCCGGCGCCCGACCCGACCCCCACGCCTGACCCGGAGCCGGAACCCACGCCTGACCCGTCCCAAGGGAGCTATACCGAGGGCGAGCAGACTGACGGCGTGTGGAACCTAGTGCTGGTAAATCCCTGGAACCCTCTGCCGGAGGATTTTTCCGTGGACATTGAGCCTTTGGACAACGCCCGTGGCGTTGACAAGCGCTGCTATCCCCAGCTGCAAAAAATGATGGACGATTGCCGGGCGGCAGGCCATTCCCCGTATATCTGCTCGTCCTACCGCACCCAGGCTATGCAGCAGGAGAATTTTAATAGGCAGGTGGATATTTTCAAGGGCCAGGGCTATGACGAGGAGGAGGCTCAGGAGCTGGCCGCCCGGGAGGTGGCCGTGCCTGGCACCAGTGAGCATCAGCTGGGCCTGGCGGTGGATATTATCGACACCGATAATTGGAACCTGGATGAATCTCAGGAGAGTATGCCCACCCAGCAGTGGCTCATGGCCAACAGCTGGCGCTACGGCTTTATTCTCCGCTACCCCACCGGTACCACGGACATCACGGGGATCATCTATGAGCCCTGGCACTACCGCTATGTAGGCTGCCAGGTGGCCAAGGAGATTTATCAGCGGGGCATTACATTGGAGGAGTACCTGGGCCGGGCAGAGCACTAAATAGAAGTATCACCCCTTTATGCGGCGGGACCTCCCGGGTCCCACCGCATTTTTCTGTCCGCCGCTCCGGCTTTCAATCAACGCAGCCGTAGGGGCTGGCGCCCCCGACGGCCCGGCTGCAGGCAGTCCTTGTTATGCGCAGGGACGGACGCTATACCTACCCGTCGGGCGGGGCGAGAGCACCCCGCCCGACGGGGGTGTACCGCATTTCTTGTAATCTGTCACTGGCTTCGCAATCCCTAACTCCGTCCCCAAGGGCATCCGCTTTTCCCACGATAAAGGACGCCGACTCTTGCCGGCGTCCTCTCATACATCAGCCCGACTTACGTCAGTTGCATTCCTTGGCCTGCTTGCTCTGCTCCTGGTTCTGGTTTTTGCTCTGATTCTGATTTTGGTTCTGGTTCTGATTCTGATTCTTGTTCTGATTGTTCTTAGCCATACTGAGCACCTCCTTTTCCGTACTGTGTACGCCCTTAGTGTGCCATGAGCCGGGTAAAATATACAAAAATTTCTCAAAAAAATATTGACATTGCTGCGCCCGGGTGATACAATACCATAGGAAAAACAAAGAAGGCAGAAAGCGTCCGCCTCACCTCCCGCCACAGGCAAAGAGGTCAATAGCGAAATGTGCTCCAGATTTAGGGGCGGTTTAGGCTATGCGGATGCTTTCAGCATCCGTGTTTTTATTTTTGAATGGAGGTGTTTCGGCCATTAGCAAGCTGCAGCATGAATTGAACGAGGAAATCCGCGATAAGGAGATCCGCCTCATCGGTGAGACTGGCGAACAGATGGGCATTGTTTCCGCAGAGGAGGCCCTGCACATCGCAGACGAGCGCGGTTTGGATCTGGTAAAAATCTCTCCGCAGGCTGTGCCCCCTGTGTGCAAGCTGATGAACTACGGCAAGTACAAGTTTGAGCAGAGCAAGCGGGAGAAGGAAGCCAGAAAGAACCAGCATGTGGTGGAAATCAAGGAGATTCGGATGTCCCCGGGCATTGATGTGGGCGATTTCAACACCAAGCTGAAAAACGCCCAGAAGTTCCTGGCTGACGGCAACCGCGTGAAGGTTTCCGTGCGTTTCCGCGGCCGTGAGATGGCCCATACGGACATCGGCCGGGATCTGCTGAATAAGTTTGCCGAGCAGTGTGCCGAAACAGCAACATTGGAAAAGGCAGCCAAGATGGAGGGGCGAAATATGTCTATTTTCCTCTCTCCCAAGGCAGGCAAGTAATTTCACTTTTCCGCCGCGGGCGGAGAACATACGGAAGGAGTATTTATCATGCCTAAACTGAAGACCCATAGCGGCGCAAAGAAGCGCTTCAATCTGACGAAGTCCGGCAAGGTCAAGAGAGCCCACGCTTTCAAGAGCCACATCCTAACCAAGAAGGACACCAAGCGTGGCCGTCGCCTGCGCTCCGGCACTTATGCCGATTGCACCAACGAGGCGACCATCCGCAAGATGATTCCTTATAAATAATTGACGGAAGCGTTAGAATAGGAGGCAAGTACAAATGGCAAGAGTTAAAGGCGCAATGATGGCGCGTAAAAGAAGAAATAAGACCCTGAAGCTGGCCAAGGGTTACTGGGGTGCCAAGTCCAAGCACTTCAAGATGGCCAATGAGCAGGTCATGAAGTCCCTGACCTACGCCTATGTAGGTCGCCGGCTGAAGAAGCGTGACTTCCGTCAGCTGTGGATTACCCGTATTTCTGCTGCCTGCAAGCAGAACGGCATGAACTACTCCACCTTTATGCACGGCCTGAAGGTGGCCGGCATCCAGATCAACCGCAAGATGCTTTCCGAGATGGCTATCAACGACAGCGTGGCTTTTACCGCCCTGTGTGACATCGCCAAGAAGGCCTAAGGAGCAGACAACCGTATAAAAAGGGCTTGCCGCCTGCACTTTGCAGGCAGCAGGCCTTTTTTCTGTTCTGGTGCGGCCTGCGGCGCCGGATAAACCGGGTAAACTGGGCTTTTCCTGTTGCCAAAACTGGAAAAGAGGGCTATAATAAAAAAGAATACTATTGATTGACGAGTGCAAATGCGCCTGCCATTGAATTTTCTGTCCGTCAAAACCGGGTCTGCTCTTGCTAATCGATGGTAGCCCAATACATAATGAGCTTTGAGGTATGAGGATGAAAACACAGGAAAAGCTGAACATGACCATGCTCTGCGATTTTTACGAGCTGACCATGGGCAACGGGTATTTCAAAAACGGCTACAAGGATCGCATCACCTACTTTGATGTATTTTTCCGCCGGGTGCCGGACGGCGGCGGCTTTGCCATTGCCGCGGGGCTGGAGCAGCTCATCGAGTATATCGAGAACCTCCATTTCAGCCCGGAGGATATTGCCTATCTTCGCGGCCGGAAGCTCTTTGACGAGGAGTTTTTGACCTATTTGGAGAATTTCCGCTTTACCGGCGACATTTACGCCATTCCCGAGGGTACGCCGGTATTTCCCCGGGAGCCGCTGGTCACGGTCCGTGCCCCGGCCATCGAGGCTCAGCTCATCGAGACCTTCACGCTGCTCACGGTAAATCACCAGAGCCTTATTGCCACCAAGGCCAACCGCATCGTCCGGGCCGCCAGGGGCCGCACGGTGCTGGAATTCGGCTCCCGCCGGGCCCAGGGTGCAGATGCGGCCATTGTGGGCGCCCGGGCGGCCTATATTGGCGGCTGTCACGGCACCGCCTGCGCTATATCCGACGAGCAGTTTGGTGTGCCTGCCGGCGGCACCATGGCCCACGCCTGGGTGCAGATGTTCGACACGGAGTATGACGCGTTTAAGACCTATTGTGAGATCTATCCCACCAATGCCACTCTCCTGGTGGACACCTATGACACCCTGCGCTCCGGCGTGCCCAATGCCATCCGTGCTTTTGACGAGGTTCTCAAGCCTTTGGGCATCACCAAGTGCGGCATCCGGCTGGATTCCGGCGATATGGCTTACCTGAGCCGCAAGGCAAGAGAGATGCTGGATGACGCCGGCTGGACGGATTGTAAAATTTCCGTCTCCAATTCTTTGGACGAGTATCTCATCCAGGATTTGCTGCTCCAGGGAGCGCAGATCGATATGTTCGGTGTGGGCGAGCGAATGATTACCGCCAGGAGCGAGCCTGTGTTCGGCGGTGTGTATAAGCTGGCCGCCGTGGAGGACGAGAATGGGACTATTATCCCCAAAATCAAGGTCAGTGAGAACGTGGAAAAGATCACAATCCCTCACTTCAAGAAGGTATACCGCTTCTACGGCCGGGATACCGGCAAGGCTATTGCCGACTATATAACCCTGTATAACGAGCAGGTGGACGATGAGAAGGATATAGAGCTGTTCGATCCCAGTGCCACCTGGAAGGCCAAGACCGTGTATAACTTCACGGCTCGGGAGCTGCAGGTGCCCATTTTCCTGGGAGGAAAGTGTGTGTATGAGCACCCGACCCTGGAGCAGATCCGGGAGTATTGCCGCCAGCAGGTGGATACCCTTTGGGATGAGGTGAAGAGATTCGACTATCCCCATAAGTACTATGTAGACCTCTCTCAAAAGCTGTGGCAGATGCAGCAGGATCTGCTGCATGCCAAGCATTTTGAGTAAAAGCCTATGACAGGATTGCCCTTGCGTGCAATCCTGCCGGCTTTTTTAAGAAAGGATTATTTCCCCATGAAACGAATTCAGCGCAAAACAGAGAGAAGAATATCGGCCGCTCTGCGCCTGGCTCTGGTGGCACTGTTGCTTTTGCTGCAGATTGCCTTGGTGATAGTGCTGGTCCAGGTACTTCGGCAAAAAATGTACATTGGTTACACGGTTTTGCAAATGCTGGGTGTGCTGTGCGTTCTGCATCTGTATATGCGTCCGGGTAGCAGTACCTATAAGCCCGGCTGGATCATTCTTATTATGCTGGTGCCGGTGGTGGGGCTGATCCTTTATTTCCTGTGGAACGGCAATCAGGTGAAAAAGAAGCTGGCACTGAAGGCGATAGCTATGCCGAAGGAGTCTCCGGCGGTGCAGGAGAGCAGCACCCGGGCACAGGCGGCGCTGACAGAGCGGTGGCCCCGGTGGGGTAAGCTTACGGAGTATCTGCAGCGGCAGAATTTTCCGGTGTTTGCCAATACGGAAATGACATATTTCCCAACGGGTGAGGCGTATTTGGAGGATTTGCTGGCCAAGATGGAAAAGGCCCAGCGCTTCATCTTTTTGGAGTATTATATTGCATCTGAAGGGCAGATTTGGGAGCGCATCTGCCGGATTCTTACCGAGCGCGCTGCCGCAGGGGTAGAGGTAAATCTGATTCTGGATGATTTCGGCAGCATGATGACCATGCCTCCGGAGGATATTTATGCGCTGCGGCAAAAGGGCGTTTGGGTGCAGATGTTCAACCCGGTGCATCACTATGTGAATCGGCTGTACTTCAACTATCGCGACCACCGCAAGATTGCTATCATCGATGGAGACATTGCCTACACAGGCGGTGCGAATCTGGCGGATGAATATGCCAACCTAATTGTTCGCTTCGGCTACTGGAAGGATTGCGGCATCCGCCTGGATGGGGAGGGAGCCTGGGGCTTGACCCGGCAGTTTATGCACCTGTGGCTGCGTATGAACGGCGAGCTGCGCGACCCATGGGATTCCTATCGCCCTCAGGCGGTGGGCCATGGCGATGATTTTTGCCAGCCCCTGGTGGATGGACCGGATAACAACCCTGTCAGCACCATAGAGGATACCTATCAGCAGCTCATTGCCAATGCCTGCCGCTATGTGTGGATCACCACGCCGTATCTGGCCATTGATGAGCCGATGATCCGCACCCTGTGCATCGCTGCAGACAGCGGCGTAGATGTGCGGCTGATGCTGCCGGGGATCCCGGATCATAAGTTTGCCTATATGGTGGCCCAATCCTATTTTGGGGAGCTGCTGCAGCATGGCGTAAAGATTTATACCTATACCCCGGGCCTGCTCCACGCCAAATCCGTAGTGGCAGACGGTGAAATGGGCTTTGTGGGGTCTGTGAATATGGATTACCGCAGCTTCCAGCTGCATTTTGAGTGCGGCACTCTGTTTACCGGCAGCGCAGTGGCGGCGGTGCAGGAGGATATGGACGATATTTTGGAAAAGAGCCGGCGGGTGACGCTGGCCGCCTGGCGAAAGCGCAAGTGGTATGTGAAAATTCTGGGTGCTGTGCTGCGTCCCTTTGCCATGTGGATGTAAAAGGAGAGAGAAAGAATGCTGATCCATGATATGAATACCGGCGACCGGTTTGAAGGCTATTATATTCTGCAGAACATCGCTCAGCGTACTACAGCGGCGGGCAAACCCTTCCTCACGCTGAATCTGGCGGACCGAAGCGGCGCCGTTACGGCCCAGGTGTGGGATTACACAGGGCCTATCGGCCTCGGTGATGTGGGCAAGGTAGCCTGGGCGGCAGGCCTTGCCTCGGAGTATCGCGGCGCCCCGCAGCTGACGGTGTATCGCATCCGCCTGGCGGAGGAGAATGAGGGCTATAAGATCAGCGACTTGGTGGCCACGGCGCCTATCGAGATGGATGAGACCTGGGCCTGGCTGCAGGAGACGGTGGATTCCATACAGGATGAGGATTACCGGGCTGTCTGCCGGGAGATGCTGAAAATCTACGGCAAGCAGTTTCGGCTCATTCCGGCGGCTAAGAGCATGCACCACGGCTTTGTGGGCGGCCTGCTCATGCACACGGCCTACATGGTGAAGGCTGCCGGCTTCTATGCCGGGCTCTACCCGGCGGTGGACCGCAGCCTGCTGCTGGCGGGTACGCTGCTCCATGACTTCTGCAAGTGCGAGGAGTTTGTCACCTCTGCCCTGGGCTTGGTAGCGGAGTATTCGCTGAAGGGCCAGCTCGTCGGCCACCTGGTGCTGGGGGCGGAGGCAGTGAGTCGTGTGGCGGCGTCCCTGGGTGTTCCGGAGGAGAAGTCTGTGCTGCTGCAGCATATGATTCTATCCCACCACGGGGAGCCGGAGTTCGGCGCGGCTGTGCGGCCCATGTGCATTGAGGCGGAGCTTTTGAGTTACCTGGACCTGATCGACAGCCGTATGGAGATCTATACCGAGGCCATGGAGGAGACGCCTGTGGGCACCTTCAGCGGTAGGATATTCGCCCTGGACAAGCGGATCTATCACCATGCCTGAAAAATTTTCCAACTTTCACACTCACACCATCCTCTGTGACGGTAAGGACCGGCCGGAGGAGCTGGTGCTGGAAGCGCTGCGTCTGGGTTGCCCGGCCATAGGCTTCAGCGGCCATTCATATGCCCCCTATGACGAGGCCTATTGCATGTCCCCGGCGCAGACGGAGACGTATAAGGAGGAGCTTTGCCGCCTGCGGGAAGAGTACGCCGGCCGCATCCGTATCTACATGGGCATTGAGCAGGACCTCTATTCTACCAGCCCTACGGCGGGCTATGACTACGTGATCGGCAGTGTACACTATCTGTATAGGGATGGCGTGTATCTGCCCATAGACGCCTCTCAGAGCGCCCAGGAGCAGGCAGTGCAGGCACACTACGGCGGAGATTGGTATGCCTTTGCCGAGGACTACTTTGCTGCCGTTTCCCGAGTCTATGAACTGACTCATTGTCAGGTGGTAGGGCATTTTGATCTGCTTACCAAGTTCAATGAGGGAGACGCACTTTTTTCCACGGAGCATCCCCGCTATCGCCGGGCGGTGTCCCGGGCGCTGGATGCCCTGTCATTGGCACCTGTAGTCTTCGAGATCAACACCGGGGCCATCTCCCGGGGATACCGTACAGAGCCGTATCCGGCGGGCTGGATCGTGGAGGAGCTGTGCAGGAGGGGGAGAAAGCGAATCCTGTCCTCCGATTGCCACACCAAGGAAAACCTGCTGTTCGGCTTTGAAAAATACAAGGATTGGATCCTATAGATCCCAAAAAGCACGGGGAAATATGTCCCGTGCTTTTTGCTCGCCATATTGCAAGAGAAAGATCCCCTTCACCGCCAATAAAAAAGAACCATCCCTTTTGGATGGTTCTTTCGTTGGAGGTGACACCCGGATTTGAATTGCATCGAGTGCGTAAAATGCTGTAAACTGGTGTAAAAAAAACAAGCAATTTCAAGGGTTTCCTGGCTTGAGTGTAAAATGCTGTAAATAATTGTTAAAGCTGTAAGGGGTAAACTAAGGGGTAGTAAAGGAGCGTTTTTTTAGGGCCGGGGGGCGGCGTTTTAAAGCCCCGCTTAATCTTCATCCACTTCTTCGATCCACAAGTCCAACTTTCGCTTGAATATTTGAAACACCCGGCTGCGGTCGGTGCGGATGCACACGCCGAAGGGGTACACGCCCTGCTCCAGGCCGTCGGCCAGAGTATCAGAACAAAGGCTCAAGCCTCTATCCCGAAGATATTTCGATGCCTGGTGCAGCGTCAAGGTTTTGATCATGTTCGTATTCCTTTCCTGTTTTTGCTGCCTATATGTTGCGCATATTGATGCAGCATAACCATTTTCCTTTAGAATCTCTGCTGCAATCAAAGCAGCACCAGGGGAATGCCCCGGCGCCACTTTTTAGTGCGTCAAGCCGTTTCCGAGCCATTCAACCGGCATTCTTCCATGACCTTGCGGAGTTGCTCGTCACTGAGCTGCCTAACAAGCCGCTGGGCTTCTTGGCGAAGTTCCTCCATGCTGAGATTATCCATTTCATCCATTACGGCCCGCCTCCTTTTGATCTTCATTCATTTCTTTATTGGCAAGAAGCTCATCCACGCACTTAATAACATAGTCCAGCTGCTCGGGAGTGAGAAGCAAAATCTCCTCTTTTAACCGCTCACGTATATTTTTCATGTTTTCCTCCTTGTTTTCCTGTGCGGGAGGCGGTACAATGGCAGTACCGGCCTCCCTTGTGTTGGTTGGTGGTTACAGCTCTCTGTGCCTTGCTTTGGTCGGCGTGGGTACAGAGGGCTTTTCTCATGCCACGCAGAACCGGCGTGTGGTGGTGGTCTTGGTGAACTGCTGGGCCAGGTCGGGGAGGGCCTTTTTTAAGGCGCTGGTATCGAGACGGGAGGAAGTCACGATTTTATAACTTACCTTCCAATCCGTGCCGCTGATGGTGTCCACGCCCTCCGCGTCCATGTGGGTCTTGATGCTGTCCGCGATGCTCTCGATCTCTCCGGCCAGCTCGTCCGCCATACGGCGCAGCTCCCGCAGCTCCTTGATCTTGCTGTCCATTTCGTTGATGCTCATTTTCTGTACCTCCTGTTTTAATTTAAGGGAACTCCGGCGGCGGGGGGCGTTGCGGATTAGCGTTCTTCTCAGTGCATCTCAATCTCCCGTATCCCGATCCGCTCTTGTAGGTGTTCTTTGCATCCACCTTTGCCGCTGTCTTGGCTGTTTTCGTTTGTTCCCTTGCTGTGATTATAATGTAGCATACTTGCACAAGTATATCAATTGACAGAATTAACATATTTGCGCAAGTATATTTGTGTAATATTATACTTGCGTAATATATGCAAGTTGTGGTATAATGCGGATAGTGGAAAAGAGACCCTATTTTAGGGTGTTACCATCACCGAAAAGGAGGTGCAAATATGGCAACATCAAAAGCGCAGCAAAACGCAACCAATAAATGGATTGCAAAGGCTTATGACCGCATTAACCTTACCGTCCCCAAAGGCCGGAAAGAGGAAATCCAGGCATTTGCAGCGCAGACCGGCGAAAGCGTAAACGGCTTTATCAACCGCGCCATTGGTGAAGCTATGGGAGAAAGCCCGCAGCAGCCCGCAGGAGCGTCGCAAGGCATGGGGGCTATCCTTACCCATGCCGCGCTTAAAACAGCGCAGGAGGCCGCACAGAGAGCCGGGGAAACGGTTCCTGCATTTGTTAGCCGTTCGGTTGAAACGCAGGCGCAACGCGACAAGGTTATGCAAGCAATGAGGACGAAAGAAAAAGTCCCGGATAAATCCGAGACTTAAAGAAAGGCGGGGGTTAGCCCCCGCCCTTTTTGCTGTCCGCTACCCCCCTTTTTTGCTGTCCCGAACTATCGACTTTCTGTCCCGACATAGACCACAAGACGCAAAACAAGGGAAGATAAAATGCGAAAGCGGGGGCTTTTGCCCCCGCCCTCTATCTATCGGTTGTAAATGGCGAAATACACACCCCCGCGCCCTGGTACTTTAGGGCGCTGCCTGCCGCTGTACTTCGGGCAGGACTTCGCAAGGGAACAAAGGATAGGCAATCCCGCCGCCCTTGCTGCCTGCTGCCGGGCTTTCTCCGGCTGGTGGCCTTTGTATCACTGCCTCCGTTCAAAAGTTCTCGATGATCTCGCCGGAAAGCTGATCCCACCATTCGCCCATGTGCGCGGCAACTCCGGGAGTAATGCGCCGGTTGCCGTTGCCGCCGCGTCCGCTACAATAGTTTACAGTGGTCATGAGGTCATCCCACGCTTTAAGCGTCTTTCCTGTGCCGTTGGCGCACTCTTGCGAAAGAACAGTGAGCGCAACGCGGTCTTTTCGGTTGTCTGCATCTGTTGCCGCGTCCGCTGCGTATTTTGAAAGAAGTCGAAGCATCGTTGCATTTCCATCGTATTTTTCCGCAAGGGAGTAATAATCATCAGCGGTCAGAATGCCGGACTTCATCAACTCTACGCCTGCAGCATCTACGGCGGTCGGGTCAACGCACTTGCTCGCCTGTACTTCCTTTTCCAATGCGCGGCGGAGGTCTGCGGCCTTTGCGTCAAACTCCGTCCAAATGCGCGCGGTCTCCTGTCGCATTTTCTTCTCCGCCTCTTGGAGCTGAAGCGTGGCAATCTGCCTTTTCAGCGCGTCCGGGCCTGCGTCCTGCATGGATTTTCGGGCCTGCTCTACTGTGTTATACGCGGCGGCGTATTCGCTTCTCGCGGTGCGGAAAGCCGCGTCAAGTTCTTTTGCAAAATGGTTAAACTCGCTCATTCTTTCGTTCCTTTCTGCTGCGGGAAAAGGCCGCAGCGCCCATTCTCATACATGGCGCAGGTATCGCCGCAAGCCAAATGCGCGGGGAGCGGGCAACGCTTGCCCGCCTGCGCTGTTCCCGGCTTGCACTTGCCGCTTTCGTAAAAGCTGCAATCCTCTTTGCATTGCGGGTATAGGCCGCCCTGAAAGGGGCAATCTTTTCTTTGTGCGGGTGGTTCTTCCTGCATCTTCTTATAAATGGCTGTTCCCATCGGCACTTCGCCCGCAGAGGTTACAATAACCGGCGCATACTCACGGCATCCGCGCCCGAACTCGCGGTATCTTTTGCCGTGTTCATCAATTAGGGGGTATTCCCTCAAAATGTCCATGTGCTTCCTTTCAGTCCAAATTTGGACAGTCTTCATAGCCGTTGCGGAATACGCTGTCGGCCTCATAGCTGACCTCAAAAAGCGGGGTATGGTATCCGCTGCTGTCCTTTACAAGCTCGCGGTTTGCATCGTCCAGCGCAAGAAACGCCGGAATGATCTGCTTTTCCCATGTCTGCCTTTCAATGGCCTTGAAGCAATGCGGGCAAGTGCGGGGATAGTCCCCGCTAATAATAGTGGAACTTGACACGCCTGTGATGCTTCGCCCGTACACTTCCCATGTGCCGCCGCAATAGTGGCACTTGATACGCATATAGCCCATTGCTTTCTCCTTTCTTTAAGCGCTCTGCCCTCGCTTGCGGTAAATCTCACGGTCTAACGCATAAGCGAGGCTGTCTATACTGTGGTTGTCCCTGTCGGGGAGAGAGGAAAGCATATTGCCGTCTTTGTCCTTTTCGTATTCGTAGTTTGCAAACTCCCGCGCCGCGTTTGGTGTCCTTGCAGGATCAACCACAATGCGCCGGTGTTGCAGCCACTTGACACGATACGCCACGCATCCCGGCTCTTTGTGGCAAGCTCTGGCCTGCTTTAAGCCGTGGTCGCGTAGATCGGCTATGCTTTTCGGCTCTGCTGCATCGCAATAAATGTCGCTGTGATCTTGAAAGCACAAGCCGCTTACCGGGGAAAGGTAGCTGCCGCCTTTGGTGTCCCCCTCCACAAGCGGGGCGATTTCCTCCGCAAGCTGCCGGTTACTCATGCCGCGCTTGTAAATCTCGTTCAGAATGTAGATTATCTCGTGCTTACGGTCATAGCTGCAACGGATAAAGCAAGCGGGGTCTGCCGCAAAGCCAAAGTCCACGCCGGAAAAGAAGTATTCCATGTTCGCCACTTCCTCGGCGGTGATCTCCCGCACTTCCAGCGCTGGGAATACCTCCGCGCCGGTGCCGGTCGCCTCGCCTAAGTATTCGTGCCGGTATGCCTGCTCATTGACGGCCTCCAGGCGTTCAGCCTCCGCTATGAAAGCCTCGCCTAACCATTCGGCGGGTATGTCCTTATAGGTGGTGTGAAAGGTGATCCCCTGCGCGTCCGGCCCTGCAACAAACTGATTTGCCCAATTCGCCTTACTGATCGGCGGGTTGAAGCTGCGGAACACTTGCGGGTTTGTCCCTTGCCCTCGCATGACCGATTGCAAAACATTTCGGGCGAAGTTTGCACCGTTCAGCTCTGCAAATTCTTCAAACCAACAATAGCGGAAAGTGCCGCGCCTGGGCTTGATAGATTTCAGCTTGCTTGCATCGTCCAACCCCCGAAAAAGGATCTGTGCGCCGGTCGGCCTGTATTCATACATCATCGGAGAAACGGTTGCTTTCCAGAGGTGGGAAACGCCCAGCATATCAATAGCCCATGCGATTTGAGAAAAAACGCTGTCGCGCATTGTCCCCGCCACTTTACGAAACACAATAGCGTTGCTCTGGCCTGTGGGGTCGCTCTGTATGCCGTCCACGATCTCAAGCGATACGAAAGAGCTTTTGCAGCTCCCGCGCCCGCCCGGAAGATTGTAAAAGCGGTGCTTCTCTGCCTTTATGTCCTCATGCAAAGGGAGATAGCACGGGGCTATAAAGTCCTCCACGGTGGCGGTGGCTGTCATGCTATCCCGGCGCTGCTTCTCTGCCATTTCAAGGGCTGCTATGCGCTGTTCCAGCTTGTCCCGTGTTATCATTGCCGCATTTCCTCCAAAGCCGTTAAACGCTCTGCAAGGTCGTTCTGATCGGTCAGGCGCACGGCATAATCAAGGGCGATTTTCGCGGCGTTTACTCTGGCGGCGGGGTTTATTTCCTCGTCCTCCATGACCGTCTGCAAGGTGGATAATGCAGGCTCTAATAGCTGCTGCGCCCTGCGCGTTGCGTCCTGTACTACCCCGGCGAACGCTTCGCGGTATCGCTGGCAAAACTCCGGGTCTTCAAAATAAGTCCGCATGGTTCGCTCTGCAATTCCTGCCGCTGCTGCCGCTTCTTTCTTGCTTCGAGAAGTCAGAAGAGCCGCAAGCAGCTTTTCTTTATTCGGGGTCAATCGTTGTCACCTTCTTTCCCGGCATCGAATTTCTTCATTGCTGCGTGTGCTGCCGCCACTTCTTCCGGGGTCATGTCTGCGCCTGTCAGATAACGCAGGACAAGGGCTGCTGTGTCAAGTTCATCAAACCGTGCAACGGGCCGTCCTGCTGCCGTTTCGATGAAATAACGCCGCTCGGTCCCCATCATATAGGAGTAAAACATCGTCATTTGTCTTCACCTTCTTTCCCGCCGTTTTCTGCCGTTTTCTGCCTGTCAAATTGCTGTTTCTGCGGCTTTCTGGCGGTCATAGAGCCCTGCCCATGACTCGATCATAGGCGGCGGAACGTGCGGGGCAAGGCTCCACATACTCGCCATTGCACATAGGCAAAAATCGCATGTGTGCCCCTTCAAATCGAAACTGCACCGCGCCGGTCTTGCCCCGGCGGTTCTTGGCGACGCTGCAGCCGATGACTTGCCGCGCGCTGTCGACCTTCCAAAGAAACAGGACCTTATTGGCATTTTGCTCCAGTTCGCCGGAATCCCGCAAGTCTCGGAGGGTTGGCTGCTCGGTTTCATCCCGCCCCCGGTTCAGCTGCGCCAGCGCGATTACCGGCACCCGCAGCTCGGCAGCCAGGTTTTTCAGATCCCGCGAGATTTGCCCTAATTCCAAATTGCGATTGTCGTTCCGGCGGTCGGGCCTCAACAGTCCCACATAGTCGACGATGACACAAGACAAATTTTCCTGGGCTATTGCCTGGGCTCGAATGCGGGCCACCGTCATATTTGGCGCGTCACAAATGCGGATGGGGAGGGCGGACAGCTCAGAGGCGGCATCGGCCAGCTCCTGCCAAAGAGCCTCGCTTTGCGTCTGCCCATTTACCAGGTCGGATAGCGTGACCCGGTCCGTGTGCCGCACTTGCAGCCGCTCGGCCACTTCGTCGGCGGACATCTCCAGCGAGTACAGCAACACTGTTCCATGCTTTGCGGCAGCCTCTGCCAGGGATAGGGAAAATGCACTTTTTCCCACGGCGGGGCGTGCGCCCACCAGTATCAACTCTCCGGCACCCACGCCCATAAGCAGCGCATCCAAATCATTGAAGCCCGTATGTAGCCGTGTTTGCGGCGCTGTCAGACCGTTCAAGTAACCCGTCAGAATGCTGGATAAGTCCGCCGGATGGACATCTATCTTGCGCTCCAGGGCGGCCTTGCAGACGGCGGTGAGGGCTTCGGCGGTGTCCTCTCGGTTGGGGTCAGCAAGAATGCTTTCCACTGCCCGCCGCAGCTCTCGATCAACGGCGGCCTTGTGCAGCAGCTTTGCGTGGACCTCGGCATTGGCCGTGGTGGGGGCGCTATCCATGCAGAGAGCGACAAAGCTCCCGGCGGCTTCGTACTCCATCTGCTCGGTCAAGGCTGTGATGGCCAGCGCCTCGTCAAAGCCCTGCCCCTTGTCCTGCGCCTGGACTGCGGCGGCGTACAAGGCAGCGCAAGGATCAATGCTGAAGTCCTCGGCGGAGAGCAAGGGACGCACCACACGCAGTACCCGCCGGGTGTCCTTCAGCACAGCACCGCAGAGTGCGTATTCGAGTTCTGTTACATCACGATGCATTGCGATTCACTCCCTCCATCCGTGCCATGAGCTGCGTAAACTGTCGGCGAAACTTTCCGGCGGAGAGGATCACGGTGTTCCAAAAATCGTCCCGCTGGGAAAAGTCCAACACTTCTGCAATAGTCTCCCACTCGTATCCGTCGATGCGGTGGAGCTTGTCCATCTGATCCGCCCATTTTTGCAGGATGGCCTCCGTTTGTGGCTTTGATTTAGGGAGCCGTTGGTGGATCTTCTTTGCCAAAAATAAAGCGCACCTGAATGCCTCGCCGTCAGGCGAGAAAGATTTCTTGTAATTCTTCTCATTCTTGTTTGTGGTCATCTGCTGGTCATTTGTTGGCCGGTTATCGGCTGTTTTGCTGGTCGCTTTTTCTTCTCTACCTTGAAAAAAGTCCCAGTTTGCAATGGTTACGAGGGTAAATTTGTTGGTCGGGGTGATGGTCACATTTTCGGCAAGTTCCAGCTTATTTATCAAACGCCGAATTTTGCTTTCATCCAGCCCCAAATCCCGGCTGATTTTCTTGCGCCCTGTCACCAGTTGCCCCGGCTTGAGACGGATCATCTGATTGCCCACCATGATGTCGACCTCCGTATGCGCCGCATGCATCAGCAGATAGACCCATAGCCGCAGCAGCTCCGCATTCGAAAATATCGGCGAATCCAGCATGGAACGATGCAGTTTTACCCAGCCTTCCGCCATGTTATGCCCCTCGTTCCCGCACCCAAATTTTTAAGTCGTCCACCAACACTCTGGTACACCCGCCTAATTTAACCACGGGAAACCCATCTATCTTCGCCCAGGTATAGACCGTCGGCCGGCTGACACCCAAGAGCTGGGCAGCCTCGGCCATCGAGACCGCAATGGGAGCCGTTGAGCCCATTATTCCACCTCCTGGCTGAGAATATAGATAGCCTGCTCAATTCTCGCCCGCTTGTCTTCCGACAAGGGGAAGCGCATCCAGCGTGTGATTGTGGGCTCGCTAACGCCAATTTGGGCTGCAATTTTCCACAGGGGTACACCGTTTGCCCGCGCCAGCCTCCGCAATGCAATGTTCTCCATTTTCAATACCTCCTTGACATGCATAATTTAATGTGCTATTATCGTCTTGCTGATGATTTAATTATACTTTTCATCGAGCGCTTGTTCAAGTATAATAAAGTAAAATTTATTCAACTTTAGATTAGTATTGGTATATTTTGCTGACAATATTGCTGGAGGAGATTATGAATCGAAAAGAACAATCTTTTGAAATGGCTCGGAGGTTGAAGAAGCTGCGCAATTCAAAAAAACTATCTCATGCCAAGTTGTCAGAAGAACTCTTGCGCATATACGGCATTAAGATCAGCCGCGCAAGTCTAATGAATTACGAAATTGATGACAAATACCACAGTAGGGCGGAATCCTGCGCCAATCTTAAAATGAATGCCGAATATTTGAATTGCTTTGCAGACTTTTATGGTGTATCCACTGACTATCTTTTGTGTAGGACGGATTTAACTACCTCCGATGTAAATGCACTTGCAGTGTGCAAAGAATATGGTTTAGCTGAATCATTCTGCGAATGGCTTAAATGTTTGGAAGAATATGAGCCTACTATAAAACCTAGAGTTTTAAATGGGTTAAGGTTACTATATGAAAGGGAATCGTTTGAGCAGATTTGTATTGCAGTAAACGCTTTATTTAAAGCGCACAAAGACTATCAAAAATCTCTTTGGGCGCAATACGAAATCGGTACAGATATGGCCCGAGACCTTGAAAGGCTCCGGCAAGATATGGAAGACATTGTGGAAGAAAAAAGCGGAAATCTATTCGTTGTTTTGGATCGAATTGGATGGATCGATTCGCTTAGGGCGGAAATAGAGCGCGAATTTTCCCGAATGCTTGATGAGTTGGGCCACATTGAGTAAATATCCGCCCCCAGTGCTAACGCACCGATGGCGGTTTATACAGAAAACAGGAGGAGATACAATGCCGAGAAAATCAAATACCAGGGCCGCCCAGGGGGCTGGGAGCATCCGGCAGCGGGCAGACGGCACATGGGAGGCCCGCTTTGTGGCCGGTCATGATCCCGGCACCGGAAAACCCATCCGCAAATCCGTTTATGCAAAGACCCAAAAGGAGGCCCGGCAGAAGCTGGCGCAGGCTGTGGCGGCGGTGGACAATAAAGCCTATCGGGAGCCCTGCAAAATGACGCTGGGGGAGTGGCTGGACATTTGGACGGACACCTATTTGGAGGGCGTGAAGCCCCGCACCGTTAAAATTTACAAGGATGACATCCGGCTGCATATCAAGCCATATCTTGCGGCGGTCAAGCTGGAGGAGCTGGACACCCACACGGTGCAGAAGTTTTTCAATACCCTACTTACCAGCGGCAAGAAGGTGCCGAAGAGGGACGCAGACGGCAAGGGCATCAAAAGGGGAGGGGGGACGGTCTACGAATCCGCGCCGCTGTCCCCTAAGACCGTGAAGAATGTCCACGGCGTTCTGCATGGGGCGCTGCAGCAGGCGGTCGTAAATCGTTATATACCGTTGAATCCGGCGGATGGTGATTTTTGCAAGCTGCCCAAGATTCAGCGCCAGGAGATCAAGCCCCTGGACGAAACGCAAATAGCTGACTTCATGCAGGCGATCCGGGACACCCCGTTTGAAGATGCTTTCCTTGTGACCCTGTTCACCGGCTTGCGGCAAGGGGAATTGCTGGGCCTCACCTGGGACTGCGTGGACTTCAGCACCGGCGCCTTGACCATCAACAAACAAATGCAGCTGCACCAGGAGGCGGGGATGTCCGCCTATCAACTGGTCCCCACAAAAAACAGTAAGACCCGCACCATCACCGCCGCCCCATTCGTTATGGAACGGCTGAGGCATCGGAAAATGCAGCAGACAAAACACCAGCTTATGGCCGGGGCGCTATGGCAGAAAAGCGACCTTGTATTTACGGATGACCTGGGGCGGCATTTGACAAAGCCCACCCTTTACAGGGCATTCAAACGGGCCGCCGCGTCCATCGGCAGGCCGGACGCTCGCTTTCACGATCTCCGCCATAGTTATGCCGTCGCCGCCATCCGTTCCGGGGATGACATCAAGACCGTGCAGGGCAATCTCGGACACGCCACCGCCGCCTTTACCCTGGATGTTTACGGCCATGTGACCGAGCAAATGAAACAGGCCAGTGCCGCCCGAATGGAGCAGTTTATAAAGAGCGTTTCCGGCTCCTAAATGGGGTATAAAAATCTGTAAGGGGTAAACTAAGGGGTAAACGCCCTAAAAATGGCATAATAATAACCCTGTAACCGTTGAGATTACAGGGTTTTTCGTTGGAGGTGACACCCGGATTTGAACCGGGGAATGAGGGTTTTGCAGACCCTTGCCTTACCACTTGGCTATGTCACCGAATGACAGAGAGAACCGAAGTCCTCTCTGTATTTGGAGCGGGCGACGAGGCTCGAACTCGCTACCTCGACCTTGGCAAGGTCGCGCTCTACCAGATGAGCTACGCCCGCAAATGGTGCCTCCGGTCGGAGTTGAACCAACGACACGCGGATTTTCAGTCCGCTGCTCTACCAACTGAGCTACAGAGGCATATGGCGACCAAGATGGGGCTCGAACCCACGACCTCCAGCGTGACAGGCTGGCGTTCTAACCAACTGAACTACTTGGCCATGAAATTTGGTGGGAACAACTGGACTCGAACCAGTGACCCCCTGCTTGTAAGGCAGGTGCTCTAACCAGCTGAGCTATGCTCCCGGTTTAGCCGTTCCACTCGTAACGACAGGGTTTATTATACCGAAAATATGCCCAGTTGTCAACACCAAAAATCATATTTTGCCAATTATTTTTTTGCCTCCAAACTATCAATGAGCTTTTGCAGCTCGGGGCCGTCAAATCTGTACACTGCGTCGCAGAACTGGCAGGTCATCTGGCAGGAGCCCTGCTCCCGGAGGATATTTTTCAGCTCCTCCGCGCCCAGGGAAATGAGCGCCCGCTCCACCCGCTCGCGGCTGCAATAGCACTTATACTCCACCGGATCGGACTCCAAAATCTTCACATCAAAGTCGGACAAAACCGTTTTCAGCAGATGCTCCGGATCCGGATCCTTGTCCAGGATGGCGGACACATTCCCTGCCGCCAGGACGCCGCCCTCCACCCTGGTGATGGTGTCCTCGTCGGCCCCGGGCATCAGCTGGATAAGATAGCCTCCGGCGGCCCGGACGCTCTGGTCCCGCTCAATGAGCACTCCCAGCCCGCAGGCTGTGGGAATCTGCTCTGACTCCACAAAATAGCTGGCGATGTCCTCGGCGATCTCGCCGCCCAGCAGGTCCACGGTGCCCACATACGGCTCCTTCATGTTCAGGTCCTTGATAACGGTCATGGTGCCGCCCTGGGCGCCCACCGCCGTGCCCACGTCCAGCTTGCCGTCGGGCCGCAGGGGCAGGTCCACCTGGGGATTGGCCACATAACCCCGGACGTTGCCTGCCGGGTCAGACACGGCCAGAATGGTGCCCAGAGGGCCGGTGCCTTTGATCTGAAGGGTCAGGCTGGCGCCCTGGCCCTTTAAGGCGTTGCCCATCATGGCGCAGCCGGCCAAAGTGCGGCCCAGGGCCGCCGTGGCCACGGGCAGGGTCTTGTGGATCTGCCGGGCGCGCTCGGTAAGGTCGCGGCTGCTGATGGCAGCCGCCTGGACCATGCCATCGGAGGTGATGGCTCTGACAATTCTATCGCTCATAGCATGAAAATTCCTTTACTGTTAATATAATGTGCAGCGGGGCGTGGTTACCCCGCCCCGCAAAAAAATTACTCCCGCGTACAGCAGAAATAGACCCTCTGTTCGCCGTCCTTGGGCCGGCGCAGGCGGCAATCACCGTACACGCAGATGTTCCCGAACCCGGCCTCCCGAAGCCAGCCTGTCAGCTCCTCCGGGGCGTAGTACCGCTGCCGGTGCAGCTCCGTATCCCGGCGGTAGCGTCCGTCCGTTCCCTTGCGGAACAGATCTACCCAATACGTGCAGATGCTTCGCCGAAACTCCGTGCGCCACACGCAGTAGCTCTCCTCCGTCTCATCCAGAAACACCTGGCCGTCCAGGCTTTGAAACTTATCCAAAGTATTCACATCGAAGATCAGCTCCCCGCCCGGGGCGATGAACAGATGCAGCCGCTGAAAGGTCCGCTGCACGTCGGCGGGGGAGGTGAGGTAGTTAAGGCTGTCCAGGCAGCAGATGGCCGCGTCCACAGTGCCGTACAGATCCAGCTTGGGCATGGACTGGTGCAGGAAGATGGGGGCGATGCCCGGTACGCTGCCGCTTTTCATCATGGCGGCGGCCAGCATTTCCTCGGAGGCGTCCGCACCGATCATCTCATAGCCCCGGCCGGTGAGCAGCCAGGTCATGGTGCCGGTACCGCAAGCCAGGTCCAGCACTGTGTGTACCGGGATGCGGCTGCGGGTAAAGAGCTTTTCCAGGTAATCCGCTCGCTTTTCGTACTCCACATCCCCGGTGAGGGAGTCATAAGCCCCGGCCAGGCCCTGGTAAGCGTTCATTCCTCGCCGCTCTCCTTCATTTTCTCCAGGATGCTCTCGTAGCCTCCGGCTCCGCCCAGCAGGGACCGATTCACCCGGCTGATGGTAGCGCTGGAGGCCCCGGTGCGCTCCAGAATGTCGTTGTAGATCATGCCCTCGTTGAGCAGCTTGGCCACCTCAAAGCGCTGCTCCATGGAGCGCATCTCCGAAATGGTGCACAGATCCTGGAAGAAGTTGTAGCACTCCTCCTCGGTCTCCAGCATCAAAATGGCCTTATACAGCAGGTCGCTCTTTTGCTTGGTGGCGATTTTTGATTTGGCAGGATGCAGCATGGCGTTTGCCCTCCTTTATATTTCTCCCTCATTTTACTATTTTAGTTCGTGAAAGTAAAGCGCCCCGACGAAAAAATTCGTAACAAATTTGTAAACTTTGTAAAATCACCCTTTACCTAGCGGCCCTTTTCCTGTAAAATAATTCAGGTGAAAATCCCCCGCAGGAATCGAGGCATCGCTATGAGTTTCTTCCAAAAACTGGGCAACGCGCTTTCCCGCTTTATGTACGGGCGCAACGGCTCCGACCAGCTGGGCTGGGCGTCGCTGGTGCTGCTGCTGGTGCTCAACACCGTGAACCTGTTTGTAAAATACAGCAGCGAGACGGTCCACACAATTCTATCCACGGCGGTTTTCCTGCTGATGGTGTGGATCCTGTTTCGCATGTTCTCCAGGAATCTGCCCAAGCGGCGCAGGGAGAATGCCTGGTTTCTCGCCAAGGTCGTGAACCCCATCAAGAATGGTCGGGCCCGCAGCGCGGACAAGGAGCATAAGTATTTCACCTGCCCAAACTGCCGCACTGTCTGCCGTGTACCCCGGGGTAAGGGTAAGATTATCATCACCTGCCCCAAGTGCGGGACCGCTATCCACGGAAAAAGCTGAAACCGGTATCCTTATCAAGGGCCTGTCGGCTCTCACCAAACAGGTGGGAGCCGTTTTTTTGCACTTTGCACTTGCAAACAGATGTTCTATCCTGTACAATAGAGAAAAAGATCAAAGAGGGGAGGGGAGACCGTGGCGGAAAAAGTATATGTGGCCATCGACTTAAAGTCGTTTTATGCCTCGGCGGAGTGCGTGGCCCGGGGGCTGGACCCTCTGCACACCAACCTGGTGGTGGCGGATGCCGCCCGGACGGAAAAGACCATCTGCCTGGCTGTGTCCCCGTCCCTAAAGGGCTACGGTATCTCCGGCCGGGCTCGGCTGTTTGAGGTGGTGCAGAAGGTGGCCGCAGTGAATGAACAGCGCCAGCGGGCCTATCCGCAGCACAGGCTGTGTGTCCGGGAGTACGATGACCGGCTTATCCGTTCGGATCCCTCTTTGGCCCTGGATTATATCGTGGCCCCGCCCCGTATGGCGTATTACATGGAAATTTCCACCAAAATATATCAGATTTACCTGCGCTATGTGGCCCCGGAGGACATCCATGTGTACTCCATTGACGAGGTGTTCATCAACGCCACCAATTACCTGCCTCTGTACGGCCTGAACGCCCGGGGCTTCGCCCGCAAGCTTATGGCTGCGGTTTTGCAGGAAACAGGCATCACCGCTACGGCAGGCGTTGGGCCCAACCTTTTTTTATGTAAGGTGGCCATGGATGTGGGGGCCAAGCATATAAAACCGGATAAAAACGGCGCCCGGATTGCGGAGCTGGATGAGCGGAGCTTCCGGGAGAAGCTGTGGTCCCACCGACCCCTGACGGATTTTTGGCGAGTGGGCAAGGGCTACGCCAAAAAGTTGGAGGCCAACGGCATGTACACCCTGGGGGATGTGGCCCGGCGATCTCTGACGGACGAGGACCTGCTCTACCGCCTTTTCGGTGTGAATGCGGAGCTGCTCATCGACCACGCCTGGGGGTGGGAGCCGGTGACTCTGGCGGATATCAAGGGCTATCGCCCGGAGAAAAGCTCCATGGGTGCGGGTCAGGTGCTCTCCTGCCCGTATCCGGCGGATAAGGCCCGTTTGGTAGTCCGGGAGATGGCGGACGCCTTGGCCCTGGACCTGGTGCAAAAGCGCGTGGTGGCCCGGCAGCTGGTACTCACCGTGGGCTACGACCGGGCGGGCCGCACCGATGGCTATACCGGACCCCTGACCACCGATCCCTATGGCCGCAGCATCCCCAAGCCCGCCCACGGCACGGAGCATCTGCCCTGTCTTACCGCCTCCTCTCGCTATATCATCGACGCCGCCATGACTCTATTTGACCGCATCGTGGATCCACGCCTGCCGGTGCGGCGGATGTACCTGGTGGCTGAGCAGGTGATAGCGGAGGAGCTGGTCCCCACCGCCCCTCAGCCGGAGCAGCTGGACCTGTTTACGGATTATGAAGCACGGGAAAAGCAGCAGGCGGCAGAGCAGGAGGCTCTGGAACGAGAAAGGCAGCTGCAGCAGGCAGTGCTGCATATTAAAAATAAGTACGGGAAAAATGCCATTTTGAAGGGTATGAATTATGAAGAGGGGACCACCGCTGCCCAGCGAAACCGGCAGATCGGCGGCCATAAGGCATGAGAAGGGAGGACCATATGGGCGCATATGATGATATTCTGCACCTGCCCCACCACCGCTCGGAAAAGCATCCGCCCATGTCCATGCGGGACCGGGCGGCGCAGTTTTCCTCCTTCCGGGCCCTGACGGGCTACGAGGACGCCATCGGCGAAACCGCCCGGCTCACAGACCGCCGCATAGAGCGCGGCGAGGAGGAGCGGCACCGTCTGGACGATATCTTACGGCAACTGGAGTGCCGCCTGGCCGAGAAGCCCACCGTCACTGTCACCTATTTCCGTCCCGATGAACGGAAGTCCGGCGGCGCGTATTTGCAGCATACCGGCCCCCTTCATGCCATTGACCGGGTAAACTGCCGCCTGATCTTCGCTGACAAATCCGAGCTCCCTCTGGATGACATCTACGACATCATAGATACGCCCTGACCTCACACTCCTCCGCAGGGGACGATGCGCACATCGTCCCGCCCCGCCGCACCGACAAACTACCCCGACAAATGATTACATTTGCCGGGGTAGTTCTATCAAATTCTCACACGCTCAATTGGTCGTCCAGCACCAGTCCGGGGTTGTGCTTGGTGAGGAAACCCAGGGACCACGCCCCGCAGTAGGCGATAAAGTAGCGGTCCTTGAAGTCCTGCAGCACCCGGGAGTCGGTGCACAGGGTCATATCCTGGTAGTCCCCTTCATAGCTCTTGATGCGAATCAGGTGGCTGTAGGGCAGGCCCTCCATCCGCAGCTCCACGCCGTATTCGCTGCGCATACGGTATTCAAACACGTCGAACTGCAGGGAGCCCACCACGCCCACAACAATGTCCTCATAGCCGCTGCCGGGGAACTTGAAGATCTGGATGGCGCCCTCCTGGGCGATCTGCTGCACGCCCTTGATGAACTGCTTGCGCTTCATGGTGTCCTTGGGAGATACGGAGCGGAACAGCTCCGGCTCAAAGGACGGGATACCGGAATAGCGGAACTTCTTCCCCGGCACGGTGATGGTGTCCCCGATGGAGAAGATACCCGGGTCGAACACGCCGATGATATCTCCGGCATAGGCCTCGTCTACGATCTCCCGCTCGGCGGCCATCATGGCCTGGGGCTGGGACAGCCGCATCTTCTTGCCCGATTGCACATGATAATACTCCGCATCCCGCTGAAATTTCCCGGAGCAGATGCGCATAAAGGCCAGTCTATCCCGATGGGCCTTGTTCATGTTGGCCTGAATCTTGAACACAAAGGCGGAAAAATCCGGGGAGAAAGCGTCCACCACGCCCTCGTCACTCTCCCGGGATAGGGGCGGCGTGGTCATGCGCAAAAAGGACTCCAAAAACGGCTCCACGCCGAAGTTCGTCAGGGCCGAGCCGAAGAACACGGGGGATAGCTTGCCGCACTGCACGGCCTCCAGGTCGAACTCCGCCCCGGCGCCCAGCAGCTCCACATCGTCTCGGAGGATACCCGTGAGCTTCTCGCCAATAAGCTCCGGCAGGGCGGGATCATCCAGCTCCGCCTCGGTGACGGCGGCTTTTTGGGCATGGCCTGCGTCGGTGAAATGAAGGATGCGCTTTTTCTCTCGGTCGTACACCCCTTTAAACTCTCTGCCGCAGCCGATGGGCCAGTTCACGGGGTAGGTGGCGATGCCCAGCTCCCGTTCCACTTCCTCACACAGCTCCAGCGGATCCCGGGTCTCCCGGTCCATCTTGTTCACAAAGGTAAAAATGGGGATGTGCCGCAGGGCACAGACCTTGAAGAGCTTCCGGGTCTGGGGCTCCACGCCCTTGGCCCCGTCAATGACCATCACAGCGCTGTCAGCGGCCATAAGGGTGCGGTAGGTATCCTCGGAAAAGTCCTGATGGCCGGGGGTGTCCAGGATATTGATGCAGAAGCCATCGTGGCGGAACTGCATCACCGACGAGGTAACAGAGATACCGCGCTGCTTCTCAATCTCCATCCAGTCGGAGGTGGCGGCCCGGGCGCGCTTGCCCTTGACCTCACCGGCCTGGGCGATAGCCCCGCCGTAGAGCAGGAATTTCTCCGTCAATGTAGTTTTACCGGCGTCCGGGTGAGAAATGATGGCGAATGTCCGCCGCCGGGAAATTTCTTCTTTTAATGAGGCCATTGGCTCCTCCTCCTAAACAAAACGCAGAATCTTATTTATTATATACAAAAATCGGGGCAAAGTCTACAAATATCGAAAAAAATCTGCAAGAAAAAAGATGCTCTCCTGAAAGGAGAGCATCTTTCATGATCAAATCACAGCACCTTGCTCAGGAAGTCCTGCAGCCGGGGATCCTTGGGGCTGTCGAACAGCTCTGCGGGGCTGCCCTCCTCCAGGATCTTGCCCTCGGCCATGAACACTACCCGGTCGGCTACCTCCCGGGCGAAGCCCATTTCGTGGGTCACCACCGCCATGGTCATGCCTTCCTTGGCCAGGCTGCGCATCAGGTCCAGCACCTCGCCCACCATCTCCGGGTCCAGGGCGCTGGTGGGCTCGTCAAAGAGCATCACCTCCGGGTCCATAGCCAGGGCCCGCACAATGGCGATCCGCTGCTTTTGGCCGCCGGAGAGCATATTGGGATACTCGTTTGCCTTGTCCGCCAAGCCGATGCGCTCCAGCAGCTCCATAGCCTGCTTTTGCGCCTCCTCCGGGGACTTTTTCTTCAGCGCCAGGGGTGCCATGGTGATGTTCTGCAGCACGGTCTTGTGGGGAAAGAGGTTAAAATGCTGGAACACCATGCCCATCTTCTGCCGGTGCAGGTTGATGTCCACAGACTTATCCGCCAGGTCTACACCGTCAAAAAAGATCTGGCCGCCGGTGGGCTCCTCCAGCAGATTCAGGGAGCGCAGCAGGGTGGACTTGCCGGACCCCGAGGGGCCGATGATGGCCACCACTTCTCCCTGTGCGATGTCCAGGCTACAGTCGTTCAGCGCCTTCACGGTGCCATGGTTGTACTCCTTCACCAGGTGCTGCACGGAGATCAGCTTATTGCTTGTCGCCACGACGCATCCTCCTTTCAATGGCTTCGATGGCCTTGGAGGCCGGGTAGTTGATGCAGAAATAAATAAGAGCGGCAATGGTATAGGGTGCCAGCGTAATGTAAGTGCCGGTGGCTACGGTCTTAGACACGAACATAAGCTCTGCCATACCCAGCATGGAGCAGATGGAGCTCTCCTTCACCATGGTCACCACCTCGTTGGCCAGGGCGGGCAGCACATTCTTGATAGCCTGGGGCAGCACCACCAGGCGCATACTCTGCCAGGAGGACAGGCCTAGGGACCGGGCGGCCTCCGTCTGCCCCTTGTCCACGGCCAAAATGCCTGCCCGGAAAATTTCAGCCACATAGGCAGAGCTGTTCAGGGCCAGGGCTACCACGCCCGGGATGAAACGGCTCAGATCCACAAACCCCAAAATAGTGATCCGGGGAATGGAGATCGCAGTGAACAGGCCAAAGTAGATAATGGAAAGCTGTACCAGCAGGGGAGTGGAGCGGAATACAGCAATGTATGCGCCGGAAACGCACTGAATGGCCTTTTTTTTACTCAGCCTCATTAAGGCCAGCAGCAGGGCGGGGATCACCGCCAGTGCCACGGATACTACGGCCAGCAGCAGGGTATAAGCCATGCCCTGCAGGAAGTACCCGGTATATGCAGGAAGGAAAGAGAAGTTGAAAAAGCTGGTGCTGCTCATATCTTTGAACAGATTAGTCCACCACATAATCGGTCAGTCCTTTCTTCAGTGGGATTCAAATACAGTGCGAAAGTGCAAAGCCGCGTTATGCGGCTTTGCACCACGCATTATGATGTAGGTTAAAGGAGAGAGGGGGTATTCTGAAAGCTCAGGAGGGATTCTCAGGGGTGACTTCCTGCCACACATCCTTCAGAGCATCAGCGGCACTGATGAAGCTCTCCAGCTTGTTCTCCTCATTCATCTTGGCGATGGCTGCGTTGATGGCGGGCAGCAGACCCTTGGGGTCGCCCTTGGCCACGGCCACACAGTAGGGCTGAGCGGCACCCAGCTCGGAAGAAGCGTCAGCAATAACCAGGTCCTTGTTGGTTTCGGCGTACTGCTTTGCCACAGCGCCGTCTACCAGGATGGCATCCACCTTGCCGTTTACCAGCTCGTTGACCATATCGGTCACCAGGGCCAGGGGCACGGCGTTGGCACCAGTGAGCTGCTCATTGACGATGTCCAGCTTGGTGGTGCCGGTCTGGGCAGCCACGGACTTGCCGGAGAAGTCAGCCGGGGTCTTGTAGGAAGCGGCGTCGGAAGCCTTCACCAGGATAGCCGGAGGCAGGTCGGTGTAGTAGGGATCGGAGAAGTCGGCGCTTTTCAGTCTTTCACCGTCTGCTTCCATAGCGGCAATCACGATATCGAAGTCACCCTTGACCAGGGAGGGCACCAGGTAGTCGAAGGACATGTTTTCCACCTTCAGCTTCTTGCCCATGCTCTCGGCAATGTACTGACCCACGGAGACGTCGATGCCGCCGTACTGCATGGTGCCGTCCTCGCCCTTGTACATGAACTCAAAGGGGGCGTAGTCGGCGGAGGTGCCCATTATCAGGGTCTTGCTGTCATTGCTGTCGTTGTTGTCGTTGGCTTTTTTGCCGCAGGCTGCCAGGCTCGCGATCATCAGCAGGGCCAGGAGCAGGGATACAAACTTTTTCATCTTCATTTTTCCTTTCTATTTTTTGAAATGGCTCTATAGGATCCACTGTGTGGTGTATAGATAGAGTTTGCAGCGGAGGTGTTCCCCCCTTGACAATGCATACTATACGCCTTCTCTGCATAAATGTCAACACTTTTTTGCATAAAAATCCACACATTTTCCCTGTTTTGTGAAAACTGACCGTTGAAAACAGTGCAAATATCAAGAGAACACAGCGGAATACACAAAGTATATTCTGTATATACGAATAATTATGCATTTATACAACCTAAAAAGAGGGCGCCCCCTGATGGGACGCCCTCTCAGCGTATCTAAAAGCCTCGCAGAGTTTGCCGCCCGCAGGCGGCAAAGAAGTCCAATTATTTTCTCTCGCGACCTGTGCGTGAGAGAAAATACCGCACAGGCTGCCAGTGTGGAATTCCGGCGTTTCGCGCCGGAATTATGCGCGCAGCAGACTGCAATCCTTTTGTCGGAAAAACCAAAGTTTTTTCCGACAGCTTTAAGAGGGCGCCCCCTGATGGGACGCCCTCTCAGCGCGAACCGGTATGTACCTTAATTAGCCAAGATCCGGCCTGCACCGTAGTAGCAGGCGGACCAATAGCTGGTGTACAGGGAGGCCACCACCACGCCGTAGTCGCTGGCATGGATAAACTGGCCGCCGCCGATATAAATGCCCACATGGCCGATGCCCTCATAGAAGAACACCAGGTCGCCGGGCTGCAGTTCGGAGCGAGAGATAGGCTGGCTGGCGTAGTATTGGGATACACAGCCGTGTCCCAGGGAAATGCCGTAGTAGCCGAACAGCTGCATGGTCAGGCCCGAGCAATCTGTGCCGGAGCGGCTGGCGCCGCCGTAGACATAGGGTGTGCCCAGGAAAGAGTAGGCGTAATCCACAATGGCACTGCGCAGAGAGCTGCCGCCGGGCACCACGCCGGAGCCGAAGGTGGCGACATAGGAGGTCTTGGCCAAGGCGTCGATCTCCGCCTGGGTGCGCACGGCGTCGGTGTCGTCATATTCGGCGTAATCCACCGGTGTGCAGGCGTCTGCAGAAACATAGCCGGAAAAATCGCTGAAGGACACATAGTACCAGCTGCCGGATTCGTCAATATCCTTGAGCTTTGCGACCTTGTCGCCCTCGATCACATTGTCACTGGCGGTCACGCCGGCATCGGAGTAAACGGTGGTATCGCTATTGAGCATCACGCCGTCATACTGTGCCAGCAGGGCCAGGTTGTCAGCCACCTGCTCCCGGGCGGCCTGCTGGGCCTGGAGCTCAGCTTCCATTTCATCCAGCGCCATGAATTGCAGCTGCGTGACGGATGCATCCTGGCCGCCTGCAGGCAGGTCGGCGGAATACAGCCGTTGGGTGCTGGTCCGGGCGGAGTCAAAGCCGGTCTGCAGGCCGGCTGTTTCCAAATAGGCTACAGCCTGCCGGTAATCCTCCGCAGTGGGATGCGTGATAGATGTGCTGTCTGCGTAGGCGATGGATACCGTAGAGATAAAAACGGACAGGGCTAGGCAGATGCAGCAGAGCTTTCTGGACATAGAAAACTCCCTTCTTCCTTTTAGGATTCTGGGTTGCTGGGTTTAACAAAAAGTAGTATAACATAAGTTTATCAAAAAAGCTACATAAAAATTACAAAATAATAACAAAATTTTCAAATGGTTAAAAACTAATAAAAATCCTCACCCAAATTTGCCGCATCTCCCAAAAAATTAGGGCGGGATGCCCGCATCCCGCCCTAATTTTCAGTTATACTTCTTGCGGTGCATCACTGGCATGGGCTGCTATTCTCATCCAGCTTCTCCTGCAGCCATGCCTTCAACTGCTCCACGCCCTCATCGTCCCAGGAAAAATCCTTTTCCTGTACATCCTTGGCCGCCTCATAGCAGAAATGGGTGTATACGGCGGCGTGGATCAGATTGTTATCCTTGTCGTTGGCGAACCGATACCGAAACTCCCCGATGCTGCCGGTATAGATAAAGGCCCGTTTGAACCACCGGGGCGTTAAAACCTCAAAATACGGATGCATGCTTGTCCTCCTGATCTGCCATTTCGTCTGCCGATGGAGAGCTTTGCCGCTCTGCGGTAAAAATATGTGCGCAGCAGACTTTATCCCTTTTAGCGGGAAAACCGAAAGATTTTTCATCGGCATCAAGTATACCACGCCCCTGCCGCCACGGCAATAAAAAAAGATTCACAACCGACATAATGTATGCTATAATCGGGAAAACCAAGGAAAGAAATCCGAAAGGGGTAGTGAGTATGGAAAACGAAGTAAAGCGGATCGGCATTCTCACCAGCGGCGGCGATGCTCCGGGCATGAACGCCTGTATTCGCGCCGTGGTCCGCGCGGCCTTGGGCCGGGGCATTGAGTGTGTGGGGATCCGCCGGGGCTGGAGCGGCCTTATCAACGGGGACATCATGACGATGGACAACGCCAGTGTCAGCCGCATCATCAACCGCGGCGGCACCATGCTCTATACCGCCCGCAGTGAGGAGTTCCGCACGGAGGAGGGCCAGCAAAAGGCGGTGAACACCTGCAAGCTCCTGGGGCTGGACGGCATCGTGGCCATCGGCGGCGACGGTACCTTCCGGGGCGCTCAGGAGCTAAGCAAGCATGGCATCGCCGTGGTGGGCATTCCCGGCACCATTGATGAGGATATTGTCTGCACCGAGTATACCATCGGCTTTGATACCGCAGCCAATACCGCCGTGGAGTGTATCGACCGCCTGCGGGACACTATGCAGTCCCATGAGCGCTGTGCCGTGGTGGAGGTTATGGGCCGTCGGGCCGGGTACCTGGCTCTGTATGTGGCCATGGCCGTGGGCGCCACGGCGGTGCTTGTGCCGGAGGTGCCGTATGATTTTGATACCCAGGTGGTGGAG
>OLOS01000678.1_pt1 | contig 33849 bp, 33 predicted proteins | sample 1672631 | NCBI WGS metagenome assembly OLOS01 (sample SAMEA3136707, study PRJEB25190) | human gut metagenome | biome: human gut; feature: human-associated habitat; material: faeces | place: Austria | collected 2013 | reverse complement strand
AGACTCAACTGCTCGTTGCAATATGTCAGAAATCAAAGGTGCATTGCACTGAAAAAGCTGCGCTCCCGTCTGTTGGAAGGCGGTGATGATGAATGAACACATCAGAGTTCAAAAAGGTTCTGCAAGGGGCCGTTATGGGAAATCATCGGGATTTAGAGACCATACTGGAATTGTATATGCCGATGATCGAGCATAATTCCTATTTGTATGGCCGCTTGGATGAGGATCTGAAGCAGTACATTCTCATACATATTGCGCTTAATATCTCAAAATTTAAGATTTGAGGCGAATGCCGGTTTCGGAATATCTGAAGCCGGCATTTTTTTGAAATTTTCTTGTCGGCGAGTGTATGAGATGAGAAAACCATCCGTATTTACTTGTGTAAGGCACCCCCGTGCTTACCTGTACCTTGAAAATTGAACAGCTTATCCTCTACATCCCCGAACCGGGAAGCGGCTATCCGTCTGCGTGGCGAGCAGAACCAAGAGCACTGATATACGGGTGGCTCCCGTATACCGCGACGATCCGGCCGGGTACAATGGTACTCCCGTAACTCGCGGCCCGGCCACAATGAAGGCGGGGAGATGAAATTTCTGTGGACCTGTTCGCTGCAGGCGGAGGCAATGAGCATTTTGTTTTTGAATATACCAAGTAAATTATGGCAAAAATACAAGTTGTAAAGACGAACACATGGAGGTGTAATGATTTATGGAACAGTCTGAAAAGAACTTATCTGAACTGGTGGATATCAGAGATGTCGTGATAGATAAAAGCCTGCCGCTGGAAGAGCGTGTGAGGTCTTATGTTGAACAGATCAAGGATCCGTATTGCTTTAAGGTCGGAGATGTCGTTGTCCGGGTATCATACGCAGACAAGGACAAATCCCTTACCGACAGCTTCACTTCCATGATCGCTTCAATGTAATGGTAATAATTGCTATGCGGATTTTAAGTGTAACGGCTGGATTTTCTCGGTTGTCTGTGCTATAATCAAATACGGACAAAATCAGCGATAACTCCGGCTGTTTATTCGTACTCGAATAATACAGATAGGAGTGGCGCTATGAATAAGATTATAGATCAAACATTCAAGGTTGCCATCTATCTTCGTTTATCGAAGGAGGATGACGACCTTTCGTGCTCTTCGGGAGCCAAAAGCGAAAGCAACAGTATCAGCAACCAGAGAAAGCTGATATATGATTTTATGAAATCGCATCCGGAACTCGAACTGTATGACGAGTACAAGGATGACGGAAAAAGCGGTTCCAACTTTGACCGTGCTGAATTTCAGCGAATGATGAAGGACATTGAGGCGGGAAAGGTCAATTGCGTAATCGTAAAGGATCAATCCCGTTTCGGCAGAGACTATATTGATGTGGGAAAATATAAAGAAAAGATTTTCCCCAAACTCGGCGTTCGGTTTATTACCATAAACGAGGGCTATGATTCGCTTTCGGCAACATCTTCGGATGATCTTGCCTTTACGATCAACAGCTTCGTTTATGATTTTTATATCCGGGATATATCCACCAAGATCCGTACAAACCTCACGGCGAAAAAGCAAAACGGAGAGTATGCCGGAGCATTTGTGGCTTACGGATATGTCAAAGACAGCAATGATAAGAGTAAGCTGGTTGTTGATCAATTTGCCGCAGATGTTGTAAGGGACATTTTCCGGTGGAAAATCGAAGGGCTGAGCCCGCAGAATATTGCCGTGCGTCTGAACGAACTCGGCATCCCCTCGCCTGCAGAGTATAAGCGGCTGAGCGGAAGCAAGTACAAAACGAGCTTTCAGACATCTTCAAAAGCCATATGGAGTCATGTTTCTGTAAGGCGCATTCTGAAGAATGAAATTTATCTCGGCGTGATGATCCAGGGCAAACGAACAACGCCGAATTATAAGACCAAGACAGTGGTTGCAAAAGCAGAAAGTGAGTGGCTTCGCGTGGAAGGTACACATGAGGCTATTATTTCTGTGCGTGATTTTGAGCTTGTTCAGGAACTGCTGAAGGACGATACGCATTGCCGTGCGGGAGATGTAACAGTACCGGTATACGCCGGCCGCATTTATTGCGGCGACTGCGGTGCTACGGCTGTCAGAAAGACGGTATCCTACGCAGGCAAACGCTATGTATATTATGTCTGCAACGCCAATAAGCACGATAAAACGGTGTGCAGCAGGCATTCCATAAGAGAAGATATTTTGGGTCAGGTAATTTATCAGACGGTCCGGCACCAAATCGACCTGCTGCTGGATGTGGATAAGGCGCTCAGGCAATTTGAAAATCTGTCATGGGAAAAGCACAAACTGAAGCAGCTTGACGCAAGCATCGAAATACAGGAAGAAGTCGTTCGGAAAAACAACACGCTGCGCCTCGGAATTTATGAGGATCTGCGGGCAGGCTTGCTGGACAGGTCCGAATATGAGTCTCTGAAAAAAGAGCTTGCAGAAAGAATCGCCGAAGCAACTGCCGCCATCGAAAAGCTGAACAAAGAGAAACGGGAAATCCTCGACGGCGTTTCAAAGCAGCAGTCCTGGATTGAACAGTTCCGTCAGTATGAAAATGTGACCGAACTCACGCGGCCAATGGTCATTCATCTGATAGAACGCATCAATATTTTTGAGGACTCCAATATTGAGATCGTGTTCCGCCATCGGAATCAGATCGAGGAAATATTGCGGTTTATTTCAGAGCAAACCACAGATAAAAAAGTATTGGCTATGCCGATAAGGGAGGTGGGATAGTGGCCAGAGTATCACGGAAAAACGGCGTTTCCGAAGGTCTTCCGAAAGGCCAAAGGCAGGCCGTGTTTCGTACCGCGCTTTATGTTCGTTTGTCTGTTGAGGACAACGGCAAGGCGGATGCGGATTCGATTGAAAATCAGGAACTGCTCCTGAGAAACTATCTTGCCGAGCGGCCGTATCTCGAGCTGAAAGAGGTATATGCCGATAACGGCTACACGGGTACCGATTTTGAGCGCCCCGCGTTTCATCGAATGATCGAGGATGTGCGGAAAGGACGGATCAATTGCATCCTTGTGAAGGACTTTTCCCGCCTTGGCAGAAACTATGTGGAGACCGGTGAATATCTGGAACGCATCTTTCCTTTCCTCGGCATACGCTTTATTTCCGTCAGCGACGATTATGACAGCAGCTCTGCCAATGCCGGCGAAAAGCTCGCCGCCACTCTTAAAAATCTGATCAATGATATGTACGCAAAGGACATATCCAAAAAGATCTGCTCGACAATGAAGAATAAGCGGCTGCGCGGTGATTACATCGGCAATTATGCTCCATACGGCTATCTGAAGGATGAAAATAATCGGAGCCGATTGGTGATCGATCATGAGATCGCTCCGATCGTAGTCGAGATCTTTGAACTCAGAGCGAAAGGGATCGGATTTGATACTATATGCCGTATTCTCAACGAAAAAGGCTATCCCTCCCCTGGGCGGCTACGCTATGAGCGCGGCATTATAACAAATAATAATAAGAAAGGGAGTGAACTGCCCTGGAATCGCCATGTTCTGAAAGACCTGCTTGTCAATGTGGTCTATATCGGGAATTTGGCGCAAGGACGCAGCTCGCAGTGCCTGTATAAGGGCGAAAAATACCATTGGACAAAAGAGGCGGACTGGGATGTGGTTGAAGGGACACACGAGCCGATTATCAGCATGGAGCTGTGGAATACGGTGCAGGAGATCAACAAAAAGGTCTCAAGCAATGCGACGAAATCCTTCGGACGCTATGCGCATCTGCCCAAGCGTCCCAATCCATACGGTTCGGTTTTGAGGTGTGCCGACTGCGGGCGTGTTATGAAATATGTTCGCAGTTATTCCCGCCCGAAAAAGGACGGCGTGGTCACAGACTACTACAATTATAAATGCCCGACAAACATCGAGCTTGGAGACACGGCATGCTCAAAAAAGAGCATCCGCGCCGATGACCTTGATAAAATCGTGTTGAGCGTTATACGAAAGCAGATGGACCTATTCCTTGACACACAAAAAACGCTGCTCGGCTTGATCGCTTTGGAGAAAGAAAAAGCAAAGCATAGTGTGCCGGCAAATCGTGTCAAAGAACTGCAGGATAAGCTGGACCAAAAGAAAAAGCTGTTTTCCCGGTTGTATATCGACTTCAAGGACGGCATACTGACGCAGCAGGAATATTTGCTTGCCAGAGATGTCTATCAAAAGGAAATCGCCGCATATGAAAGCGAATTGCAGGAGCTTCAGGCAATTAAGACAAAAACCAAGGTGACTGAAACAGGCGCCCGAAAATGGAATCGGCTCATTTCACGCTATTATAAGACGAAAACGGTAACCGAAGAAATGGTCGAGGCAATGGTTGATGAGATCCGAGTGAATACCGACGGCTCTTTGGATATTCGGTTTAAGTACATGCCTGAGTTTGAGGAAATGTTCAAGGAGTGCGAGCGAATCAGAAAGGAGGTTGCCTAAATGCCGAAAAAACAGCTTGCCGTGTATCTCAGGCTATCGCTTGAGGACACCGGCGCGAATGATGAGAGCAATAGTATTACGGCCCAGCGCGGCATCATCGCTCAGTTTATCCAAGGGCAGCCTGAGCTTGCTTCCATGAAGACGGTCGAGTTCGTCGATGACGGATATTCCGGGACGAATTTCGACCGTCCCGGTTTTAAGCGGATGATGGCGATGGTGCGCTCCGGTGATGTTTCCTGCATCGTCGTGAAAGACCTTTCCCGATTTGCGCGAAACTATATTGAAGCCGGCGATTACCTTGAGCACATCTTTCCATATCTCGGCATCCGGTTTATTGCGGTCAATAACCATTACGACAGCGATCAGTTTATCGGGACAACCGGCGGCATTGATGTTGCCTTCCGAAACTTTATGTATGAGATGTACAGCGTTGACATCTCAAAAAAGGTAAAAACATCACAGCACATGCTGATGAGAAGCGGCCGGTATGTCAGCCATTGCCCATATGGATACACAAAGATCAAAGGGCAAAAGCACCATATGGTGCCGGACCCCGAAACTGCACCCACTGTGCGAGATATTTTCCTGTGGGCTATTGAGGGAAAGAAATCCACGGAAATTGCCCGTATCCTTAACGAAAAGCATATTCCGACGCCGATGCAGCACAAAAAGCTCTCACGGCAAGGGATTAGCAACGATGCGATGTGGAGTCATCAGGCGGTGATCCGAATCATACGGGATTATAAGTATACCGGAGCCATGGTGTCTTTCAAATGCGGAAATGAAACCATTCGGGCCAAAGTGCAAAAACGGTATGCGCCGAAGGATTATGTGATAAATGAGGGCATGCACGAACCCATCGTAACACACGATGAATACTACGCAGCGAATGATACCCTGCGGAAGGTGAAAAAGTACGATGTTGTCAGAACCGACCGCCGTGACCGTGTTTACTATTGCGGGCACTGCGGCCGCAGACTTCGCAAGACCTTTGGCTTGGACGAATATTACTCCTGCGCTACGCCGTTATATATAAGGGACGCTCCGTGTGCAGGCATTCATTGGAGCCGGACAAATATAGAGGATGTTGTTTTCACCACATACAAACGGCAGCTGCAAATTGTCAGCGAAGAATATTGCAGGACAGTAAATGAAAAGCAGCCAGATAAGCTTGCTCCTCTTCGGGCGCAGCAAAAATCCCTCCGCATTCAGCTCGGAGGGATCGGCGGTAAGGTTGCATCACTGTATGAGCAATTCCGTTCCGATGAAATATCCCGGAATGCTTTTCTCGAAAAGAAAGGCGCTCTTTCAGAGGATAGGGACAGACTCCAGACGGAGTTATCACGAATCTAGGATGAAATTGAAGGCCTGCTGCAAAAGCAGGAAGAAAGCAACACGGCAATGAATGCGATCAAAAATATCGCCGCTGCAGCAGATGAGCCGGACGATAAACTCCGGGAAAGAATGTACGACGATATAGACCGCGTCATTGTTTTTGACAACGAAAATCTGAAAATTGAATGGAAGTTTGATGTTGCCTTCCAACTTTCATGACCATGTAAAAGCCGGTTTTTTGCTGGCTTTTATGCTGTTTTTGTGTTATAATAACGCAAGGGTTAATTTTGTCGAAAGTCCGGAAACCCTTGATATATAAGGGTTTTTAAAAATTTTTGGATTCCACTTGACACAAGCAGATGACCTTGGCCGGGTAGTAATTCCAAAGGAAATTCGCCGCACCATGCGTATTCGCGAGGGCGACCCGCCGCTGATAACATTGACACCGTTCGAAAAGTTCCGAATAGCCGTGGAGAAACTCTCCTCACGGCTGGGAAAATAACAAAAAGGAGTCAATGGAAATGAAAGAAACACTATTTGAACGCATGGGCGGCACTTACCGCAAAGAGGGCGATTATCTCCTGCCGAATGTTGCCGCGCCCGAGCAGCCCACCTTTGGACCTTTCGGTCGCCGGCACTACGCCTATATCCGAAAACACGATAAAACGCTTTTCAGCAGTCTGTGGCTTCCGGGCGAGCTGAACGCCTACATAGAAAATATCGACCGGCAAGCCGATGAAATGTTTTCTCAGCTTGTATGCGACATAGCGAAAAACGAAAATGTCACCGAGCGCCTAAAAGCCACCGACCAAATGGAATGGGTGCGCCGAATGAACAGTATCCGCCACCGCGCGGAGGAGATAGTCAATCAGGAACTGATTTTGAGATAGTGATATGTGAAATATTAAATCACTCCCTGTACTTCGCAAGAGATGCGGGGAGTGTGTGTTGAAGAAAATCAAATAATGTGGTACAATTTGCTCGGCAAAGTTAAAAGTAGGGAGAAATCTTAAATGAAAACGATTGATTACAATAAAAGGGCTGAATACTTGGCAAAGGAGCTGCTGGGGAAAACAATAAACTGCAACGGGCATAAATATATGATTACCGTAACCGAGGCATATCCCTTTGACGAAAAGTGTGAGGAAGGAAAAGAAATCAGTTATGTCAACAGGAGCAAGCGCGGCAAGGGACATGATGTTTTAACGGGAAAAGATAAAATCGGCACCTGTTTTGTTTACGGGGGAATGCTGCACATAGCCTGCAAAGGCGGAATGAGCCAGAAATGGGAGAATGAATATAGTTGCGATAACATTTTAATTCGGGGAGCAATAAAAGTTGAAAAAGATAGAGTGATACAGGAATGTGAAACCCTGAATTTTACTACAGGCAAACCATATGTGCTTTGCCATGATAAACTTGGGATTGTATCAAATCAACTCCCGATAAATCTGCGCGATGAGAATGTTTTTTCGGACGTGATAATCGCCGACTATAAAAGCTATGCTGACGAAAATATCAAATCGTGCAAACGGGTAAATATCAATAATGATTCAAAACTCAGGTTTTATATTGATAAAGACTGCATTTTGAAAGAGATATAGACCGCATATACTTGTACATATTTAAGTTCTCAAAAAGGCTTCGGAAAAACGCTCCGAAGCCTTTTGACGTTATTCTGACTTACTGTAAATTGACCTTCCGAAAAACACCTTTTCCTCGATAAGTGAAACAGCAAGGTGCACTACCATACCGAAGCCGAACATCAAAATTATCGTGTTCATCGTAAATGTGATTACACCTGCGCGGTACAGGATATAGAAAACACCGTAGTAGCCGAGGTTGATAATAAGAGAATTGACGGCATTATAGCCGGTTTTGCCAAGCCCCACAAAGATGTTGTCGATAATTGCACAGCCCGCATACGCAATATAAAACGGAACGAGCTTTATAACGATACCGAAAATCTCTCCTGCATTCTCAAGCCCCTGCGCATAGCGGAAGAACGGTGTCCATGTGGGAATGGTAACCACCCAAAGCATCGCACTTGCAGCGGCAATAAAGTAATAGTTGAATTTACGCAGCTCTTTGTACCCGTCCTTGCAGTCCGAGCGGATAACCTCGGCAAGGGCTGTGATAGGAATAAGCAGCCAGCCCCAGATAAAATTATTTGCTATCCAATAGTTGCCCTGCTCGGCGACCATATTAACCATTTTGCAGACCATAACGGCATAGATAAGGTTGTCGATAAACTGTTGAAGCCCTGAAAACACCCCGGTCTTGCACCATTCGCGAAGCATTGCGCCGTCGGATTTTTTGAAACGGCGGAAACGGATGTATCCTTGCTTATAAAGCAGAAGAATGCACGCGGCGGAGAGCACTGTGTTTGATATAATATTCGATACCGCCACGCCGTAAACACCGAAGCTCGGAATCAGCAAAATGTCGGCGACAAGTGACAGCGCCGTGCGGACGGCGAGAAAGATATAGACGTTTTTATCCTTGCCTATCACGACGAACACTACATTTGCAAAGCTGACGATAATTCCCATCATAAACGCGAGCGTTTCAAGGCGGAGATATGTAGATGTGACCGCTATGTCTATCTCGCCCGGGCTCATCGCCCCGATAAGTGTCGAGCCGTAGATAAGAACACCGACCGAGAAAAGCGTGTAGAGCACAGATGCACAAAGACCTGTCTTGAATGTTGCTCCCGCAAATTCCTCGCGGTGATTTTTGAAGATGCGGTTTAACACAGAGTAGAGCGGCACAATCAGAAACGCCTGCAGGGTTTCATTTATCAGGTCAAACCATTCCATCTGCCCGATGATGTCAAACGTGCCGTCCTGCCCGCCTGAGGAGATAAGAAAGGTTTTGACCGTTTGATACACTGCCGGAATGAGTGCAAGCGCACAAAGAGAGAGCCATAGCCGCCAATGAAAGCTTTTGAGTTCCGATATTCTTTTTCTCATAATTTATACTTGTACAGTCTTCGCATACTGCCTTTTATTTTTGCAGCACCGTATGCTCCACCGAGAGACGGCAAGATGACCGCTCTCAATAAAATGCCGTCTGCATCGGCACTATATAAATGGAAAAAGAAGGTGTACAGGCACATTATAGCAGAAATTGCGGCGCTTTTCAATCATACTTCCTCTTTGCAGAAAGAGGAATATTATATCGTGAATTTGCTGACGGTCTGAGCGGAGCTTCGGCTCCGCTTTTCTTATGTTAATTATCAATCGGCGAAACACAACGGCTAATTATCAAATATTTCGCCGTTTTGCATTGACATTTAGCCGCAATATGGGTATAATATAATCGAACAACTGTAAGGAGAGTTTTACTATGGCGAATGTAATTTCTGTAAAAGAAGCAGCAATGCGTTGGGAATTAGCCGAAAGAACAGTTCGCGGACTTTGTATTGGTGGGAAAATCCCCGGTGCTATCAAAAGCGGACGCAGCTGGCTTATCCCCGCCGGCGCCGAAAAGCCGGTTGACAACAGAATTAAAACAGGAGCGTATGTTCGGGCAAAAAGCCGTCCGAAACACTTGCCCCTGCCCGTCGGTGTGTCTGATTATCGCTTAGCTTCAACTGAATATTACTATATCGACAAGACTATGATGCTCAAGGATTTCATTGATGAGCGCCCGATGGTTACTCTTTTTACGCGCCCGCGCCGTTTTGGTAAAACTCTCAATATGGACATGCTCCGCACTTTCTTTGAAAAAACAAACGAGGATACTTCAAAGTATTTCAAGGATAAAAAGATCTGGGAACAAGGCGAATATTATCGCTCTTTTCAAGGCAAGTACCCCGTGATTTTTATTACATTAAAAGATGTAAAACACAATTCTTGGGATAACACCTTCGCCAATATCGGCTCGATTATTTCCAGCGAATACTGCCGGCATTCAGATCTTTCTAAAAGTCCAAAGTTAGATAAAAAGCAAAAAGATTTTTACGATAAAATGGTGTCCGAAAAGTTTTCAGCTGTTGACCTTGAGCGGTCGCTGCTGTATCTGTCTGAAATGTTGAAAAAACATTACGGTGAGGGTGCTGTTATCATCATTGATGAGTATGACACTCCAATTCAAAGCGGGCATACAAGCGGTTTCTACGACGATGTTATCGCGTTTATGCGTAATCTTCTGTCCGGCTGTTTCAAGGATAATAAGAGTCTGGCATTCGGTTTCCTCACAGGTATTCTCCGCGTTGCCAAAGAAAGCATTTTCAGTGGTCTGAATAACCTTACAATCAATTCGGTCCTCGATAATAAATACAGCGAATATTTCGGATTTACTGCAAACGAAGTAAAAGAAATGGCGGCGTACTACAGCGCTTCGGATAAGTTTGACGAGGTTTGCGAATGGTATGACGGTTATCACTTTGGCAAAACGGATATTTTTAACCCGTGGTCGGTTATCAACTATTTCAGCAACGACTGTGAACCGAGAGCGTTCTGGCTTTCTACCGGAAGCAACGACATCATCGGTGAGGTTATTAAAGAAGCGGACAACGAAATCTACGAACGCCTCACTTCTCTTGTCAACGGCGGCTCGTTTACAACTTATATCGACACAAGCGTGATTTATCCGCAAATTAAAAATAATCCGTCATCTATCTACAGTTTCTTGCTGATGGCAGGATATTTGAAAGTTGTTAAATCGAGCGTTTCTATCAGCGGAGATTTTATGTGCGAGGTCGCTTTGCCGAATAAAGAAATCTCACTTGTTTACCGCAAAGAAATCCTTCAAAAGTTGGAAAATCTCATTCCGCAAGCCACAGCTATTGCCGTTGAAGAAGCAATATTTTCCGGCAACGGTGAAAAATTACGAGACATCATCAGCAATTTCCTTATTCAGTCGGTCAGCGTTTTTGATGCTGCAGGCGAAAACTTCTATCACGGCTTTATGCTCGGTGTTTGTGCTCTGTTTGGCAATTCGTATGTAACCTCTAACCGCGAATCCGGTGACGGCAGATATGATATTGCACTTTCTCCGAAAGTCAATAATCTTCCCGGTATTATCATCGAACTGAAAGCCGAGAAAAACTGCAGTGAGAAAGAATTACAAGAGCTTGCCAAAACAGCACTAAAACAAATTAACGACAAAAAATACGACACCGAGCTGAAATCAAAAGGTGTAAAAACAATCTATAAATACGGCGTCGCTTTCAGCGGAAAACATGTTGCCGTTGAAGCGGAATGATAAAACAATCATTAAAGTGTCCGTTTTGGGGACAACAAAAGGCGTATAATGATTAAAATTAAAGCTTAAATTGTCAAAGTGAAGCTGCGATTTTTGAGGTGAAAACGAGAAAAATCCTAAGCTCACTTTGGCAAAAGAGTAGAGTGTGGTATATATAGATATTTCAAGATTTTCAGAGCCTGAGGAAGCAGCCATCGACAAAGTCGGCTTGACCTTGACGGGTTGCTGATGAAAATGCTATAATGCCGGCTTTGAAGGCGAGAAAAGTACAGATATTTCTGAGTTTCCGTCGCCTTCGGTGAAAACCGAACAGCATTTTTATCAGCGTTCAGTCAAGGTTGGCGGCGGATATGGTAAAATACAATCGGTTACTGTCTGCGGAAAGCAGGAAAATATGAATCGTTTTACATTAGTCGAAAGGATAGGTATTGAATGTGGAATCTACCAAAAACTAAAACTGAGCGAAATTGCAAAGAAAATCGGGGAAACACCGGGAAGCGTTTCAAGAGAGATCCGAGCTAACAGGACGGTCGCTCCGGGAGAGCATCCGTGCGGAAAAGACTGCTGCTTTGCCGGAGAATGTAAAACAAAAGGCTTATGCGGTAAAATGGGATGTTCCAAACGGTGTGTAGCTTGCCGTGAATACGATTGCCGAGAGCTTTGCACAAAATACAACAATTCACCTTGCGTTGTGATTTCAAAACCGCTAAAACAGCAATGAACAGCGTGAATATATTCACAACATGAAATACTATTGGTTACTAAAAAACCTCTGCATTGTTGTACTGTTGACAGCAATCCGGAGGTTTCGTTTATATTAAACTATGTACGCGGCAGCTTTCACGGCTGCTTTTGTTTTTATTGTGCGCCACACAATTTTGAAGTTTTTGCACATGGCGGCGGATTATTAAGATTATAGGCAAGCAACTCTTTGGTGTTCTCCAAAAGATTGCCATTGCCCGATTCATAAACGCAAACAAAAATGCCATTGTTCTTACATTCGGCAATATACTCTTTAAGCTCCTGTTGCTTTTTTTCATTCCTTTGGTCGGCGTTAGAAAGCCAAACAGTCGCAAATTTTGTTTTATTGTTTGCAGCCAATCTCATTCTACCACTCCTTCTACAATTTTCATCAGATATTTTCATCAAATTGAAATTCATTCAATTTTGTTATTTTTAAATTTAAGTTATATGCTTCAAATTATAAAATTTTGAAGTTGAAAAATAAGTTTTTATTATAAATCGCATATTTAAAGCGTTGGTTTAAAATTACAGTTTGCAGCAACCGTAATTTGTACTATTATATTGGTCATTTTTTTAATAGAATATACATCTTAGTTTCAGCGCAGCACCAACAAGAAATTGTTAAACTGCCGGTGCTGCGTTTGGTTGCCTCTTGCTTTAAGATTTTATCGGGCCGATCCATTCTTCCTCCACGGGCAATACATGAAGGAACAGGTGTAAAATATCCGAATCAACCGTTTGGCGCAAAGTGTGTTCAAGCGTGTTGATTAATGAAATTCCGGCACAGGGTCTCCCGTAAAAATCTAAAAGCTCCCAGTCAAAAGAAACTTTAGGATTGCTTGTTTTTGAATACCTCCCGGATACCCGCATGAAATCACAGCGAGCCGGGTCCGAGCCGGCAAAGGTTTTGTCAAAACAAAACTTTCTGTCTTTCTCCGGATTTTCCAGTACTGCATTGCCGAACTTGTTCAGTTCATCTCGCAGGGCCAGCAAGGCCAAAAACTTTTCCTTACAATTTTCTTTTTTTGCTACCGATTCGTTTAAGTTTTCTAAAATATTCATTTCAAAAACCCCTTTCAAATATTTTTGTTTATCCTGTCGGCGGTAAACCCGCCGACAGATTAAAACCGTTAAACAGTCCCCTCAACACAAAGCTGTTTTAGCAGCAAACGGTCAATTTCCGTTAGCTTTTCCGGCGTTACAATGTCAAGCACCTCCCCCGTAATATGGCTTTTTGGCAGGGTGGAAATTTGCTCGCACAGCACTACGCTGGGCTTAATTTTTTGCAGCATTGTATCTTGTGGGGTTAATAACGCGTGCGTTGGGATCTTGCTCAGCTTGCTGAGCTTTGTGGTTAAGGGAATTGCCTGAACGGCAGGCCCTTTGGTAGTGCCGAAAACAATATACGGACGCGACCCCGCTTGCACATGATTTTCCGGGTCGTAATTATTTGCAACCCGAAACCAATAAATTTCTCCTTTTCTCATGAAAAGGCCTCCTTTAAAAAAATAATTTTTCGGTGTTAAAACACCGGTAAAAGTACAACTGCCTAAGTTATACTTCCCTTTAAAAATTTGTCAAGTTTTATGCTTTGCAGGGTAGAAAAATACCTTTGGAACTAACCAATTTAGCACTTGCCCCGATACATTCCATAAAAATTTTTAAAAAATAACTTGTAAAAAACCTTTTACGCTAATATTTTATTTACTTTAAAAATTTTGCCAAGCAAAAAACGGGGGTTTTGCGAAAAAATTTTTAAAAAAATTTTCATAGGCAAAATTACGGTGCTTTTTACTCCTTACCAAACTTTTCGGCGATTTGTTTTACGGCCGCAGCGTTTTTTATTGTTAAGCTTTAGGGCTGCAAGTATTTTCTGGCCCGTCAAAAAAATTCTTGTATTCCTCGCAGGCGTTGCTCCTGCGCTCTACCTTTCCGTAAAAAATAATATCCGGATTTACCATAAGGCCGCCGCGCGCGGAGCGAATTAAATTAAGCTCTTTAAATTTTTTTAGGCTTTTATTGAAAGAGGTTTTGGAAATGTGTAGACGGTTGGCCATGGAGCGTTGAGATTCGGTAATTTGGTTGCTGTGATTTTTCATTAGTAACAAATATGCCAAAACCTTTGCGTCAACACCGGAGCAATTAAACAGAATTTCCGCAAAAGCCTTTGGCCAAAGCTTTTCAAAATTAATATCAATAGAATTTGTGGTATCGGCAATAAACAACTGCTTTTCGGCGTTTTCGCCCGGCACACTGCCGAATATTTTTTTAAATTGCATTTTCTTTTTTCTTGTTTTAGGTTGGTTTGTGTTCATGGTATCTTACCTCCAATGTTTTATTTTTTGGTACTTTAAGTACCAATTTTGAATTTGTTTGTACCAAATTCTTTCCGTTCCTTTTTTGCTGAAAAACGCCGGTATTATCGTATAAATCAAGAGTTTTCATGCGGAACATTCTATTCATCTGTCACCTGTTCTTCAAAAATCCTCCCTTCCTCTTTTTTCGCGCGTTAAAATGAATAAAGGTCTGAAATTAATTTGACCGCGCCTAAAGAAAAGTTGCTTTTGTGACTGCCGCCAAAACGGATTACCTGGCCAAAGCGCTCAGACTTGTAATTCCCCTGAGTGCTTACCAAAAGCGGGTTTTCGTTTGGGGCTGCAAAACCGGTTCATTTATAAAACGCAAGCAGTTTAACAGGCCTTTCAAATCAGCCTGCCGCAAAAATTGTTTGGCACAATTTTTAATGCCAAAAATCGTGTTTTGTTTATAATCGGCAAAGCACTATTGTTATATTTACTTTTAAAAAAGCGTCAAGTTTTTCAAAAATTCCATTTGAAACCTGCAAAAACACTTTAAAATAACAGAACAAACAATACAGTTTAAGGAAAAAATATCAACACAAAAAATCCCGCCGAAATGGGCGGGAAGTTTTATGAATTAATTAAAATTGTATAAATGAATCAATTAAAATCGTATAAATAATGGCCGCTGATTACCGAAAGGCGGGTATGGCCTAAGTTTTTAGAAACGGTTGCCATTGCTTTTTTGTCAAATACCCGTCCGGCTAAATCGCCCCGGCAAAAGTATCGCTCTTTTTTTGGAATTTTTTGAACCTCCCTTGCCAACTCACGGTAAAGGTTAGCCGCATACAGTGCCCGGTAACGGTGGACCGGCGCATGAGAGGGGACTTTACCCCAAACCCGCTGCTCCGGTTCGGTGTTTTTCATGCGGTTTATTACCGCTTTGTCGAAAACCGGAACCAAGCGAACCTTACCGCCCTTGCCCTTAATGCGCAATTGGTACTCTGAGCCGTCAAATTCTAAATCGCGGCCGCACAGTTTTTCCAATTCGCTGCGTCTAAGCCCGGTGTTTAAGCAAAAATGCACCAGTTCTTTGTTTTTAGTTTCCGAAAAAGCAGGGTTCTTTGGTTCTGTGCGGGAGCGGGTAATGTCGGCCCGCCTGCGTTTTGGCACTTTGGCTAATTCGGTAGAGGGCTGCCCGTAAACCTTGCCAAGCGCCGCCAGGGTGGTAGCGGCCGTCCAGGCCGAGGGGCAATTACGGTTTAAATACTCTTGAATACAGCGTTTACAACCGTTTATGTTTTTAATTTCGGGGTGAGTTTGGGCAGCCCACTTAAAAAATCGAGTGGCATTTTTGGTGTAGGTTTTAAAGGTAGAGTACGAAAAAATCTTGCCCCGTATCAAATTATTATAGATCGGCAGCCAATTATTGCTGCTGTCTTCCTTAGCTAAGGCCTTGGCCTTATTTTTTATTTGGTATTTTGAGGTTCCAAAAGCACAGAGCTTTTGGAGCCTTTTTTGTGCTTTAAAGGCAAAATCTTTGTTTGACATTAACTGTTCCCCCTTTCGGTTAAAATAAAAAGCGGCTGTTAAAAACAACCGCTTTTGTACTGTTTAAATTATATTTTTAAAAAGAAATTTGCCAAATTCCGTGCTGCTACAAATAGTTTTCGCAAAGCAGGGCATTGTTAATTCCGCTGTTCACAAACCGGCTTAAACAGTCTTGCTCTTTGTAAAGCTGCGGCTCAATTTCGGGCAAAATGCGCTGCAATAGGGCTTCGTTTTTTGTAAACTCATACTTTAAGCAAATATTTTTCCATTTTTCTACCGTTTCACAAAGCGCGCAATATTCCTCTGCCGCGGCTTTTGCTTGCGGCGTTACGGCCAAGGGCCATTTTTTTAAAAGATATTCCATGCCCTTAGCCAGCAGCAATCGGTGCTCCAAAAGCTTTTGTGCGGCGCCGGCAGCGCCCCGAAAGCAATTTTCAAAATTGCTGCGATTTAAAATGGCCAATAAAATATCGGAAAAAGCCGTTAAACAGGCAAGGCCGGTGTACTGGGTTTTGCTTGCACTAAGCTTGCCAAAATCCCCTACGGCGGTTACAGCCAATTTTTTGCCTGCCAACTCGGTTTTAAGCTTTTTAAGAGCCAAAAAAGCGCAGTTTTTGGGGTTGTAGCTTTTGTTTAGTTGAAAGGTAGTAAAAGGGGACTGAAATTCTAAACTGAGCCGCACCCCTAAATCGGCGTCTTTAAGCAAATAGTTTTGCACCTGCGGCAAAACCTCGCGAACATAGCTGTAACGGTAAGTAAGAACTTTGTACACCCGCTCGTCGGCTACCAAGGCCCGAAATTCCTCTACAGCGTCGTCATACCCAAAAAACAAAACCTCATGAAAATAATCATCCTCAGCGGCAAAGGGCTTAAAATAAAGCAGCGGGTATTTTTCGGTGTTTAAGACTTGCTTTAACACCTCAACAACTGTCTCCTGCCTTAGCGCAAAAAATGGCCTTTCCTCCCGCAACAAAATTTCGTCATGGTAGGCGGTGGTGTAATGTTCCAACTCTCCAAAATACAAATTGTAATTTGCTGCGCCCATTAAATTGTAATGCGAAACCATCCAGTCCTCGTAATAGGGGCCGGTTTTCAAAATGGCAAGGCGGTTAAAGGTCCAACATTCTGTGGCAGCGTCAATACCGTTTAGCTGAATAGGCAATACTAATTTTTCTTTCAAAGCGTTCTCCTTTAATATGAAAGCTACATGTTTTGTTCGTTCAGTTTAATTTTTTTCAGGGCCTCCGGCGGCAGCATTTTGGCTAAATAATTTCGTAAATCGTCGGTAAATAATCGTTCGTAAAAATCTATCTGCCAGGTCTGTTGCTCTAATGGCGTTAGGCCAAAACAGGGTAATAAAGCCGTTGCTTTTTTACTTTCAAAAAATGGCAGTAGCCCGGCCGTAACCGAGCCGCCGAAAATTTTTTGCGTGTAGTAAAGGCAATAGTAAAGGTACGGCTCGGCCCTTAATTTTTCGGCGTATTCCAAAAGCTTTTTAAGGTCGTAAACCTGATTTTTTAAAGCAAAATAAATGTCACAAAAATGGTCTAAGCTCAGCCCCTTTTCCCAAAGCATATAAATAGAATTAAAATCTTTGTAATGGTGCAGGCAAAGGGCAATTAGCTCTAACTCCGGCTCAAGCTTTTGTAAATCAACCCCTAAAATTTCGGAGGGAACCGTGTGGGTTAAAATCCAGCCGGTTTCGGGCGGATCCTGATATTCCCCCCAATAAGGGCTAAAATTTAGGTCTACATTTACAAAGGGACTTAAAGGGTTGGCGGTTTGGCAAATAAACGGTGCCGTTTGGTGCGAAAACGCCGCTTGAAATAAAAGCTCCCGCCGGGTAAAGGGCTGCAGCCCCTGCGCGGTTACCCGACCCTGCACAAAACCGTTTTGCTTTAGAATTGCTTTTACCGGTTCAATAGAATTTTTGTTTATTAGTAAATCTAAATCGCCGGAATGGCGGCAGGCCGGATCACGGTACGCGGTTTGGGAGAAAACTGCCCCTTTTATAACCGCGTAGGGGATTTTGGCCTGCTCAAAAGCCTGAAACAGGGGAGCACAGGTTTTATAGCGCTGCTTTAAACTAACGCGGTTCAAGCTGTTTTCGGCTTGCAGTGCCGCCTTTTGCTCCGGACTTTGGGGTAATTGCTGTAACAAATAATAACACCGATGACGGCGTAAAAGCTCTGCGAAATTAAAGCTTGCCTTTGGCGGCTCGCCGGCCGCCAAAGCGCGAACCGCATTGATGTACTGGTTCATAAAATCTCTACCCCGTTTTGAGTGTAAAAATCCGCAAAAAGCTTGTTTTGCTCGGTTTTACGGTAAACGCCGTAAAGCCTACCGGGGCAGCGGGCCTTTAAGGTGTTTAGCAGCACCTGTTCGGCCCCGCGGCCAAAAGCCCTGCAAGAAAGGTAAAAGTTTGTAATAATGTTCCGGCCGCCGGCGGTTACCAAGGCGGCGCCAATAATGCCCATATCGCCCAAACGATCAGCAATGCTTACGGAGTAAATTTTACAGTTCGGTTGGCTAAAAAATTTCGCCAATTCGTTGGTGGTAAAGCGGCCGCCCGCCAAATTAAACTGGTTGGTGCGGTTTGTTAATTCGGCAATGCGTTCAAGCTGCTCCGGCCTTGCCGGCTCGCAAATAATTTTTGTAATTAAAGAACGGTTAAATGCCTCAACCGTGCCAAACTTTTGCCGGGCTTTTTCCCGCTGCTTTTGTTCGCGGTAAAGCTCGGTGCGGTTTTGGCCGGCTGCGCCCGTGCCAAAGCAGCCCTGCATTTGGGCCGTAAAGTTTGGGTTAGCGTGGTTTGCCAAAATGGCTGTTACTTGCGGCAAAACGGCCGTTACCGCCTCGGTTTCGTGCGGGTCGTCGTCTAAAAACACAAAGCTTTCGGGCAGCAAATTAAGCTCTTTTGCTATTTGCAAAATGCTTTCTACCTTGTTGTTAAAGCTAATTTTTTTAAGAATTATATGTTCCGGCTTTAACGGCATATCTAAGGTTTTAAAAGCCGTTTCAATATTTTGCGGTTGGTTTTTGCTGCAAAGGCAAAGCAGCACCCCTTTGTTGTAAAGGTCAACCAGCGCCTTTTGCAGCGCAATATTTTCGTTAGTTAGCTGCAGCGGTTCCTCGCCGGCAACCCCTTGCCAAAGCACATTGTCACAATCACAAATTAAAACCTTTTTAACCGGCGCGGGTTTTGTTTTAAAATATCCCGCCAGTGTTTGGTAAATTTGCCCCAATGTTTTAAAGTTAGAAAACAACAAGTCGCTGTCCCGTACCTCAATGTTAAAGGCTTCCTCAACCGCTACAATAAATTGTATAAACTGAATTGAGGTTAGGCCAACGGTGGTTAAATCCAGCTCCGGCGGCAAGGCCGCAATTTCGCCGGCCGGCTTGTTTAAAACGCCGCCAAGCAGCGCTGCAATTTTTTCACGGTTCATTTGTTTTCGCCTCCGCTTTGCTGTTTCAGTTCCGGTTCTAAATAACGGTGAATAAACTGAGCTTTTCTGAATTCGCAATCGCCGTCGTTTTCCAAAGGGTCCCGGTTTAAATCAACGGCGGACGCCATGCAGCCGTGCCCACAAGCTTCTTTAAACAGGCACTTTTGGCAGCCGTAGTCCTTTTGCCGGCGGGCTTTGGCTAAACCCGCAATACGCTTCAACCCGGTTTCAAATTCCGTTCGGCTAAAATGCAGGGCGTTGGCAACGGTGTAATCCGGCAAGTAAAGCGACTGGCAGGGCTGAACCGAGCCGTCTACCTTAATGCAAAGTGAAAGCTCGTTTAAATTTCCAACAAAGGGGCAGGTTACCGTGCAGCTCGGCAGAAAAATATTTGCATTTTTTTCGCGGTTCATTTTTTCGGCAAGCTTTAAAATTTTCATGCGCTGCTGTTGGGTTAGGGCTTTGTTTTCCCAACCTGTTTCACCGTTTCCGCTGCGGTAAATAGCGGCCAGCTCCGGCGTAAAATTAAGCGAAAGCGCTAAGTTGCAAAAGCTTTCCATGTTGTTAAAATTATTTTGCGAAACAACCATTTTCAGCAGTGGCCGAATAGCCGGAGTTTGCACCATTTTTGCAAAGGCAACCGTTTTGGCAAAGTTGCCCTTGCCGCGGGTTTTGGCGTTCACTTCCTCGTTAGAGCCATCTAAGCTAATTTGTACTTTACAGTTTGGCCGAGTATTTAAATAGTTTGCCAGCTGCTTGTTTTGCGTAGTGCCGTTGGTTACAAAGCCAAAGGTAATTTCGGGGTAACGGTCAATAAACGCTAAAATTTTGTTAAACTCGGTGTGCAGGGTTGGCTCCCCGCCCGAAAACAAAAAGGTTTGCAGGCCAAGTGCCTTAAAGGTTTGCAATATTTTTTCTAACTGCGCTGCGGTTAGCTCTTTTCGGCACCGGTTCAACCCGGAACGGTTGTAGCAGGTAGCGCAGTTTAAATTGCAAATATTTGTAATTTCTACATAAACGGTTTTAACTTTCATTCTGCTTCCACAATTCCTTTTTCTACCGTATCGGCTAAAAACTCCTCCACATCCGGCCGAATTTGCTCCGGGGTTGCGTTGTAAATTTTGCACAGCCGCGTTAACAGTTCGGTTAAATCGCAGGGTGGCTCTAAGCATTTTAAAATGTCAATGCCGGTTTCGTCTAAAAAGTAGGTGGTGCCGCTTTCAGGGTCAAACGCGGCCAAAGAAGTCTCGTCTGACTCAATAAAATCCATTTTTTCGGTTTTGCGGTAGTTCATTTTAACATCCTCTTTCTTTAAAATAATTTCTTCATACAGCCGGTAAAGGCCGGTTGTTTTTACGGCGTCTGCCCGGTACCCGGCTTTAAAAAACAAACGGCTTATTTGGTAAGAAAAATTAATTTTCCAATTCGGCCAAGGCAGCAGCGGCTGTTTGTTGACTAAAATCACCCTGCCAATGGCCTCGGCCGGGGCAATGTCCTCTAACCGAAAGGCGTTATCCCCCTTTAAATAAAGGCGGTTCGGCTCGGCCTTTAACAACCTGTGAATCAACAGTCCCTCATTTTTATAAGAAAATACAATAATATCCCCGGGGGAATAAGCCTCACAGGCGGCCAGCGTTACAATATCCCCGGCCCGCAGCGTTGGCTGCATGCTAACGCCGACTACTGTTAGCTCGGCGCTGCTTTTAGCCTTTAAAACGGCCGGCAGCAGTCGGGCGGCTAAATTATTCGTCATTTTTAATTACCTCGGCCACAAAGGCCATGTTGTGGTACAGCAGCCGTTCGCAGGGCGTTTGTGCCAATTTTGTAAGATACCTTAAATAATTGCCGTCAACCCGGTAATTTTTAATAGGCGATTTTAACAGCGCCGTTATCCGTTCGGTAGTTGACATAGGTACCACCCGGTTTTCCTGCCCGGTACGCTCAATAAAATAAATTTTTTTCAGCGGCACCGGCTCGGTTGCCAACAGGCTCGGCGTGTAGGTTATTCGCCAAAAATCCGGGACGTTTAAAACCTGGGTTTTAATGGGTTTTGGCGCTGCCTGCTGCAGCACTTGGTACCCGCCCTGCCGCAAATGCAGCGGAGTTTGAAAAGGGTAAACTAAATTGTTTTTTCGGTTCAGCAAAATGCAGTCGTCGGTTATGTAGGCAAACCCTACCGTAGTAAGGTAAGCCGTAAGGGTTGTTTTGCCGCCGGTTGTGCCGGCAACAAACAGGTACGCACCGTTTTGGTATTGTACCGCACCGCCGTGAATGGCAAAAATCTCCGGATCGTAATCCCGCAAATGGTACATAACCTCCTCAACCGCCCGTAAAGGGCTTGCCGAAAGCTGCTCTTGCCCGTTGCAGGCAACCTTGTAGCCCTTGGCGGTTTTGGTAACGGTTACGGTGTAGGCGGCTGTGCCCGTTGCTTTGGCATATTTCCCGTGCTTTAGTTTTAAGGCGCTTAACAGCTCGTTGCAATTTGTTTGAACCGAAAAGCCTGTTTGCAGCGGTTGGTTAATGTAAAGGGTATTCAATTTTTTGCTCCTTTAAATATTGACTTTATAAACCAAATTTCGCTAATATTTTAACAAAACCAAATTTATTATACACCCAAAAATTCCCAATTTCAATAAAATTGTTAAATTTTTTCAAATATATCCAAATGGTGGTTGATTTTACAAAACTTTTATGTTATAATATGGATAAATTCAGCAACAGTGTTAGGCTAAATGTTTTTTGGGGGATTTTGTTATGGAGAATGTAACTTTTTCTAAAGAACCCGGCATGTTGTTTGACCTATTATCGTTATTTTTGTTAAGATTTAATAAGCAATATTGCTTAGAACACTTTACCAATCCGGCTAAACCGGCAAACGATTCGGTTTATTACAATAATTTGCTAAAAGAATTTTCTCCCATTGAAGATGATTTTCGCATTTTTTTTGAGTTTCCGGAAAGTAAAAAAAGTTTTTTTTCTACATATTATATAGACCCCTATATCAAAGACTGCTTTGCAGGTAATTATTCTTTTAAAAACCTGCAGCAAATGCTGATGAATGTTGATGAGGTTGCCCGCAACTTAGCAGAGTTTTATTTTAAAGACCGGGCGGAGCAAGCTTTTGAAAACGGCGAGCCGAACCTGAACAAAATAGACCGTATTTTACAGGGTTCCGCCTTAAAACCGGGCATTCAGGTTGGGTTGTATTCTTTTTTTATTAAACCTGAAGTAGTACTGCAAAAGCTGGTTTACGCTTTGGCCGCGAAAAATGTTGAGCTTGGCATAAAATACAGTGATGCGGAAAATGAAATAAAACATTTGCAGAATACCTTTAATTTGGAAAAGGTTGCAAAAACTTTAAAGGCAGGCCAACAGCAATCGGCCGATATTTTATATTTTGAAAAAGTTGCGGTCTCTTTTGTTTTAAAAAATAAAAATTGTGTTAGGGTTGATCACGGCAATAACGGTGTAGATATCTTATTGGGGACAGATTATTTAGACCTGATTGAATATTTATCAAAACAGAATGAATCGCCCGATTTTGAGCTGTTTGGCAGCGCCATTTCGGAGCCGAACCGCATTAAAATTTTAAACTATTTATTAGAGGAAAAAGAGGCTCCCATTAAGCTAATTGAGCAGGAGTTTAACCTTACCGGCACCAACGCATATTACCACTTATCTTTAATGATAAAATCCGGCATTGTAAAAACCAGGAACAGCGGGCGCATGGTGCTGTATAGTGTAAATACAGCTTACTTTCGCGCCCTTGGGGTCGCGTTAGCAAAATATATGTAAAAAGGAGGACCCTGAAATGAAAGAATGGAAAAAAGCAACGGTTGTTGCCGTAAAGGCCGAGCAATTGGCCCGGCACAGGCAGCTGCCCGCTCGTATCAGTGTATAAGAACCGACGGCCGGTAATCGCGCCAATTTTTCACCACCGCCTTGTGCGGTGGTTCTTTTTTTGCCCAAAGCCTTTTGGCTAAGTTGGCAAGCCCCGTACCGGCTGTGTTTAAAATTTAAAAAGAACACCAAAAACGAACACCGAAAGCTTGTTTTTTTAAAGCTTTCGGCGAAGTTTAAATTATTCTTTTTTGTTCTTTTCAAGGTAAATGTATTTAATCTTTCGCAGCGACATCCACTTTAACGCCTGCCCGCAGTTGTGGCAGTACGCCTGGTATTCCCGCTCAAAAGGGCCTTCGCAATTGGGGCAGATCCAATAGGCGTAGTGCTGCCGGTCTACTACAGCCTCGGTAACATAGGCGGGCTTGGCTTTCTTTTGCATTTCCCGCAGCCTTGCAAAAAGGTTGCGCGCCCGCGTTTTATTTCGGCACCTGCGCGGGGCTGCCAACTAACAGCTCCTTAATAAAATCTAAAGCGTGGTCCATCTCTTGTTGGGAGAGGAATAGCGAGGCCTTGGCAATTTCTTTTTGGCTCTCTGTTGGAACGCCCTTTTCATCGCACAGGCGTTGGTCTAAGTGAAATGAAAGTTGAACTTTTCGGCGTGTTTTTGGCTTTTCTAAGCTATTGCTTTCTTCCGGCTTAGCCAGCTTTTTGTTTTTCTTAAAAGTCCTTTCTTGCATTTTGGCACCTTTCTTTGCTCTGTATTTTTGCAATGCTGCTAATGTTCAGGCAAACAAAAAAGAAAAGCAAAGAACTTTTTTGTTTGCCCGAATTTGCTGTTGGCGGGTGGTTCAATTCCCGTCCAACAGCGGCAGTTGTTACAGCCGAAAAATAGCGTTATCTCCGTGAATTTTAATAGGGGTGTAAAATTCAATGTATAAGAACCGAAATTAATTCGGCTGTAACACAAAACAGAAAGGCTTGTAGAGCCGGCCGTATTCCTAACGGCCCAAAAATCAATAGTTATAGTCAACAACTAAAACTAAAGCAAAAACGAAAAAATCACTATTTTTATTTAAAAATTGATATTTTAGCTTAAAAATAAAACAAATCACTAAAATTACAATAGATTTTTTAGATTTTAATTAGTGCAAAAAATAAAAAATTTATAAAAAACTAAGACAACTAACCGTAAATATTGGCTGTTAACTAAATTATTAGTTCTATGATATACCTTTATTTTCCAAATGTCAAGAGTGTTTTTACAGTTTTTTCAAAAAATATTAATATTTTGCGTTTTTCAACCTTTTCCTTTTTATTTAACAAAAAGCAGGATCAAAACTTTACATTTCACAAGCGTTCTGCGCTGTTTGTTCGCTTTTACATTCGCAGTGTAAATCATGTTTTTGCAAAATCGGCCTTATACATATAGCAAGCCTACAAAAAAGGTAACGCAACTTACCTTTTTTCGCTGCGCCTACCCGTGCTGCCAAAGGGAGCTTTCCCCATTGGCAGCATTTTGTTACGGCCGGTAAACTGATGTGTTGAATTTTTAGGGTGTCTTATTTTGATGTATATAAACCGGTTTTTCCGGCTGTAACGCGAATTTAACGCTATTTTTTAAAACGACCAAACAATGGTTGATTTTAAAAACGCCGCGTGTTATAATGAAAAGCAAGCAAATTAATAAAATTAAAACGGAAGATCATTCCGTTTTAACATCAGCTTTTTATTACAAATATTGCGGAAATTCAGCCTATTTTATATGCAATACTCCCCGCGGGCAGTGCGTGGATTAAATTATTTTAAACCCTGCTCTGTGTATGCTATTTTCAGTTGTATACTGAACTGGCTGTGTTTTATATTATACCTTTATTTACCAAATGTCAACACTTTTTTACATTTTTTTGCAAAAAAGTTGTTTCTTCTCTAAAAAAACAGACTGTGCTGCCTCTAAAAAAGCATCACAGTCTGTTTTGGGTTACCCTTTGGTGTTTTCAAGCGCGCAGAGCTTTTTAAATGAAATGTCCAGTATTTTTTCCTTCCGCTCTTTTAAAACCTTTTTGTAAAAACGCTTTTGAAGTTCGGTTATATAAGGGGTATCATCAATTATTTTATTGATTTTGCTCAAATCTATTTTTGGAAGTATGTGTTTTAACGCTTTGTTGCAATCTTTATTTTCTAAAGAATAAATAAAATCATAGTAATTAATTTTGGCACCGTTAATTTTTATGCCGGATAACGGTATTTGATATATGCGCAAATTACATTCGTCCGGGTTGGTCAGCGTGCTTTGCATAATCGCGTCGTCTGCCTGGGGGAACAGGCAACTGCCGCAATCGTAAACCGGCGCAATTTCCATTTTATCGGTTTCGGTATTGTACAAAAATCCCCAGTTCCCGTTGTGTCTGTCCCAATTTCCAATAAGGGCGTCAACAATAAAAATGTTCCAAAACCAATCTTTTAATTCGTAAGGGTTCACGGCCGTTTGTTCCTCTATTGCGCTCATAATATCCGAAAGTTCCGTTCCGTACCCGTTGTGCTCCGAGTCAATAATAGTGTTTTTTAACGAGGCAAAATCCTGAAGTACAATGCCGGTTGAGGTAAAGTCCTTGCAGGCAACCACAATTTTTTCTTTTTTATTTTTGGTGTAGGTGCCAAGCAGCGTTTTTTGTGTGGGAATACCAATGCTTTCAAAAATGTGGCAACCAATATATTCAGAAAAACAGCTGTTGGCGTAACTCATTTTTTTGTTTCGGGTAGGCGGCATTGGAAATTTTAACATATAGGCCTCGCCTTTGTAAACTACACATATTTTACTGCCGTTGGCCCCGGTATAGGTTTTGTTTTTTATAGGAAAATTTGAGAAATCAATCATAAGTCTATCATTCCCTTTCCATTCTTAAATATTTTTCTCTTAAATACCACGCCTGCTCTGAGGATATTACACGGTCAACCTCTGCGGAATTTATATCCGCATTTAAATCGCACCAGTAAATATCCCAATGCGGATCCCGCTTGCCGCTGTCCTCAATTTTCCAGGAGCGTTTCATGTTTTCAAGTGATTTTTGCAAATACGGCGGCAAACCGCATTCTAAATATTTTTTATTTTTCGGCCGTCCTGTTTGTTCATCAAGCTTTTCAGGCGCGTCTAATTGCATCATTTCCTCCATCGTACAGTTTAAAGCCGAGGCTATTTGCTGTATTGTTTTGGCAGAGCATTTTTCAATGCTGCTGTTACCGGCACAAATATCCAAAATAGTGGTTTTAGGTACACCGCTGATTTTAGATAAATGATATTTGGTGATATTCTTTTGATTCAAAAGGTCCTGTAAGGTCACAATCATCAGCTCCTTATATTCATATTATATCGGCGCACCGACCGTTTGTCAATAGCGCTGCCGACTTACCGGGTTTTAAGCTTGTACGCCTAAAAACTATGACCCTCATAATCCGGCCGTACGGCCGGATTATGAGGGCCTGAAACATTAATTTTGTGTGTAATGAAGTATCTTAATTTATTACAAAAAAGCCGCAGTCCGCTGTAAAACGGACTTGCGGCTTTGGTTGACTATTGTTTTGACTACGATATGCTTGTTGGCATTAGTTTTTCCATTAAAACCTTTTTTTGCTGCATAGAAGGGTGTATGTAAACCGAAAGAGTTGTGTTAACATTGGCGTGACCCAATATTTCCGAAAGGGCTTTGGCGTCAAATCCCGATTCCACGCACCGGGTTGCAAAGGTGTGGCGCAGGGCGTGAAAGGTGTAATTGCCAAGCTTATTTCTTTTTAAAAAATTTTTGTAGCGCACATAATACTGGTGCGGTTCAGTGTGGGCTGTTGTACCGGTTAATACATAACAATTGTTTGGTGCTTTATACTTTTTTAAAACCTGCGCCAAAAAGCTTTGTAACGGAATAACCCGAAAAGAATTTTCTGTTTTAGGGGTATTAATAATAACCTTCGTTTTTTTTTGCCGAGCCTCCGTCAAGGTCGGCAATTCGCTCTATGGTTCGCTCAACGGCAAAGGTTTTGCTTTTAAAATTAATATCTCCCCATTTTAAACCGCATAACTCGCCGATTCGAATACCGCTGAAAAGGGTAATAAGCAGACCTAAACACATGGGGTCCTCAAATTTCATAAGAATTTTTTCAAGGGCTGAAAGCTTTTCGGATTCTAACACCGTAACGGGCTTTTTGCTGTGGGCCGGATATTTAAACGACATTAAATTTAATTGCAGTGCTTTATTTTCGTTTCCGTATTTAACAATTTGCCTAAATACGCCAAAAATATCCGAAACCGTTTTGGGAGCCAGTCCCTTTTGCCTTTTTCCGCCGCTTTTTAAAAAACGGTTAAATATCGCATGAACTTCTGAAGTTGGCAGCACAGACAGCGAACGTAACGGTAAATTCGGCTCCAAATAATCTCGAACAATGCGGTAATACCTGGTGTAGGTTGATTCCTTTACCCTGCATTTTATACTTTCAAGCCATTCATCTGCCAGCTCCTTAAAACTAAGACTTTTACCGGTAAGCTTGTTGCAAAAATTTATATTTTTACTTTGTTCTGCAAGCCGTTTTTTCTTAACGGCGGTGTAAGATTCGGCGTAAAGGTACCTGTATTTGGCAACGCCGTTTTCATAGTGGTGAATATACCGCGCTTCCCATCGCCCGTCCTTTCTTTTAAAAATATTTTCGCCTTTTCTTGACATAGTGTTCTCTCCGTTTCTTTTTGACTAAACTTTTGACTGCGAATAAACGGCGGAGCTGTTTTGGCCGTCTTAAAAACCAAATGCTGCGCTGCAAATTCCAAAAAAATATGCGGTTGTATTGACTAAACCGCATAATTATATTATAATATTTGTACATAAAAATTGATTGACTGAGTATTTTTGTGCGTTGTTGCGGTAATAAATTAAGATACTTCATTACAAAAAGGGGCTGAGAATATGCATATTGAATTGTTTAAGCACAATCAAGCTGCGTATCACTCAGCCGTTTTTATGTTAAAAAGTAAGGGCAAGGCTGCGGTGATTCACCCTACCGGCACGGGTAAATCTTTTATTGGGTTTAAACTGTGTGAAGATCACCCGAGCAAAAAAATCTTCTGGCTTTCTCCGTCCGATTATATTTTTAAAACTCAGTTGGAAAACCTGAAAAAAACTACGGGTGGCTACACGCCCAATAACCTCAGCTTTTACACCTATGCCAAGCTGATGAATCTTTCTACTGCCGAGCTTTCGGCCATTCAGCCGGACTATATTATTCTTGATGAATTTCACCGTTGCGGTGCCGAGCAATGGGGGGCCGGTGTAAATAAGCTTTTGCAGCTTTATTCCAAAACGCCTATTCTCGGGTTATCTGCAACGGCAATCCGGTATCTTGATAGTCAAAGAAACATGGCCGACGAATTGTTTGACGGGAACATTGCGTCCGAAATCAGTTTGGGAGAAGCCATTGTAAGGGGAATTTTAAATCCGCCGAAGTATGTGCTTTCTGTTTTTTCGTACCAAAAAGAGCTGGAAAAATATCAAAAAAGAATTGCCGGGGTTAAAAACCGTGCCGTGCAGGACAAAGCGGGGCCTTATTTAGAAGCCCTGCGCCGCGCGCTTGAAAAGGCCGACGGGCTGGAGGATATTTTTAATAAACATATTACCGACCGCGCAGGAAAGTACATTGTTTTTTGTGCAAACATTGAGCATATGCGCGAAATGATTAAGCTTTCGGCCGGGTGGTTTTCTAAAATTGACCGTAGCCCAAAAGTGTATACAGCCTACGCCAACGACCCGGAAACAAGCAAAGCTTTTGCGGCTTTTAAAAAGGATGACAGCAGGCATTTAAAACTTTTGTACTGCATTGATATGCTGAACGAGGGAATTCATGTTGACGACATTAGCGGGGTTATTTTATTGCGGCCAACGGTTTCGCCCATTGTTTACAAGCAGCAAATTGGCCGGGCGCTGGCAACCGGGCAAAAAAACAATGCCGTTATTTTTGATGTGGTACTGAATATTGAGAATTTATACAGTATTGGCGCCATAGAGGAGGAAATGCAAATTGCAACGGCCTATTACCGTTCCCTTGGGGAATCAGGCCAAATTGTAAACGAGCATTTTAAGGTTATTGACGAGGTTAAAAATTGCCGGGAGCTGTTTGAAAAGTTAGAAAATGTGCTAACCGCCTCCTGGAACACCATGTATACTTGCGCCGAGCAGTATTACAAAGAAAACGGGAACTTAGAGGTTCCGGCAAGATACAAAACGGCCGAGGGCTATTCTTTGGGCAGCTGGATCAATAATCAGCGCAGTATTTATAAAGGGCAGCAGGTCGGGCGCCTTTCGGCCAATCAAATTAAAAAGTTAAACAGCATTGGCATGCGCTGGGAGCTGTACACCGACTTTACCTGGGAGCTGAATTTTCAGGCGGCAAAGGATTATTATGCGGCGCACGGCGACCTGAATGTGCCCGGCCGCTACACTACCGAAAACGGGCTTCGGCTGGGGGCGTGGCTGGCAAGCCTTAGAGCGTGGGAAAGCTGCGGAGCGCACCCCAAGTATTTAACGCCGCAACGAAAAGAGCAGCTGGAATCTATTGGCATGGTATGGTCCGTGCTTGATTTATATTGGGAAAACAATTATGCGCAGGCAGTGCGGTATTACCGGGAGCACGGCAATTTGCTGGTTCCGTCAAATTACATTTCTCCCTCCGGGGTTCGCCTTGGAGCTTGGATCAGCCGGTTACGCAGTTTAAACAGCGGGGCTACCCAAAAGGGTACGCCGCCAACCGCAAAGCAAATTGAGCGCCTGAACGCCATTGGCATGAACTGGGATACCAATGCCGACCGCAAATGGCAGGAAGCGTTTAACGAGGCGACGCTTTACTACCAACAAAATGGCAATTTAGCTGTTCCGTCCGGCTACCGAACGCTAACCGGCTTTACCCTGGGCCAATGGGTGCAAAACCAAAAAAAATATTATTACTCCGGCACCTTAAAGCCCGAAAGAAAAGAGCGGCTTGAAAAAATCGGAATAACCTGGAGCCGGCAATCAAAATGGCTGCAAAATTACCGGCTGCTGCAAGATTATTACCAAAAAAACGGCACGGTTTGCATTTCGCAAAAGGCGGTTATAAACGGCGTTTGGTTGGGTAAGTGGCTCGCGGTGCAAAAAAAGCAGCTGCAGGCCGGGCGGCTGACTGCCGAGCAGGCTAAGCTTTTACAGCGGCTGCCTTTGGAGCAATGCGGCTCCAAAACCGAACAAAACTGGGAGACTTTGTACCGCGACGCAGCCGACTTTTTTAAGACGAACGGGCATTACCGTGTTCCGGCCGATTATATTGGCAGTTCGGGGCATGTTTTAAGTGCGTGGATCACCGTGCAAAGGCGGAAATATAAACTTGGGGAACTAACCCCAAAACAAATTAAGCAACTAAACGCCATTGAGTTTGAATGGGCGCCGGAAAACCGCTGGCAGCGGGGTTACCGTTACGCCAAGGCCTATTTTGCCGAACGCGGAAATTTAGAGGTGCGGCAAAGCTACAAGTGCCGGGACGGCTACGGGCTGGGGTCGTGGCTAAGCGAATACCGCCGGGCGTATAACGGGCTAAAGTCCAGGGTTAAAATCACCCCGGAGCAAATAAAAGCTTTAAACGATATTGGCATGGTGTGGAATAGCGGTGCAAAAACCGAAAGGCAGAGCAACAGCCTATTCACAGAAAACAGGACGGAAATTGCCTGTAGCAATAGAGTGTATGCAAGGCTTAAGTGAATTTGGAGGAAAAATTCTTGAATTTTAAAAAGTTCCAAAAAAAAGTGTGGCTTTCTTCCCCTACCATGCACGGGGAGGAGCTGCAATATATTACCAAGGCCTACCAAACCAACTGGATGTCTACGGTTGGGGAAAATATTAACGAGGTAGAGCGTTTGGCGGCCGAGCAAAGCGGCTGTAAGTACGCAGTGGCCCTTTCCTGCGGAACGGCGGCGCTGCACCTTTGCGTAAAGCTGGCGGGCGAGCGGCTGTACGGCCGGCCTGCCGCCGGCACCGGCGCGCTGGCCGGCAAGCGCGTTTTTTGTACCGATATTACCTTTGCCGCCACCTTAAACCCGGTGGTTTACGAGGGCGGAATCCCCGTGTTTATTGATACCTGTAAAAACAGCTGGAGCATGGACCCCGCCGCGCTGGAAAAGGCCTTTGAGCTGTACCCCGAGGTAAAGCTGGTTGTTTACGCCGAGCTGTACGGCTTTTCGGGCAATGTGCAAAAAATTAAGGCGGTTTGCCAAAAGCACGGGGCCTTGTTAATAGAGGATGCCGCCGAAGCCCTGGGCGCCGTGTACAACGGTAAGCCCTGCGGCTCGTTTGGCGATTACGCCGCCGTTAGCTACAACGGCAATAAAATTATTACCGGCTCCTCGGGCGGCTGCCTGTTAACCAATTGTTTGCAGGACGCCAACCAGGCCCGCAAATGGTCTACCCAGGCAAGGGAGGCCGCGCCCTGGTACCAGCACGAGGAGGTTGGCTACAACTACCGCATGAGCAATGTTATTGCCGGGGTGGTGCGGGGGCAATACCCGTACCTAAAAACGCACATTGCGCAAAAAAAGGCTGTTTACGAGCGCTACCGCCAAGGGCTAAAGGGTCTGCCGGTGCAGCTAAACCCCGTGCTGCCGGGCGACGAACCCAACTACTGGCTTTCGGCCTTAATTATTGAAAAAGGCGCCATGTGCCGGCAGGTGCGGGGCGATTTAGACGCGCTTTATGTAAAAGAGCCGGGCAAAACCTGCCCTACCGAGATTTTAGAAACCCTTGCAAGCTTTAACGCCGAGGGCCGCCCCATTTGGAAACCCATGCACCTGCAGCCCATGTACCGTATGCACGAGTTTATTACCAAAACCGGCTCGGGCCGCGCCAAAACAAACGCCTACATAGCCGGCAGCGTTGCCGATTGCGGGGCCGATATTTTTAGCCGCGGGCTGTGCCTGCCGAGCGATAATAAACTAACGCCGGAGGAGCAGCGCGTGATTATTGAGATGATTCGCCGCTGTTTTGAGTAATTAAAAATGAATACAACACACCAAAAAACAATTTACGAAAAATACATAAAAACCCCGTTAGATGTTTTGCTGGCCCTGCTGGCGCTGGTTGCTTTAAGCCCTGTTATGCTGGTAACGGCGCTGCTGGTGCGCTGCCGGCTGGGGGCGCCGGTTTTGTTTAAGCAGCCGCGGCCGGGCCGAAACGGCAAAATTTTTATGCTGTGCAAATTTCGCAGCATGAGCAACCAAACCAACCAAAACGGCGAGCTTTTGCCCGACGAGGTTCGCCTGGGTCGCTTTGGTAAGGCGCTGCGCGCTTCGTCGTTAGATGAGCTGCCCTCCCTGCTTAATATTGTAAGGGGCCAGCTTGCCGTGGTGGGGCCGCGGCCGCAGCTGGTGCGGGATATGACCTTTATGACGCCCGAGCAGCGCCGCCGGCACGAGGTACGCCCGGGTTTAACCGGGCTGGCGCAGGTAAACGGCCGCAACAACATTACTTGGGAACAAAAATTTGCCTACGACCTGCAATATGTAGACGGCGGCATTACCTTTTTGGGCGATTTGAGAATTATTATTCAAACAATAGGTAAGGTGCTCAAAAGAAACGACACCGTTCGCGAAGGAACGGTGTCGGATATGGATTACGGTGATTGGCTTATGATGGAAGGAAAAGTTGATCAAGCTACATATGATGAAAAGCAAAAAGAAGCAAGAGAGTTGTTGCATATTTGATTTTTCATGCATTCAAGCAAAGAAGGTGATAAAAGCGTGGATGAATTAGTGTCAATCATTATGCCGTCGTACAATACGGCACAATATATTTCTGAAACGATACAATCGGTGTTAAAACAGACTTATACAAATTGGGAATTGATCATTGTTGATGACTGTTCAACAGACAGCACCGATGAGGTGGTTAAGTCGTTTTTGTCAGACAACCGAATCAAATACATAAAAAACGAAAAAAATAGTGGAGCGGCGGTATCCAGAAATCGTGCTTTACGAGAAGCCAAAGGTAAGTGGATCGCGTTTCTTGACAGCGATGATTTGTGGCTGCCTGAAAAGCTTGAAAAACAGATTGCGTTTATGGAGAAAAACGACTACCACTTTTCCTATACAAACTACACTGAAATAGATGAAAATTCCAAAGTAAACGGGCGAAGTGTTACAGGTCCGGAAAAAATCACCCAACACGGAATGTACAATTATTGTTGGATGGGATGCCTAACGGTAATGTATGATGCGAAACTTGTTGGACTTATTCAGATAGAGGACATCAAAAAGAACAACGACTATGCTTTGTGGCTAAAAGTGTGTAAAAAAGTGGATTGCTATCTTTTGGATGAAGTGCTCGCAAAGTATAGAAAACGGAGCGGTTCAATCAGCAATCACGGATACACAAAACTAATCAAATGGCACTACAAGCTATATCGTGAGGCAGAAAAAAGAGACGTCGTAACGTCTGCTGTTCTAACGATTAGAAATCTATTTTGGGGTGTCTGGAAAAAATTACGATATGTAAAGGGGTGACCTTGTGTCGGTAAAAGTAAGCGTGCTTGGGCACTTCGGAGCGAGAGAAAACCTTCTGAACGGGCAAACTGTAAAAACAAAAGTTATCACCGAAGAATTGCAAAAAAGGCTTGGATGGGAACAGGTTTTAAAAATTGACACACACGGTGGATGGAAAACGCTTATAAAAGCACCGTTTCAAACAATTTATGCACTGAAAAACAGTAGAAATATCCTGATTTTTCCGGCGCAAAACGGATTGAGAATATACGCACCTTTGCTATCTTTTTTTCGACACTTTTTCAAAGGCAGAAAATTGCATTATGTTGTAATCGGCGGATGGCTTTCGCAGTTTTTGACGAAACGAAAGGGTCTTGTGAAAACACTGAAAAAATTCGACGGAATCTATGTGGAAACAAGCACCA
>OLOS01000673.1_pt1 | contig 33971 bp, 27 predicted proteins | sample 1672631 | NCBI WGS metagenome assembly OLOS01 (sample SAMEA3136707, study PRJEB25190) | human gut metagenome | biome: human gut; feature: human-associated habitat; material: faeces | place: Austria | collected 2013 | reverse complement strand
AATATGTTGGTCATAAAGAAAAATGAATAATTGCCAACGTTTACTTGACACAAACCAGAAATAACTTTTACTTGCTAAGAAAATAAAGTATATTTATAATAGAAGTAGGTTTTGACCGTGGCGTTTTTGGCATGGCAGGTATGGGTATGCTTATGTCAGTGTATGATGAAAACTGCTGATGACATAAGCATTTCGACCTGCATTCATGAGCATGCAGCATAATGGAATGCGTATGTATACTTTATAAACGGGCAGAACAGTTACAGAATAATTATAAATATGGAGGAATGCTTTTATGGATAAAATTAGTATCGCTATTGCCGATGACAACGCAAGGGTGACTCAGCTTCTGGAAAACATTGTGAACAGTGATGATGAGCTGGAGGTTGTAGGTAAGGCGGAGAACGGTGAAGTTCTGGTGGATATCATCCGGGAAAAGCAGCCGGATGTGGTTCTGATGGATATCATTATGCCGAAGCTGGACGGACTGACCGTGATGGAACGCGTAAAGCGTGATATGGAACTGAAAAAGCATCCGGCCTTTATCGTCATAACGGCAGTGAGTCAGGAAAAGATCATGGAAGACGCATTTGCCCTTGGGGCGGACTATCTGATCCTGAAACCATTTGACAATGAGATGATCATTAACAGGATCAAGCATATCCGTTCAGGAAGAGAGAAGAATTTTGCCGAAGTGCGCAAAGTGAATGCCTATGAGAGTAAAAATGAATACATCGAAAGAAACCTTGAGACAGATGTGACCAATATTATTCATGAGATCGGAGTTCCCGCGCATATCAAGGGGTATCAGTATCTGAGAGATTCGATCATTATGTCGGTAGGTGATATGGATATGCTCAATTCGATCACGAAGATCCTGTATCCGACGATTGCGAAGAAGCACCAGACCACACCGAGCCGCGTGGAGCGGGCGATCCGCCATGCGATCGAGGTGGCATGGAGCAGAGGAAAAATGGATACCATCGATGAATTGTTCGGGTATACGGTACACAATGGAAAAGGGAAACCGACAAATTCAGAATTCATCGCACTGATTGCAGATAAAATACGACTGGAATATAAAAATATATAAAGAAATACCACTTTTCCTTTGCATTGAAGCCAAAATGCGGTATAATGAAAAAAATGGCTTTTATGCAGGAGGGTTTTTAGATGAAGAAGATACTGTTTGTTGCTTCTGAGTGTGTTCCGTTTATCAAAACCGGCGGCCTGGCAGATGTTGTGGGATCTTTGCCAAAGAGTTTTGATAAGAGATATTTTGATGTACGTGTCATCATCCCGAAATATATGTGTATGAAAGAAGAGTTCAAGAACCAGATGCAGTACAGGACTCACTTTTATATGGAAATGAACTGGCGCAGTCAGTATGTAGGTATTCTTGAGATGGAATATGATGGAATCACCTATTATTTTATTGACAATGAGTATTATTTTGCCGGCCCCAAGCCTTATGGCAATATTTATGAAGATATAGAGAAGTTTGCATTTTTCTCCAGAGCAGCACTTTCTGCGCTTCCGCTGCTGGATTTCCGGCCGGATATCATCCACTGTCATGACTGGCAGACCGGACTGGTTCCTGTATATCTAAATGATACCTTCCAGCAGGGTGAGTTCTTCCGCGGAATCAAGACAGTTATGACGATACATAACTTAAAGTTCCAGGGCGTCTGGGATATGAATACCGTAAAGGATATCACAGGTCTGCCGAGTTATTTCTTTACGCCGGATAAGCTGGAGGCTTATGGAGACGCAAATTATTTAAAGGGCGGTCTGGTATATGCAGATGCGATCACTACGGTGAGCAATACGTACGCAGAGGAAATCAAGACACCATTCTACGGGGAGAATCTGGACGGTCTTCTGAATGCCAGAGCGAACAGTCTGCGCGGTATTTTAAATGGTATCGATTATGACGAGTACAATCCGGAGACGGATAAGTTCATTACACAGAATTACAATGCAAAGAATTTCCGCAAGGAAAAGATCAAGAATAAACGTGCACTTCAGAAGGAGCTGGGACTGGAAGTCAACGATAAGAAATTTATGATCGGTATCGTATCCCGTCTGACGGATCAGAAGGGCTTTGATCTGATCAACTATATCATGGATGAGATGTGTCAGGAAGACCTGCAGATCGTGGTTCTGGGAACCGGTGAAGAGAGATACGAGAATTCCTTCCGTTATTTTGCATGGAAATATCAGGGGAAGGTTTCTGCGAATATTTATTATTCCGAGCCGATGTCCCACAAGATCTACGCAGGCTGTGATGCTTTCCTGATGCCGTCGCTCTTCGAGCCGTGCGGTCTGAGTCAGCTGATGGCTCTCCGTTATGGAACCGTACCGATCGTCCGTGAGACCGGTGGTCTGAAGGATACAGTATGGCCGTACAATGAATACGAGAGCACAGGAACAGGCTTCAGCTTTGCAAATTACAATGCGCATGAGATGTTTAATACTGTGAAGTATGCACATCGTATTTACACAGATAATAAGCGTGAATGGAACAAGATCATTGACCGTGCGATGGCTGCCGACTTCTCCTGGAAGGCATCTGCCGTGAAGTATCAGGAGCTGTATGACTGGCTGGCAGGCTTTTAAAATTTCCGGATAGAACAGCACCTAAGTAAAAAGTGTGTATCCCCCGGAGGGTAATACCACATAGAGAATCCGGAGGACTTTCCTGTATGGGAACAGTAAGGCAGTCACAGGGAAAAAGTGGCTGCCTTTTACAGGATTTTTGATAGGATAAAAGGGAGGGATCGATTCAAAGAATGGAACATCAGGTTGCAATACTCATTGACGGTGATAATATTTCAGCAAAATACGCCAGATACATCAAGCAGGAGGCCTTGCAGTACGGAAACATCAAGATCTGCCGTATGTATGGCTCCATCAGCTCGCCCAGTGTGCGGGCATGGTACAGTGTGATGCCGGAGCAGGGAATCGTACCGGTTCTCCAGATCAATTACGCAAATGGAAAGAGTATCGCAGACCAGGCGCTGACGATTGATGCCATGGATATTCTTTACACGGATAATATTGATGTGTTCTGCCTGGTATCGAGCGACAGTGATTTTACGAAGCTGGCATACAGACTGAAGGAAGCCGGGAAGAAAGTCGTCGGTATGGGGGAACAGAAGACAAAGGAAGCCCTTGCAAAGTCCTGCAATGAGTTTAAGATCCTGGATCTGATCTACAATACGGGAGAAGAAGACGAAGTGAGCGCAGAAGAGCACAGATTCGCCGGGACAGCTAAGAAAGAAGAGACGTGTGAAGCTTCTGATCCTGCTGAAAAGGAAAAAGAAGAGGAGATCACAGAGAAGATCGAAGCTAAGATCACGATTCCGACGGAAGAGGATATCGTCAGTGAGATCGTAAATATGCTGGAGGAGGATGAATGGGTGAATCTGGCGCATGTGGGAGTTCAGTTAAGCCAGAGGCGTTCCGGATTTGATTCGAGAAACTATGGATACCGCAGCATGTCTGTCTTTATTGGAAAGCATGAAGATGTTTTTGAGATCAGAAAAGAGAAAGCACCGGATAAGATCCATAATATCCTCTATATCAGAAAGAAGAGTAAGGACAGCGGGGACAGTAAGGCCGGCAAGGGAAACAAAGGCGGCAGGAATAACAGGAGCTACAGAAGCAACAGAGGCGGCAAGAGGCAGCAGAAGTAAAACACCTCGAATCGGCAGACGTGCGAACAGTAACAGGTAATTGTCAGATTCCTGTTGAGAAATCATATAATAAATGGTAGAATAAAGAAACAGAGTGAAACTGTGAAGGTACGGAGCAGTTCGCATACAACATACATATACGGAGGATAAGAATATGGGAAAAAAACTGAGAGTAAAAAAAGGAAGCACATGTATGGCCTGTCTTGCATGTGTTCAGGCATGTTCAGAGGCATTTTATAAGGAGTTTCATCCGGATAAAGCCTGCCTGCAGATCGTAGAGAAGAAGACCGTTCGCCCGATGGCCTGCCCGCAGTGCGGAAAATGTGCGGAAGCCTGTCCGGAAGGAGCGATCACACAGAATGCAAAGGGTGTTTACATGATCAATAAGAAAAAATGTACAGGCTGCGGCGCATGTGCAAAAGCCTGTCCGTTCGGTCTGATCGTGAAGGTAGATGATCTGCCGGCATCCAAGTGTATCGCCTGCGGCATGTGTGCAAAGGCATGCCCGATGGATGTTCTCGAGGTTGTAGAAGAGTAGGATATTATAAAAAGAAGCTCATGTCATGGGCTTCTTTTTATAATGGTTTACTGTCTTGTCGAGGTGTAATTTTTTTACTAAAAGAATGGAATTTGTAGTTGGTTTATGGTTCAGGATATGCTATAATATGATGAACTAAAGATATTTTTGTGAATATAAGGAAATACTCAGGATAAGAGTCAGACAAATTGTGTTATAATGCCCCCATTTATGAATATTGGTGGAATGGCTCCCTGATATTCATAAGTGGGGTTCTTTCATTGTGGATAATCAGTGAAACATGGAAAAAAGCGAGGAGTGGGAAAACGGATGAAAGACGAAAAGAAACAAAAGAGAAAAAAACTGCTTCTGAGAGCAGGAGGGATTCTTCTCAGGCTTTGTCTGCTGGTGGGAGTGTGTGCGGGACTTGTATTTGCGGCGACCGATGGAAATACGTCAGATAATAAAAAACTGCAAAATGGTAGTTTTGAAAATGGCCAGAAATGGTACGAAACAGAAAAATATAAGCAGCAAGACCAGGATAGTGTTCCTGCATGGAATACGACTGCGACTGATCGCAGGATTGAATTGTTCACAGAGAATAGCAATACGTATATTTCGGGTGTAACATTAAAGCCTACCAATGGAGTCATTGCCGCAGAATTGAATGCGGAGGAAGAAAGTACATTATACCAGAATGTAACGACAACCCCATCGAGTGTGTATGAATGGGGGCTGGATCATGGTGCCCGTAATGGTACAGATACCATGGCTCTTGTGATCGGTCCAAAGCAGAGTGTCAATCCGTCAAAGCCGGGGAAAGATGGAAGAGATCAGCTGATGCAGATGGTGGACTGGCTGATTGCTCAGGGAAAGACATCTATTAAGACGAACGCAGGATTGGGAGAGAAGCTCACCGTTTACAGTAAAAAGTTTGCAGGGGGTGGTACCTTTGCGGATAATGCAGGGAACAATGCATTCAGTCTGACCCCAAGTACAATCTATACTGAAGAGTGGCATATCTGGATCATAGCAGACAGCAAAGCAACAAGCGGTAATAATCCATGGGGAAAGTATGGATCCAATGCAGAAAGCTCTGCCGGCAGTGGAAATGGATCCGGTAATACGAATGTAGATTTAAGCAAGTATTATCTCTATACGGTACCGGCAGGCCAGACGGAAACTCTTTTTGGATTCGTTTCTGTTGGATTCGACAGGCCGGCAACATCAGATAATAAAGCAAAGACGTATGGTAACTTCCTCGATAATATTAATTTCCGGATTTATCATCCATTGTCAGGAAGCACAACTACCCATGGAAGCGGTGTGATCGGAGGAAGCAACGGCTCAAGCAACGGTGGGGGTGCATCAGAAGGTCATAAGGTAACAGTAGATAAAAACCTGATAACTTATGTGACAGATGGGGAGGCTCTCAAGATCCAGGCTGTTGTAATGAAAGATGATGCCGCCGGATGTGAATTTGTTGGTGTATATTATACCAGTCAGGATAAAGACGGCAATCCGGTGACTGAATTTCTACCAAGAGCAGGAAGAGTAATTGATGATACCGGAAGCTTAACAGACGAACAGAAAAAGGGAAAATGGATAAAATCATCAAATGCAAATGGTGATATCATTTATACCTATTATCTGGATGGCATCACTTCAGCAACCGATCTGCATTTTATCTTTATCAAGAGCCCGACCGTCACCTATGATTCGAACGGTGGAATAGAGTATAAGGTTGAAAGAACTTATAATACTTCAGAAGAGCCGAATGTGTACAGCTTTAAGCCGGATGCAGGCACTGCATCTGAGAATAATCAGACAATGAAGTTTGTTCCTCCTTATGTATCAAAACCGGCAGAAGGTCAGAATGATGGCTGGAAGTTTATGGGATGGTTACTGACGGGTGATACGGTTGATAAGATTCCTGATGGTGTAGAACAGGTGAATAAAGAACAACTGGGCAGTTTATTGCTTCCGGGAGTACATACGATAGCTTGTAATTACTCTGTCGAAGGAGCCACAGGTAAGGAGGCAGAGCAGTATTTTAAGATTTTCGGCAGTAAGGTGGATATGACGCCTAACATTACTACAAATGCAAATGGTGTGACTACAGGCGTTCTGTGGCAAGATAATGGTGCGACAAGAGCCTATGCAAATGTCCATAAAGGTCTTACCATGGTAGCACAGTGGCGCTGGCGCCAGATGTTTATTCCACAGATAGGGAGTGGAAATACATATAATGCTTCGAATCAAGGTGGAACGGTTGAGATTACCAGTGTGGCAGATAAATCAGACTCCAATTATGCGGCAGACCAAAACGGCAGCAAATCCTACCATGCGACAACGGATGAAATCATAACTGCTACAGCGACTGCAAAGGATCGTTACACATTTGAGGGCTGGTATGATAAAGATGGAAACCTGCTCACTACAAACAGCACATACAGTTATATCGAAACAAAAGAGAGTGTAAATACCTATTATGCAAGATTTTCCGGAAGCGTGACGCAGACCTATATCCGCCAGGTGAGAAATGGAGACTCATGGGAGGTTACGACGGATGATAAGATAGGAACACTGGGACGCTATACTTATACCGATGCGGCGGGTACTGCCATCAGTTCTACGGCAATAGCAGGAACGGGTTACAAATTTGCAGGCTGGTATGATTCAGCTGGTAATAAGGTTGCTGGCGATAAGCTGATCAACAAAGGCGCAACACTCAGCTACACTACAACAGGTGATGCCACATACTATGCGCGTTTTGAGCAGACATACACCGTCAAATTTGCCGCACAGACAAAACAGAAAGACGGCAGCTTTAAGACGGATAATGTGGGTGGTAAGGTTTCCGTGGCATCTGTTACAGATGTAGCAGATGCGGCTGCAAGTTCTGAAGCAACTGCGTATACCAATTATAAATTCCTCGGATGGTATGACAAGGACGGGAATCAGCTGAATACGAATGCAACATATAGTACTACGATAACAACAGCCACCAATGGAGTTACTTACTACGCAAGATTTGAGGTTAATTACATTCCGACGGTAGATAGTCAGGTTTATCTTTCTTTCATTGCAGAAAGTGCGGCCACGCAGATTCCCTCTGTATTCGATGGACGTAACGCTGGAACCGGAGTAAATGCAAATGGCTATGGTCTCGACAACAAATTCGGAAATACGATTGCTACCGGATTTAAATACTCCATCAATACCATGACAGGTGTAAGTACGATCCAGATCACAGTGACTGTACCGTATTCAGCGTATGTAAAGACAGGAGGTACCGGAAAGTTTACGGGATATGGAGCTTCTATTCTGGAAGACAGTGCTGGTGTTGAGTACAATAAGGGTAAGATCCAGCAGATCAGCGGAGCGACAACACTCACCTATTACTGGGATGCAGCAGGACTTCAGGCGGGTACGATATATGGTTTCATCATTGACAACCTCTATGCGCCGGGTGCCACAGCTACGATTACAGTCAACGGCACAGATGGTACAAAGGTAACCAATGATAATGGAGTAGTGAATACGGCTTCCGTAGAATACAGAAGCAAATCACATTATCCGGACTAAGTATGAAACAGCAGGAACGCAAGTCCGGCACACAGGGACGACTGGAATTTAGAATTTAATGGAAAGAAGGGAAACCGGAAGATGATATATGAGATTGCCGGACTGAAGGTTGAAATGGAACCGAAGCTTGGACGTTTGACGAGACAGAGTGAATCTTATAGATCTTCCGGTATTCCTGTTATGACGGTGAAGCCTGATCCGCAGGATGAAGCACGTGTTGTGATGGCGAGACCCTCGGAGGAAGAGAGGGAATACATTTGCTGCAGTGCGGCATTTTGCCGGGAGATCATTCCCTATGGACGTTTCTATCTTCACGCGTCGGCAGTGGTGTATGAGGAAGAGGCATATCTGTTTTCCGCACCTTCCGGTACGGGAAAATCGACACACACAGCTTTGTGGAGGAAATTGTTCCCGAAGAGCTACATCCTGAATGATGATAAACCGGTGATCTGGCCAGAAAAAGAGAAGATTACCGTATGGGGGACTCCGTTTTCGGGAAAGACAAACCTGCACGTAAACTGCGGGGGGGTGCTCAAAGGGATCTGTTTTTTGAAACAGGGCAGTGAGAATCAGATCCGTCAGGTGGAAGAAGACCGGGCCCTGGCTTTGATGCTGGATCATACCTGGCGTCCGGGAACGAAGGACCGGATGAATCTACTGCTGGATATGCTGGAACAGGTAGTGGCACAGACAAAGATCTATGAGATGAGCTGTAACAGAGAGCCGGAGGCGGCAGAACTCTCATATAGAGTAATGAAAGGAAAGTGATACAATGGATAAGAATGGAAGAGCATATGAACCACCTAAGACGAAGATCTACAGGTTCAACGAGCATGACAAAGTATTGACCGCGAGTGGAGACCCGGCTGCAGAGTATGCGGCAAATGCATTGAACCGGTACATGGGAGGAACAAATACAACGATAGAATAATAAGATGCCAGGTGGAAGCGCGAAGCGCGGAAAAATCCGAAGGTATCAAGGATGCAAAAGTGAAGTAAGTAATAGAACAGGAAAGGGTCGATATGCGTCTGATCGAAGATCATATTTTAAGAAAGGTACATGGAAATGTGGTACTGATGCCGCTGTCAGACCGTGAAACAGATTTTAACGGGATGATCGCGTTGAATCATACCGGTGAATTTGTCTGCAGGATGCTGCAGAGGGAAACAGACAAAGACAGCCTGGTGGCAGGTCTTGCTCAGGAATATGAGATGAAACCGGAACAGGTGGAGGCAGATGTGGAGGCATTTTTGTCAGAACTGGATTCCTGTCATATGCTGATACGATGAAGCAGGCAGGAAATATCGAACAGTGTCTGCTGGAGCTTGGCTATGCGGTGGTTCCAATCAGTGGAACCAGCATGTGGCCGCTTTTGAAAGCCGGGAAGAGCCGGGTTCAGGTGGAGGCAGTAGAAGAAAAGACATTACGAAAGGGAGACATTGTTCTCTATCGAAGAAAAGATGGCACATTGGTTCTGCACCGGATTATGAAGGTCAAAGAAGATACGTATCTGGTATGTGGAGATCACCAGTGGAAGCTGGAGGAAGAGATACGGGTAAACCAGATCCTTGCTGTAGTGCAGGGATTTTTTAGAGATGGACGTTATGTGGATGATACGACGGGATGGTATCGTCTGTACAAAGTATTCTGGAACAAGAATTTAGCCATACGCAGATGCTTACTTGCGTTCCTGCGGCTTAGCGGACTGGAAAGAAGAATCTGACCCTATGTTTCACTGCTCTGCTACAGATGTGGATCATACTGGAAATTCAAGTACGCCTTGGCGTACTTGCCGCGGTGTGGTCGAATGCGAAGCATTCTTCCACTGACCACGCCTGCGATCCGCCGGAGGCTTTATCTTGGAAGGAGATTGGACTCCCACCAAGACAAATTTGTTTTACTCACCACCTATAGAGGTGGGAGTCTTATCTACTTCCAAGATGAACAGGAGAGGAGGAAGTCCCCGATGACGATGGAGACATTAAATGTAATTCAGTTTGTACAGTTATTCATCGGATATGTTGGATTTACAACAGGACTTCCGGCTCTTGTTTTTTATCGTAAAGTGAAAAGATTTCCTGCGGCAGTTCGTTTCCTGATCTATTTTACCATCGGTAATTTCTACGTGATCAATCTGGTTCAGGTTCTGGAGCTGCTTCATATTTCTTACAGGGTTACACTGATTCTGTTTACTTTTGTACCGGCATTTTTATTATCTGTAAAGATTTATCATATTCCGGTGCTTTCCTATGTGAAGAAAGTGCTGGAAGACTGCAGACACTATATCCTGCGGGAAGTGGGATTTAAGACTTTCATGCGGCACAGATGGCAGGAAATCAAAGTGTTTCTCCGGGTGGTCAAAAGAAATCTCTGGCGTCTGATCAAAGAAAATATCCTGGATGTTCCATTTCTGGTGCTCTTTACGCTCCTGGTGTGGAAGGTCTGCGGACCGGGTATCCTGAATAACTGGGCATATGGGGCGTCTGATGTTCCGGTACATAACTACTGGATCAATGGATTGATCCAGAACAATATCTACATTGCGGGTATCTATCCGATGGGAATGCACTGCATGCTGTACTATCTGGCCACGATGCTGGGGATTCCAGTTTACGTGACGCTGCGCCTGTTTTGGCTGGTTCAGTTCAGCATGATCGCGGTGATGATCCTTGGGTTTCTGAAAGGACACTGCAGGACGAGGTTTCTTCCGTATCTGGGAGCCATGATGTTTGCCGGAGCTAAGTTCTTTATAGGTACTTCCTATTCCCGATTTGGTGCGACGCTTCCTCAGGAATACGGGATGCTGTATATTCTTCCCTCAGTCTTTTTCCTTATGGAGTTTTTCAAGGAGAGAACAGAGGAGCTGGATAAGGGAATCAACCGGATCCGCTGCACCTCTTCCTGGTATCTGCTGGGATTTGCCATGAGCTTTTCGATGACGCTGTCCTCCCATTTTTATGATACGATCATTGCCCTGGTGATCTGCATCGGAATCGCAGTGGGTTATGGCTACTGGTTCTGGAGAAAGGGATATTTCTTCCGCATCATGCTGTCAGGTATCCTGAGTATCCTGATGGCATTTCTTCCGATGGCAGCAGCTTTTCTTACCGGCAAATCGTTGCAGGGCTCGATGTACTGGGCGATGAGTATTATTGGTCTGAGGGATTATACCGTCCTGATCTTCCGTATCATCTGTATCGCTGTGCTGGCGGTGACAGCGGGGGGAATTCTACTGATACGAAGAGGAATCAGGAGCGGAAGGATTTCCTTTGATGATAAGGAAGTGCCGGTGTATTCCTTGTTCAGGAAGGTGCAGTCTCATGCCACTAATCTGCTGCTTTTGGGAGTGATCCTGTGGGTTGGATGGAAATACAGAGGAACGATCCTGTGGGGATGTAGGCAGAATGTATTTGCCGTGACAGATATGAACTGGGTACTTTATGGGATCGGTGCAGCCCTGGGTATCGGTCTGATCCAGCGCTATCTGATAGAACCGATGCGAGGATCCGGTATATTTGCAATGGTTGCTGCGGAAGTCATTCTGGGACTCATTCTTGTGAGTGGTTCTCTTGGCTGGCCGATGTTGATGGAACCTTCCAGAGTTTCTATCTACTTTGCGTATTTGATCCCGGTTATTGTTGTCATGACAATGGACGGTGCAGTGAACATTCTGCTTCTGGCCCGCCATGCGAGAATCCAGCAGGCGATGGGTCTGCTTCTTACCGCACTTGTCATTGTCTTTAGTATAAGAAGTGACTGGATCAGAGGATCGTTTGGAGGCGGCAGCCTGGAAATGAAGGAGGCGATCCTCTGCACGACGAATATTCTGGAGGATAATAAAGGACAGAATAATAAATGGACGATTGTATCTGCCAATGATGAGCTTCGTATGATCGAAGTGTACGGACGACATACAGAGACAATAGAGTTTCTGAAGGATATGGAACACTGGAATATTTCGAAGGAAGTGACGATTCCGACGGAAAAGGTGTACTTCTATATAGAAAAGAAACCGATCAACTATGCCAACGGATATGCAGGGCAGATTCCGGAGGTGTCTGAGGAGCAGGCGGATCAGGCTCTTCCCGAGAATTCCGGATTGAATGCCTATACTGGTCCAAGGCGTTCGATCACCATGTCCAGAATGTACTACTGGGCACAGAAGTTTATGGAGCTGTATCCGAATGAAATGAAAGTGTATTATGAAAATGACAGATTTGTCTGTTATTATATCGAGCAGAACGTGTACCGGCTGTACAATTTTGCAATCAATTATGGTTATAATTAAAAAATGCCAGGGTCAAAAGGTCATGATTCAAGGGGTCAAATACTATTACCCCCAACATGAAAGCAGTATGGAAGTTGGAGTAGATTATGGATATCATGCTTGTAGGCGGTGTCTCACCTATGATGAGAAAGCTGTCATTAAAACTGTATAAAGAAGGACACAGGATATACGTGCTGTCGGGAAGCCGGGATCCATCCAGGCGTTATGAGCATGCATTTGAACGGTATGATTTTCCCTATGACAGCGCTTCCATTGAAGAGGTATTCCGAAGTGTGAATCCGGATGTGACGATCCTGCTCGGTGCATTTGACGGAAACATATCGGGAGAAGACCCGAAAAGAGAAGCCGTTCAGTATGCGGCAGGCCTGCAGAATCTTCTGCTTTCCTGGTCTGCACTGGAGAAGGGCCGGCTGATCTACTTATCTTCCGCAGAGGTGTATGGAAGCTCCTATCAGATACATGTGACGGAATCCATCCGTCCGGTTCCCAGGGGCGTCCGTCCGATCATGCTTTTTCAGGGGGAAGAAAGCTGCAGGTTCTATCAGGAACAGCTGCAAAAGGACGTCCTGATCCTGCGGATCGACAGGCTGCATGATGTTCCGAAGGACAGAAGGGAAGCAGCCTTTGGCATCTGCCAGAGTAAGTGTCTGGATGCCTTTCAGAATGGCGCGGTTTCTTATCGAAGAAATTATCAGTACGGGCTTACTTATATGGGGGATGCGGTGGAGAGTATCTATCAGCTGATCAGCTGTGAGAAGCATAAGTATGGTCTTTATCATATTTCTTCCAGTGAAGCATACTCTGAACTGCAGATTGCAGATGCCATTGGAGAACATCTCGGCATGAATCTAGAGAAGATCGACAATACGCTGGAAGAGCAGAATTCAGTGATCCTGTCAAATGAACGGCTGAAAGAAGAATTTGGATTTCAGATCTGGTGTGAGCCGGAAGAGACGATTCAGAAGACGATCCAGTATATGAAAAAACACAGTGTCCGTTTCCTTGACAGCTCCCATCCGGGATGGGATATCTGGCACAGGATCTATTTTAAAACAATCGCTTTGCTGGGCGCACTGGTTCCCTATATTGAGAATCTGATTCTTTTCATCCCTTTTTTCATGTTGAACAACCGTGCGACCGACAGCCGGTATTTCTCCAAGATTGATTTTTATCTGATTTATGTCCTGATCTTTGCAGTGGTACATGGGCAGCGGCAGGCGACCTTTTCAGCTATGCTTGCCACGATCGGTTACCTGTTCCGGCAGATGTATAATAAACCAGGAATGGCGATCGTGACCGATTACAATACCTATGTGTGGATCGCGGAAATCTTCATCGTAGGTCTGGTCGTAGGTTATATGAAGGATCAGCTGAATTTCATGAAGGAAGAGAAGGAGCAGGAAGTGGATTTTCTGTCGGAGCGAGTGACTGATATTACGGATATCAATGACAGTAATCTGCGCGTAAAGGAAGGACTGATCACGCAGGTAGTAAACTATGATTACAGTCTGGGTACCGTGTATGATATGATCGAACAGCTGGAGGCCAATCAACCGGCCAGTATATTGTTCAATGCGGTCACGCTGATCCGGAATGTTACGGATTGTCAGGATGTTTCGCTTTACCGTATTAATGAAGAAAAATATGCAAGACTGTTTGGCTATACCTCGGTGAAAGCCCGCTCCATGGGGCATACGGTATATCTGCCGGAGAAGGATCCGCTTTTTGAAGCATTTTCCAGACAGGAAGTGTATCTGAACCGGAATATGGATCCGGGATATCCGATGATGGCTTATTGTATCTGCAAAGAAGAACGGATGGAAATGATGATCCTGCTCTGGAGCATTCCGTTTGAGCGAATGACGATCGATGAAGCAAACCGTCTGATCGTACTCAGCAAGCTGATCCAGAAAGCTGTGCAGAGATCGGCAGCCTATCTTGATCTACTGAAAAACAAACGGTATCAGGACGGTAGTCCGGCACTTCGGGCGGAGGCCTTCGAGGAACTGGTGGATACATACCACAAAGCCGGGGAAAAGAATCTGACAGAATACATACTGCTGCAGGTCGTTTCCGCAGACTCTGGAATGCAAAGAGCAGGATATATCATTTCAGAAACACTCCGTGCAACCGATTATATTGGCTATCGGAATGACGGTATGCTCTATATCCTTCTTACAAGTACGGATAAGAGGGGATGCGGCTTTGTTCAGAAGAATCTGGAACAGAAAGGGATCCATACCGTGATCAGTGAGGAGATTGGATTATGACGCGCAGTGGAAGAATCTTCGTTGCCGTGCTTATTGTAAATGCACTTATAGCAGCCGGATATCTGATCTGGTATCTGATCTTTAAGGAAGATACCGACAACCGGAAGCAGTATGTGATGCATACAGTTATCATGCTGATCTGTCCGGTCGTGGGAATCCTCTATTTCTTTTTCTCCTTTTTGAAATATCATTTTATGAGACTGGGAGAAAGAGATCTCTCAGATGTAGAATTCAGTAAGAAGAGACATGCGCCTAGAGTAAAGGCCGATGAGAACCGGGAACGGAATATCGTATCGGTGGAAGAGGCTATCCTTGTATCAGACCAGGAAAAGAAGCGTACGAATATGCTGAATGTCCTTCTGGGAGAGACAGAAGAATCTCTTTCCGCGATTGCACTCGCTCTGGACAGTGATGATTCGGAGGTGGCACATTATGCGGCATCGTTTTTGCAGAGTAAGATGGATACCTTTCGCATAAATGTGAGAAGGACGCAGCAGAAGATCGAAGAGAGTGATATCGAAGAGGAAGAATGTCAGAAGCAGATCCTGGAGCTGATCCGGTATATGAATCATATGCTGAAACAGAAGGTATTTATGCAGGTCGAGCAGGAGGATTATGTGGAACAGATGGAGCAGCTATGTGAGAAGCTGTTTCAAAACGCGAGAGACAGGCTTCTTCCGGACTGTTATGAATGGATCATGGGCAGAGTCATGGAACAGGGCGAATATGAGAAGGCGGAACAGTGGGGAAATCGTTACTGCGAGCAGTATCCGGACAGGATGTCATCCTATACGCTAAGACTGAAGCTGTATTTTGAGACGAGTCAGAAAGAAAGATTTTTTGAAGTGCTGGATCAGTTGCGGGCTTCTTCCGTTGTTATTGACAACCGGACACTGGAATTGATCCGTATGATCCAGAGATAGATGATTTGGTATAAGAAAGGAGGAAGTGCTATGCTGTCAAAACGGAATCTGGCGATGATGATGACGATGCTCATCATTGTGCTTGTACTCTTTCTCTTTTCTGTAGTGTTAAAGGAATACTATAATGATTATGATGTCAATCATGCAGCCGGGTCAGAGATGATCGAAAAGAAAGAGCAGGGGTCTGACACAGATACGGCGGAGGATGGCAGTCATAAGACTGCATCAGCAGAGACGCAGGTCCTGTATATCGGGGAAGAGGATAACGGTTACTATCAGGTCATGAAAGAATGGGCGGGATACCGCAAGAAAACGTTTCAGGCATTTGAGTCCCTGGAGGAATCAGAGAAAGGCATGCAGACAAAGGAAAAGAGTAAGCCATATCTGCTCATCGATGGCTCATTCCTTGAAAAGAATACCATAAAAGCATCAGAAACACTGACTGAATATGTAAAACGTGGCGGGATTGTTATTTTCTATCATCTGCCTTCCTATGGAACCATTGAAGCATGTGGAGAACTGAAGAACCTTCTCGGAATCCAGTATCTGCGTGCGGAATCGGTAAAATTGCATGAAATCCGTCTCTACAGCGGATTCCTCCTGGGTGGTGAGACCTGTTATTCCTTTGAGGGAGTAAAGGAGCCTGAGCTGGCAGATCTGGAAAGAGAGATCCCATGGTATGACATTTCTTCCAGAACGAAAACATATATGGCCGGTTTCCTCTCAGAAGAAGAAAAGGAGTCGATGGCACTGAAGAATGAAGATATGCCTGCCATCATCTGGCGAAGCAATCTGGGAAACGGATCGGTCTTTGCAGTGAATGGAGATTATATGAAGGGGGAAGCGGCTCTGGGCATTCTGGATGCGATGCTCTATGAAGCAGAGAACTATGCACTTTATGCAGTGGTAAATGCCCAGAATCTGTGTGCCGCGGGCTTCCCGGATCTTACCGTGGAGAATGAAGAGAAGATGGCTGAGGCTTACGGAATGACAAACATGCAGTTTTGCCGGGATGTACTCTGGCCGTCCCTGGTGGCGGCGGCACAGAAGGGCGGCTGGAAGATCACCTCGTTTCTGTCTGTGAAACAAAACGACCAGTCTCCCAATGAACCGGACCGGGGGGAGCTGATCGATTATCTGAAGTATTTCAATGAAGAGTCAGCGGAGGCGGGTGTCACCCTCGGGCGAATCGGGAGTACAGACATCCGTGCTTCCGTGGCAGAGGAGAGAGAGACCCTGACAGGCTGGGGCCTTCAATATACCTTTGCAGGCGGATATGTACGGAAGGAAATCAAGGATAAGCTCAAAACGCTCATGGATGCAAATGGACAGATGGAATCCTTCCGGGACATCCGTACAGTCATGGGAGAATATGAAAAGGATGAGCCGGTTCTGTCCTGGATGACAGATAAGATTACTCTTCAGAATGCAACCGCAGATGCCTATACACACAGCTATCAGGACAGCCTGCGGCTGAAAAGTCTGGAGACAGCACTTGGATACAGCAATATACAGTTAGACATCTACCGGATCTTATGGCCGGAAAGCATAGAAGATGAGTGGCAAACCGTGGCAGAGAAGATGGCATCGAATATCGATACCTACTGGAAACCATTTTCCAGATTTGATAAGACGACGATCACTCAGAGTGACAGCAGAGTCCGGAATTTTCTAAACGGGAGTGTGGAAAGCACCAGAAAGGGAAACCGGATCTCTGTTCAGACAAAGGATTTTACCGGTGATGCCTATCTTCTGCTCAGGACACATGGAGAGAGGATGGACGAGATGACGGGTGGAACCTGGGAGCAGGTAGAAGAGGACACCTATCTTCTGAAGCTGACATCGGATAAAGCTTCCCTTTCCCTGAAATCAGAGATAGAACCTTATTATATAGAATGAGAAGAGGTACAGCGATGCGGATCTGTATAATAGCAGAAGGATGCTATCCTTATGTGGTTGGCGGAGTGTCCGGCTGGGTACACAGTATGATCCGGACATTCCCGAAACAGGAGTTTATCCTTCTGACGATCATTGCGAATCGGGAATTAAGCGGAAAATTTGCCTATGAGCTGCCGGAAAATGTGACAGAAGTTCATGAGCTTTATCTGGAGGATGCAGACTGGGGCAGTGTCAATAAGAGACATAAGAAGCGAATGAAACAGGAGGAATACCATGCGCTGCGAAGCCTGATCCTGAATCATGAGGTTCAGTGGGATGAGATGTTTGAATATTTTCGCGATCACAGGGTATCCATCAATCAGCTTCTGATGGGAGAGGACTTCTACCATGCCGTACTGGACGCTTACAATCTGCAGTATCCGGATATCGTATTCTCCGATTTTCTGTGGACGATGCGTTCCATGTACCTGCCTCTTTTCCTTGCATTGTCGATGGAGATCCCGCAGGCAGATGTGTATCATGCGGTAGCGACCGGATATGCAGGGATTCTGGGAAGTATGGGAAAGCATTTTCATCAGGGGCAGCTGATCATTTCTGAACATGGCATCTATACCCGGGAGAGAGAGGAAGAACTGATCAAGGCGGAGTGGGTACAGCGTCTCTACAAGAAGATCTGGATTCAGCAGTTTAAGAAAATGTCGCAGGTCGCCTATGATCAGGCAGATGTGGTCACAAGTCTTTACCAGCATGCCAGAGAGCTCCAGATCGAGCTTGGATGTCCGGAAGAAAAGACTACGATCACACCCAATGGAATTGAATACAGGAGACTGGAGAACCTTCCGGGAACTCCGCCGGAGCAGGAAGGCTATATTCACGTCGGTGCGGTTCTCCGTGTGGCACCGATCAAAGATGTGAAGACGATGATCCAGGCCTTTGCCTATGCAAAGAAACGATGCCAGAACCTGAAATTATGGATCATGGGGCCTTATGATGAAGATCCGGAGTACGCGGCAGAATGCTTTAAAATGGTAGAGATGATGGAGATTCCGGATATCGAATTTACAGGAAGGATCCAGGTCACGGAATATCTGGGATGGATGCATATGACCATTCTCACCAGCATCAGCGAAGGACAGCCGCTGACGATTCTGGAAAGCTTTGCGGCACGTGTGCCGGTGATCGCAACAGATGTAGGAAACTGCAAAGGACTCTTATATGGCGAGGATGATGAATACGGCAAAGCAGGAATCCTGACACATATTATGAATATCGAGGAAATCGCGAATGCCATGGTATATCTGGCGCAGAATCCGGAGGTGCGAAAAGAGATGGCAGAGGCCGGATATCAGAGGCTGATACGAAAATACAAAATCGAAGACATGAAAAAAACGTATGAAAGCATCTACCGGGAAGCGGCACAGAGGCAGAACCTGGTATGGGAGGAAAATGAGCCGGAATACGGAAACGGAAAATAGAACCATGAAATTATAGAAGCACTGAACATTGAGGCGTCTGTGCGGAAAGGAGAGAGGTATGGCAGGAATTGGTGTAAAACTCAACCGGATCTATCATAAGAATACGATCACTACCAATATCGTAGGATTTTTCTACAGTACCGTGGTAACCATTGCACCGGTTCTTGTGGTCATCATCAACCTGATGCTGATGCAGAAGGTACTGAAATTCAATACGGTTCGTTTTATCGACCGGGAGCTCTTTTCCTGCACGGTGCTGTATGTTTTTATCTTCTCTCTGCTGACGACCTCACCATTCAATGCGGTATTGTCCCGCTATATGTCGGATGTGATCTTTGAGGAACGGTACGAGGATGTACTTCCGTGTCACAGAGTGGGGCTGCTGACCAATATCTGTTTCAGCTGCCTGTTCGCGATCCCGTTTTGCTTCTGGGAGCATCTGATGGGGGGCGTTCCGATTTATTATGTGTTTACCGGGTATTGCTGCTTTGTCAGTCTGGTGATGGTTTTCTACAATATGCTGTATCTGTCGATCTGCAAAGAATACCGGCTGATCTCCCTCTATTTCCTGATCGGAATGGTAACATCATTCTTACTGTCCGTTTTTCTCAGATATGTATGTAAAGTCAGTATCACATATAGTATGCTGCTGGCGCTGGCGGTTGGCTTCTTCCTGACAGCCGTACTGGAATGGGCAAAGATCCATCAGTTTTTCCCGGATAACAGCGAGGAATACCGGAGAGTATTTACCTATTTTCGAAGATACTGGCAGCTGATCCTGATCAATTTTCTTTACACTCTGGGATTATTTATCCATAATTTTGTGTTCTGGGGAACGGATATGGCCATGCATCTGGTTCGTACTTTCGTATGCAACCAGCCCTACGATATGGCCACCTGCCTTGCCATGTTTACCAATATATCGGCAAGTGTGATCTTCATTTCGAGGGTGGAGATGTATTTCCATGAACGCTATCGGGCTTATGCAGATGCGGTATTTGGCGGAAGAGGCATTGATATCCGGAATACGAGAAAGAGGATGTTCCGGCAGCTTGGCAGCGAACTGATGACACTGGTGCGCCTGCAGTTTATCGTGTCGGTCTTCATATACCTGATCTTTGTGATCTTTCTTCCGCGCATGGGGTATGCAGGCCTGGTCATGCGGATCTATCCGATGGTGGCAGCCGGATATTTTACCCTGTTCCTGATGTACTCGGAGATCATCTTTCTGTACTATTTTGAAGATCTGAATGGTGCAGTGCTCACAGCTGTCAGCTTTTGCGCGGGAACCTTTCTGGCAAGCCTGATTGCCGTACATTTCAGCCCCATCTTTTTCGGGTTCGGGGTATGGGTCGGATCCCTGACCGGATTCGTCGTTGCCTACCGGCGTCTCTGGTGGATGGAACGACATCTCGATGAGCATATGTTCTGCAGAGGAAATATCATGAAACAGGCAAAGGGGATCAGGCCTTCTCCGAAGGTATTTGATCTCGCAGCACAGAAAAAGTCAGAGGCAAGCCTGGAAACAGAAACATAAGATAAATGAGGGAGAAGCAAACATCTGATGAAGAAGATACTATTTGTCATCAATACACTGGGATATGGCGGTGCCGAGCGTGCCATGCTGGATCTGTTCGATGCATTGGATCCGGAAAGATATAAGATTTCTCTTTTTGTACTGACAGGACAGGGAGAATTGAGCCATGCACTGCCAAAACAGGTACAGCTGCTCAATCAGAATTATAAAGATGTATCTGTTCTTACAAAAGAAGGAAGAAATCATCTGATGTGGAGTGTACTGAAGGCCGGAATCAGAAAGGGAGTGTTCTTAAGGCTCGCACCCTATCTGCTGAAGAATCTTCAAACAATGCGAAGGAGCGGGAAAATCCTGCCGGATAAGCTGTGCTGGCGGGTGCTTGCTGACGGGGCACCGGTCATAAAGAAAGAATATGATCTGGCAGTTGCCTATCTGGAGGGTGGAGCGACCTATTATGTCGCAGAGCATGTAAAGGCAAAGAAAAAAGCGGCGTTTGTCCATATCGATTACGGAAAAGCCGGATACGGAAGAGAACTGGATCTTGACTGTTACAGGAAGTTTGACAGAATCTTTACCGTATCAGACGAGGTAAAAGAGCATTTCCTGGAAGTATATCCGGAATATGAAAAGAAGGTTTCTGTCTTTCACAATCTGATCAATCAAGAACGAATCCGGCGTATGGCAGAGGAGGGAGGCGGTTTTGAAGATGATTTTCAGGGCTGCCGTATTCTGACGATCGGAAGGCTGACCAGACAGAAGCGGTATGATATCGCGATTCAGGCAATGGCTCTACTGAAAGAAAAATGCAGCGTACCTGTCCGGTGGTATGTGCTGGGGGAGGGTGATCTCCGGGACAGTCTGGAACAGCAGATCAGAGATGCCCGCCTGGAGAAGGATTTCATCCTTCTGGGCGTAAAGGGAAATCCGTTTCCTTACTGTAAGCAATCTGATATCTATGTGCATGCGACCGGATTTGAAGGGAAGAGTATCGCCATACAGGAAGCGCTGACGCTTGGAAAGCCGGTTCTTGCAACGGACTGCAGCGGGAACAGAGAACAGATCAATAACGGGATCGACGGTTGTCTGTGCGCGCTGACACCGGAGGCGGTCAGTGAACAGCTTCTCTGGATGATCTGTCATCCGGAAGCATGCAGAAGCTACGGAGAAGAAGCGAAGAAAAAGGTGTTGTACCATACGAAAGGGCTGGAAGAATTCCTTGCCCTGGCAGATGAAAAGAATACTTAAGAGGAAAAAACGGTGAAAGTATTAATTATCATACCAGCATACAATGAAGAACAAAATTTAGAAAAAGTGATGGAACGTCTGAAAGCAGCCTGTCCGCAGTACGATTATGTGATTATTAATGACGGATCCACAGACCGCACAGGCGAAATATGCGAGACAAACCGGTATCATGTGATCCACCATCCCGTGAATCAGGGGCTCGCCAGAGCCATACAGACCGGGATGAAATATGCCCTGGAACATGATTATGATATGGCCTTACAGTTTGATTCGGATGGACAGCATCTGCCGGAATATATCGAAGACATGGTAAGACACATGGAAGAAAAAAACTGCGATGTTGTGATCGCTTCCAGATTCTATAGAACGAGAATGCCGTTCCGGCTGAGAACTCTGGGTGGAAAAATGATCTCTGCCGCTATCAAGATGACAACAGGAAAGTACCTGACAGATCCTACCAGTGGGATGCGCCTTTACAAAAGGAATATTGTCCGTCTTTTTGCAGAAAACAATGAATATTCACCGGAGCCGGATACGATTGCCTGTCTGATCCGTATGGGAGCGGATGTGCAGGAAGTGAAAGTCGAGATGGAAGAAAGGACGAGAGGGAAAAGCTATCTGACACCGGTAAATGCAACAAAATACATGGTTAGAGTACTTTCATCGATCCTTCTCCTGCAATGGACACGGAAGAAAAAGAAAGCAACCTTTTAACTCTGATATCATGAGGATCATACCAGGGAGGAAATCCGTGAGGAAGAAAATCTGCTTTTTTTCAGGCGATATTACAAGAAGCGGCGGAACGGAGCGTGTAGCCGTACAGATTGCTAATGCCCTGCAGGAAGAGAATACCTATGAGATCTGCTTTATCAGTCTGACGGAACAACAGGAAAAACCGTTCTATCCGCTGCATCCGGATATTAAGAGATACCGGTTGGGAGAGAAATGGATAAATCCGGGACCGGGCTATATACCGATGATAGGTAAACTGCGAAAATTGTTGAAAGATAAGCAGATCGATATTATCATAGATGTTGACATCGTGCTGGATGTGCTTGCAATACCTGCAGCGAGGCTGTTGAGAACGAAGGTGGTGTCGTGGGAGCATTTTACAGTGGATTTTGAATTATCTGTTTTGTATCGTAAGATGATTCTAAGATATTCTGTGAAACGATCAGACTATGTGGTCGTACTTACCGATGGCGATCTGGAAGAATACAAGAACAGGCTTGGAAGAAAACATGCAATTTGCCGGATTTATAATCCGGTTGCATACAGATTCAAACAGGGGACTGTACCAGAAAAGAAAAAAATGATCCTTTCCGTTGGACGTCTTGTTCCGGAAAAAGGAGTTGAATACTTAAAAAAGGTATCTGTTGAACTTTTGCAGAGATATCCGGAATGGCAATGGGTGATACTCGGTGATGGCATTGAACGAAAGAGTCTCGAACAGTTTATTATAGACTATCATCTTCAGAACCGTCTCATCCTTAAAGGAAATGTTGAGAATGTAGATGACTATTTACAGCAGGCAAGTATTTTTGTAGTTACTTCAAAATATGAAGGTCTGGGACTGAGTATATTGGAAGCAAGAGAAATGAAAGTCCCATGTGTGTGCTTTGATGTAAAAATGGGTCCGCGGGAATTGATACATAATGAAATTGATGGTTATCTTATCAAACCGTTTGATTGCAATGATATGGTAAAGAAAATAGAAATGCTGATCAATGACCCGGGGTTGAGAAGTCAGTTTGCAGAAAATGCATTTTTAAGTATGGATCAATTTACGATGAAAAAGATCAAGAAGCAGTGGGGAAACATTTTAGAGTTGTTATAGGAAATAAAGGATAGCATGTATGGCAGAGGTAAGCATCATTGTACCTGTATATCAGGTGGAAAATTATATAAGACAATGTGTAGATAGTATATTGGCACAGACCTTCACTGATTTTGAGTTGATTCTTGTGGATGATGGTTCTAAAGATCAGTCAGGGCAGATTTGTGATGAATATGCCGGAAGAGATAGAAGAGTGAAAGTAATTCACCAGAAGAACAGTGGGGTGGCCATTGCGAGGAATCAAGGAATTACATGTGCAAAAGGAAGCTATCTGTGTTTTGTGGATGGAGACGATTGGCTAGAGGATAAAATGATAGCAAAGTGTGTTTCATTCATGAAAGAAAATGACGCAGATGTATTGAGACATGGACATACTATGGAATTATGGAAAGAGGAAAAATGTGTAAATGAAGAAAAAAGGAATGCACCTGATTTTACAGACATTCTGACTCACGATCAAATAGCAGGAGTAATGGAGCAATTTTGGCCAAATTGCAGCAATTATGTGTGGAATTATTTCTTCAAAAGAGAAGCAATCGGCAATATTCGATTTCCTGAAATCAGAATATCGGAAGATCATATTTTCGTGCTGAAGGTTCTGGAGAATTGTAAAAAAATCTGTTTCCTTTCAGATAATTCTTATCATTATTGTATGAGGATGGGGTCTTCCGCAAATCGCTGGCAAGAGACTGGAATAAGCTGTCAGTTGGAAATGGTTCGGGCGTGTCATCATTTTATGAATAGCTTTGGAATAGAACCAGAAAGAAAAAAGATATTGATGTCAAATATAATAGTAAACGCTTATTCCTATATCATTTATTTGCTGTGTTTTCCAGCGTGTAAGTGGAATGTAAGAGAAAAGCTAGTGAAAATCAGAGAAGTGAGAAAAAAACTTGAAGTAGATAAATATATTTCACATCCTGTATCATTAGGATTGTCAAGAGGCGACAAGATTAAGCAACAATTAATCTTTTGGAGGCAGGAAAAGCTTTTGGTATTGTTTGGACCAGTATTTATGAGAGTTGTACGAAAAGCACATGGATAAAAGGAGAGTATAGGAGAATGGCAGAAGTCAGTATGATCGTTCCTGTCTATCAGGTGCAAAACTATATCGCACAGTGTATAGAGAGTGTGTTAAATCAGACCTTTCAGGATTTTGAATTGATTCTGGTTGATGATGGTTCGAAAGATAAATCAGGCATTATCTGTGATTCTTATGCGTCACAAGATGACAGGATTCTTGTGATCCATACGGAAAACAGGGGAGCAGCTGCAGCAAGAAATACAGGACTGGAGCAGGCATCCGGAAGATATATCACATTTCTGGATGGAGATGATTGCTTAGCCGATAATATGATAGAAAGACTTTACGAGGTTATCGAACATTCAGAGTATGATATGGTAGTATGTGATTTCCTCAATATTCTTCCAGATGAAAAGGATAATTTCTCACTTCATCTTCAAGATATGGAAGTAAGTGGAAGAGAAGTTTTGGCGCATTGGAAGATTCAGAAGAACTATGGCGTCTGGACAGTTGTCTGGAATAAGATTTATAGAAGAGATATTTTAGAAAATCTAAAATTTCCTGAGGGTAAGTATTTTGAGGACGAGTTTTTTTCAGATCAACTTTACTTAAAATGTAATAGTATACGAGTAATACAGGATGTTCTGTACCTTCACAGAGTATTGGAAAGTAGTACGATGAATACGCATAAAACAAGGAATTATTTAGATTTGATCGATGTTTTTAAGACAAGAATTGAATTATATCTGGAGCAGGAACTTCCAGTGGATGATATTTATAAAATTCTGATTTGCTTGTTAGAACCGTATTCCAAGTGCACGATGGGACATTTTCGTGGAGCAGACAGAGAAAGACTTCGGCAGGGAAGAGCATTTATACGTAATACTTCATGGATTTTGTTAAAGAAAAAACTGTCACTGATAAAAAAAGGATCACTTCTAATAATTGCAGTATTTCCTGGTATGACATTTCGAGTTGCAAATAGATTTCGAGATCAACTAGAGAAACTTCTATGAGATAGGGAGTGATGAGAAAATAAGGAGTATTAAAGAGTGAATGGGAAAGACGAGAGGAATTAAAATCGCAAATAATCAATTAAAAGCCGGAATTTTGCTTTCATATATCAGCAATGGAATTAACATTGTTATACAAGTTGTATATATGCCGATTATGATTCGACTCCTTGGACAAAGTGAATATGGACTGTTTACCCTCGTTTCAGGCGTGGTCAGTTACCTGAGTTTATTCAGTCTTGGCTTTACCGGTGCCTATTTACGTTTCTTTTCCAGGTATAATCAAAAAAAAGACAGGGAAGGTTTAGCTTCACTGAATGGAATGTTTTTAATAATTTTTTTGAGCTTAGCTTTCATAGCATTGATTTGTGGTTTAACGCTTAGCTTTTTTCCAAAACAAGTATTTGGTTCTAAGTTATCAAGTGACGAATTACTCGAAGCGAGAATACTTATGATAATACTTGTTGTCAATATAGCTGTTTCTTTGATAAGCAGTATTTTTGATTCTATTGTCAGTGCTTATGAGCAATTTATTTTTCAGCGGATACTATCGCTTTTAGCAGTTATAATTAATCCGTTTATATGTCTTCCTTTACTGCTGATGGGATACGGCAATATTATGCTTGTGGTTGTTTCATTGTGTATAACGATAGGAAAGCTATGTATCAATATCTGGTTTTGTGTGAAGAAATTGGAAATTCCAATTTCGTTTCGTAGTTTTCAATTTTCTTTATTGAAAGAACTGGGAGCATTCAGCTTCTTTTTGTTGCTGAATATGATTATCGATCAGATAAATTGGAATGTTGATAAATTAATACTTAGTCATACAAAAGGAATAAAGGAAGTGGCTGTTTATGGAGTAGCATCACAGATAAACAAATTATTTATTACATTTTCTACAACGATTTCATCTGTATTTTCGCCACGGATTAATCGTATCGCAGCAGATGATGGCATAGATTATCAACAGGAATATACTTTTTTAATGGCCAAAATAGGGAGAATACAATGGTTGATACTAGGTTTACTGGCAATGGGATTTATTGTATTCGGAGAATACTTTATCGTTGAGATATATGCAGGTAAAGGTTATGAGAAAGCATATGCTGCCTCTTTGTATTTAGTATTACCGGCATTAATATCATTGATACAGAATATTGGCATAGAAATACAAAGGGCATTAAACATGCACCAGTTTAGATCAATCATTTATATCGTGATGGCAGGCTTTAATATCTTTATTAGTATTCCGTTGGCTGAGAAATTTGGTGCTGTTGGCACGGCGATGGGAACTGCAGTAAGTTTGATTGTTGCGAACGGAATCATAATGAATGTTTTCTATCATAAAGTATTAAAGATTGATATGATATTTTTCTGGAAAGAAATTGGAAAAACACTAACAGGATTTCTTATTCCAACTATCGTTGGAGTTTTAATTATGCGATACATATCTTTTAATTATTTTGTTCAATATATCTTATGCATTGTCCTGTTTGTTGCTATCTACTGTTTGTCAATATTTTGTTTTAGTTGTAATGAGAAGGAAAGAGAGCTTGTGTCAAGTTTAATTGTGAGGAAAAGAAATGAACGTTAATTATAAAGAGTGCTGTGGCTGCACTGCATGTCAGCAGATATGTCCGATGCAGTGCATCTCTATGGTATCGGATGAAGAAGGATTTCTTTATCCAAAGATAGATGAGAGTATATGTGTTCGGTGTAATAAATGTGAAAGTATCTGTCCAATTCTTCATCCGGATATGCCGAAAAGTAAAACAGAAGCCTATATCGGATATGCTATCAATGAGTCGATTCGACGATCCAGCTCTTCTGGAGGAGTTTTTTCCCTTGCAGCGGAGTATGTGTTAAGACAAAACGGGGTTGTTTTCGGAGCTGCTTATGATGAAGATTTTTCGGTACATCATATTTGTATTGAATCAGAAGAAGAATTGTATAAACTTCGGGGAAGCAAGTATGTACAGAGCAGATTGGGAAATACATATGCAGAGACTAAAGAATGTTTAAAGAATGATCGGCTGGTTTTATTCTCTGGAACAGGATGTCAGATTGCAGGATTAAAAAAATATTTAGGAGCAGAATATGATAATTTACTTACAATAGATATTCTATGTCATGGAGTACCATCTCCAAAGGTGTGGAATTTATATTTGGAAGATAAAGAGGAGAAGTACGGTTCAAGGATTTCTTCTATTCAACAACGGGATAAGAAATTAGGTTGGAAAAGATGGACTATAAAAATACAGTTTGAGAATGGGCAAGAATACTGCGTTCCGTTTTCAAACGACAAATTTATAAATATATTCTTAAGTAATATTGATTTGCGCCCTTCATGTCACAACTGTCAGTTCAAGTCTTTTCCAAGAGTATCGGATATCACAATTGGAGATAGTTGGGGAATTCAAAACTATATGCCGGAAATGGATGATGATAAAGGAACCTCAGTAATACTTGTTCACACAGAAAAAGGCAGGAGAGTTTTAAATGAAATTCAAAAAAAATTGATTATAAAAATGGCGGAGCTGGATAAGGCCTTGCCATTAACAGTCGATTCAAGAATATCGGTTATGAAGCATCCGAATAGAGAGAGATTTTGGGCAGACCTGCAAGCTGGAAAGTCTTTCGATGAGATCTATAAGAATACTAAAAAGAATATTGTACAAAAAGTCTTTTGCTATATACAAATGAAGATTAGAATATGGAAGGGATAATAAAAATGAGAGTCGGATTGATTACGCTTGTTGATCATTATAATTATGGAAACAGATTACAGTGCTATGCCAGTCAATATGTATTGGAACAAAACAACTGTGAAGTTACCTGTTTTTATACTGATAAAACGGTTCACTTGTATTGTATATATGTATTAACTTTTTTGTTTAGAACTGTTTTTAGAGTTTTTTCAGTAATTAAGAATAAATTTAAGAAATTATTGAAATTTAAAGCATTTGATAGAGAATACTTTCATATGTCCTGTGACTTGGTGAAAAGAAGATTGCATACTGATGATTATGATTTTTTTGTGGTAGGAAGTGACCAGGTTTGGAATCCAAACTGGTATCGCGGAGTAAAAGCTGAAGCATTTTTACTTGCTTTTGCCGAAAGAGAACAAAAAGTATGCATGGCACCTAGTTTTGGTATATCAGAATTACCAGAGGAATGGAAACCACATTTTAAAAAATATCTAAATGATTTTAAGTACCTTTCTGTAAGGGAGAAAGAAGGGGCTAAAATAATTAGAGAGTTGACAGGAAGAGAAGCAGAGGTTGTTATCGATCCCACATTGATGTTAGATGCAAGTGAATGGAGAAGAATAGAAAAGAAATCTAAAGCAAGAAAGGAAGGTAAGAAATATATTTTAAAATATTTTCTAGGAGTCCAATTTCCCAATAATGTGGAATATATTAATAAGATTGCTCATCAATACGATTACCAGATTTTGGAACTTATGCAAACCGATCAACCGGATGTTTTCGTATCTGGTCCCAGCGAATTTATAGACTTGGTCGATCATGCTGAACTTATATGTACTGATTCATATCATGCATGTATTTTTTCTATCTTATTTGATAAACCTTTCTTAGTATTTGACAGATACTCTAATAAAGTAAAAATGAATTCTAGGATTAATACGTTACTTAGTACACTAGATCTGGAGAGAAGGTTACCTGGACAGGTTAAAGATGAAGATATTTTTGAACATGACTATATGCATACTTATGAACTATTAGAGACAGAAAGAGATAAGGCCAAGAAGTTTTTAAAAAAATCATTGAATATTGATTAAAGTTTTATGAATTCTTGTGCAAATATGACTTGTATGTGTACTTTTAATACTTTAACTGATATTTATTTAAATAAATCACAATACGATGAAGTGATGAGATAAAAATAAGGAGTGATTATTTTGGGGATTAAAACAAGTAGTGCGAGGTTGTTAGCAAAATTGGAAAGAGAAGGAGAAACTGATCTGCGAACTGTCTGCATGTTAGGCAGGCAGGAACTGTGTTTGACAAAACGGCAGATTAAATCGCTTTGCAAAGATTATAGAGATGTCCTTAAGAGTGATTTTCAGCAGGAGATTTTTAGTGAAAACTTTCTAAAAGCACTTGGAGCGGAAAGAATTCATTCGCTGGATGCTTCGGATTTTGAGGGAGCAGATATTATTTGTGATCTTAACAGGCCTATTCCTGAAGAATATAAGAATAAATTTACTTGCATCATTGACGGCGGAACAACGGAGCATGTATTTTCGTTTGATCAGGCTATGAAAAATGTGATTGATATGTTAGAAGTGGGGGGATATTATATTGGGATGATTCCGTCAAATAACTGGAACGGACATGGACTGTATCAGCTTTCTCCGATGTTATATATGCAGCTCTTCTGTGAGAAAAATGGAATGAAATTAAGACACCTTTATCTATGTAACGCTTTTAGGTCTCGTATATTACGCGAAATCCAGAAACGTGATATTACAAACCGCACGGAGTTGAACGGGTTTTCACCCACTGAATTGTACATTGTTGCCCAGAAAGTAAAAGATCGAAGTGGCACGCTTGTCTTACAACAGGGCGATTATGAAGAAAAGTGGTCTGGAAATAATCACGAAAACACATTTGTCAAAAAACTTAAAGAAATCTTACCATGGGAAGTACAGTGTGTGTTGAAACATTTTGGACTTATGTGGCAGTCAAGAAAAATTCTTAAAAAGATAAAATTATAATCAAACATATAAATATGTACATTTTACATAGTGTTATTCTATGATGCCAGGGTCAAAAGGTCATGATTTTCATGCTTGCATGAAAAATCATGACTTTGGGACCCGCTAAACATGAGAAAGTAGCCATTTTTCGAAGAAAAATGAGCGGATTTCGAATGTTTAGCAGATTTTGGGAGCGCGAAGCGCGGAAAAATCCGAAGGCACCATGGGGTCAAATGCTTTTGCCCCCAACATCATTTTATAATGGAGAACATATATTCTGTTTAATTGTTGGTATAGTTTATTGTGCGAGAAAGAAGTCTAATGAAATCAATAGTAATGTCAACATTCACCAAAACTGAATACACCCTCCTCCAATCCCTCAGCCTGTGTCTGCGTCAGTCTGACGAATCGGATTCGCTCCCGCCCATGACAGCCACGCAGTGGGAGCAGCTTCTCGTTCTTGCAGACCGTCATGAAGTCCTGACGCTTCTGGATAATGTACTGGATCCGGACAGTCTCCCGGAAGAACAGCAGGGAGCTGTACAGTTCAAAACGGCGCGGACGGTACATAAAGGGATTCAATTACAGGTATTGACTGCAAGGCTCACCAGGCTTTTGGAGAAGGAGGGAATCCTTGCAGTCACGATGAAGGGATGTGCTGTGTCGAGGTTTTATCCGGTTCCGGAATTTCGAAAGACGACAGATATTGATCTGTTTCTGGAAAGCAGGGAGGAGACGGAGAGAGCAGCACAGATCCTGTGCGCCAATGGATTTCGGCTTTCTGAAGAATGGCATGCGAACCACCATATCGTTCTGACCTCAGAGAAGAAGGAAGTGGTGGAGCTTCATGTCACATGGGCGGAAGAGTTTAAGGAGAAGTATCTGAATCGATCTCTGGAAATACTGCAGAAGGAAAGCATTCAGCACGTCCTGCCGGTAGAATGGCAGGGATTAAGGTTTTATGCGTATGAAACAGCATGGCAGGCATTTTATCTGATGATTCATATGCTGCAGCATTTTGTTGGAAGCGGGTTTGGACTTCGGAATCTCTGTGACTGGGTGGTGTTGTGGGAGCATTGTGACGATGAAAAAGAGCGGGAGACTTTCTGGAGCCTGGTTTGTGAAAGTGGAACGGAGGAATTCACAAAGGCGATGACAGTCATTTGTGTAACCTATCTGGGGTTAGATCCGGCGAAGAGTCCGGTTCCGGAGAAATGTCCTGTCGGTCGGGATGTGGTGGATGCCTTGCTTCGAGATGTCCTGGATGCCGGGGAGTTCGGATACAGTGAAATAGAACGTATGGTGGGCATGGATGGCGATTCCCTGGTGGCTTATGTGAAGGAATTCCAGCATCAGATGCATATCAATTTTCCAAAGGCAGGGAATATCATCTTCCTCTGGCCTGCTCTGTGGCTGGCAACACTGATACGGTTCTTAATAAACAACAGGAAACTGAACCGTGCACCGGTATCTGCGATCATAAAGAAAGCCGGCAGGAGGGGAGAACTGGTCAGAAGTCTGATATCTGCCGGACATGCGGGTGCGCATCCCACGGAGAGTTTTCTTCCATAGGATATTCAGAGGCTTTATCCTGGAGGGATTTCGGTCTTCTTTCAGGAAAAACGGCAGCCGGATCATTTCTCCAGCTGCCCTAACAGATAGCCATCTTTTGTTGTTTCATTCTGATTGCCTAACAGAATCATCTGTCCGCTCGTCTCATCCTTCACAGAAAAGTAAATCTCATAACTGCCGCGTTCCAGATCTTTCACAGGGAGTTTCACTGTGAAGGATTTTTTTTGCCCGCTTTCAAGCTTTCGCAGATCAGCAGAGAGAGGAACAGTGGTATATGTCCCCGTCTCTGTATTTTTTAACAAAACAGAAGTCGTAAATGGTTTCAGTGTGTTTGAAAATCCATTGTTCTGTAAGGTGAGCGTGAGAGTCAGGCAAGGGGTCAGGAAACCGGATTTTTTCAGTTTGCAGGTACGGATCAGATAGCGGTACCCGAGATGTGCCTGCATATAGCTATAGCCGTCAGATCCGTGAAAGACATCCCTTCCGGTCCAGAGGGTATTTCTCCATTTTTCCATGACACGACCATCGTAGTCGGCATTCAGGTAGGAAACGTGCATGGTCCGAAGATCGGAAACAGCGGTTTCCAGGTCACTGAAGTTGTTATTATAGATAACCTCGCCGCCATTTGGAACATATCTGCACAGATCATTCTGGAATTTCAATTCCTCTTCTCTTGGTCCCTGATAAGAAGGAGAGGTGGCATCGCGTCTTGCAGTCGCTCCGTAGGTACCCAGGTCAGATTCCGAACCAAGCATTCCATCATTGAAAAGGCCGAGCCTTCCGGTCAGAGAATCATCTGCACCAAAGGCCGGGAATTCCCTGGGCAGATCGTACAGGTCATTGATCATCCGCCACTGCGCCGGCGTACGGACAGAAAGATAGATGGAAGGGTCGATCACATCATTCAGATGCCGGATGAGTTTCTTTACAGAAGCATCATCCATAAAGCGTGAATGATGCATTTCTCCCCAGTTTCCGATGAAGATTCCCTGCATGATATAAACAGCTTCACGGTGGCGGTTGACCAGTGTACTGATCTGATCCATATGCGTCAGGATAAGATCCAGTGACTCTGGTTCGGTCGCCAGTGCAAGGCCATCCCAGTCATAAAGAAAGCGAAGGATCAGTTTTGTGTGGGCCGGAGACTCTGACCATGAAGTCAGGATGTCATTCAACTGTGTCAGCCCGGTCTCGCTGATTTTGTCTGTGCGGTAATTCTTCAGGATGATCTCCACCAGTGCCAGAGCATCCGTGTAGGAACCGGTCTGATCAGAAGAGCCGTTTGCCGGATCATAATCGTCGGATAAAGTATAACCGATGATATGATAGAATCCCTGATAAGGATTGGAAAGCTGCCTGCTGCTTTCGAAAAAAGATTCTGTCGAATACGTGATGCGGTTGAAACGCATGACCAGAAAACAGAAGATCAGGATTCCCAGCATGATACAGACAGGTATCAGCAATCGGAAAGGAAAAGTATTCAGGAGTTTCATTGTTATGCTCCATTTCATAAATCGTTACAGTATCAGCGGGACGAAGCTTTCTTTGTCGTGAGCTTCTGTGTTTTCCGAAGCCGCCCGTCAGGACCGTAGTAATATTTGCGGTTTCCGATGCGGACCCATTTCTTTGTGACCATACGCCCCTGTTTGTCTACATAGAATTTACCGATCTGACGATTGGTTGCCATGATCCCTGTAGAGTAGAAGTAGTACCAGTGGCCTTTGATGCACTGCCAGGTCTGTACAGAGTAGCTGCCGTCATGATTGCGGTACTTTGTGCCCTCCTTTGTCTTTACAAAACGGGGCTTTACTTTCTTTTTATATCCGGGGATCAGGCGGCCGTCCGAACCTACATAGGAGGTCTTCGTCACCCATTTGTTCCGTGCCATCTTGCCGTTTGCCTGAAAATAATACTGGTTCAGCCACTGCTTTTTTTTCATCGTGCCGTCTGAGTTGAAGAAATAACAGTCCTGCCCGAGTGTGAGCCATCCGGTATGGGCATATCCGTTTGCGTCAAAATAATAGGTGTTTCCCTTGTATGTAATGAAACGGGATCTGACCGTACTGCCTGTCCGTGTATCGATACAGGTCATCTTTGTATCGTTTCGCTGCAGCTGGTAATTCTCAGCCTTCGATGTTACAGGCAGGAGAAGAAAAAGCGAAAGAGAAGTCAGGGCTGCCAGATGATGGATTCTCTTATGAAACATATAAAATTCCTCCTTTCCCTGGGAAGGGTAAATAGAATAAACGCAAGTGCGCATCCCCCCTCAGGGGGCTTGTTATATAGTAAATCTGGAAAAAGATTCTATGAGTTGCCCGACAAATCGGGTAATTTATAGTAACCTTTTTTAATTTGCACCTT
>OLOS01000669.1_pt1 | contig 34050 bp, 33 predicted proteins | sample 1672631 | NCBI WGS metagenome assembly OLOS01 (sample SAMEA3136707, study PRJEB25190) | human gut metagenome | biome: human gut; feature: human-associated habitat; material: faeces | place: Austria | collected 2013 | reverse complement strand
GCATAGCCGTCCTGCTTCTGCAGATCGTGGAGCTTGCGGATCTCCCGCTTGTGCATCAGCAGCCGCTTGGGCCGGTCCGGGTCCTTGTTGAAGATGTTCCCCTGTTCATAGGGAGAGATGTGCATGCTGTGGGCGTAAATCTCGCCGTCCTTGGCCACGCAGTAGGAATCCTTCAGATTCACCCTGCCCTGGCGGATGGATTTGACCTCCGTCCCCGCCAGCTCGATGCCCGCCTCATACCGGTCCTCCACGAAATAGTCGTGGTGCGCCTTGCGGTTCTGGGCCGCGATCTTGATACCGCGCTTTTCCATGGCGGACCTCCTCTCTTTTGATTGGTAAATAAGTATACCACACCTTCCCGGGAATTGCAACCCCTGTCACCGGGCCCGCTGGGCCACCTCGGGTCTCACAGCAGGCGCTCTCCCAACGAGCTTGACAAACCTACAAATTTGCGGCCCCCGAAACGGGGGCCGCAAGGGGAGAGACGGTTACTGCTTGACCCACTCGATGGGCAGCTCCACGCCGATGTCACCGAAATCGGAGATCAGGGCGCTGCTGCCGCCGGTCCACTTCATAACACCGTTTTCCAGGGTGTACTCGGCATAATCGTCCTGGCTGAAGGAGTTTTCCTTCTCGCTGGTGTACAGCTTGCTCTTGGCAGCGCGGAAATAACCGGTGAGGTTTTCCTGGTCCAGGCCGTCCGTCAGCTGGTCCACGTCCAGCGCACCGAACAGCTGCTTCACATATTCCTCCACGGTGATGCCCTGGGCCTTCATGGCCTCGTCGATATCGGCGCGGCTCATGCCCTGGTCCTCCAGCTGCTGATACACCAGGTCCACCGTAACGGGCACCATGGCGTCGATGTACCCCTGCACGGAGGCGGACAGGGCGTCCTTATCCACGCTCAGGGTGAAGGTGCCGTCCTCGTTGAAGACCAGCACAAAGGTCATTTCCACCTTGGCCTCCACGGGGACGTCCATGCCGGCGCCCTCATTGACGCCCTTCTGGAACTCCTCGGTGATGTCACAGGTCCATTTCCAGGTTCCCACCAGATCGGCGTTGTTGTCGCCGCCGCAGGCCGTCAGGCTCAGGGCCATCATCAGCGTCAGCAGCAATGCAAGAATGCGTTTCATGTTTTTTTACTCCTTTATTCGTCTTTCTTCCTGGTCGTTAAGACCATGTTTAGTTTACACATTTTTTGATTCCCTGTCAACCGACAGGGCAGTTTTTTCGCCAAAGAGAAAAAATTTCAAATTACCCATTGACTTGGTAGTTAATTTCGGGTATACTCCAATTAGAAACCAAATCAGTAGGTAATTACACCTGAAACAGGGAGGAATATACGATGACTGTTTACGCAGATAACGCGGCCACCACAAAGATGAGCCAGACGGCGCTGAATGCCATGCTGCCTGCCATGGAGGAGAACTTCGGCAATCCCTCCAGTCTGCACAGCGTGGGTCAGCGGGCTGCAGAGCTGCTGATGAAAAGCCGGGAGACCGTGGCCCGGTGCCTGAACTGCCAGCCCCGGGAAATCATCTTCACCTCCGGCGGCAGCGAGGCCGACAACCAGGCACTGCTGTCCGCCGCTGCCATCGGCCGCCGCAAGGGGAAGATGCACATTATTTCCACGGCTTTCGAGCATCACGCCATTCTCCACACCCTGAAAAAGCTGGAGAAGGGGGGCTTTGAGGTGGAGCTGCTGCCGGTTCATGAAAACGGCATGGTCTCCGCTCAGCAGGTGGCGGACGCCATCCGGGAGGACACCTGTCTGGTGACGGTGATGTACGCCAACAACGAGATCGGCAGTATCCTGTCCATTGAGGAGATCGGCGCCGTGTGCCGGGAGAAGGGCGTGCTGTTCCATACCGACGCCGTGCAGGCGGCGGGCCACCTGCCCATCGATGTCCAGGCCCAGCACATCGATATGCTGAGCCTGTCCGGCCATAAGTTCCACGGCCCCAAGGGCGTGGGTGCGCTGTACGTCCGGGGCGGTATCCCTCTGGTGAACGTCATCGAGGGCGGCGCCCAGGAGCGGGGCAAGCGGGCCGGAACGGAGAATGTCCCCGGCATTGCCGGTATGGCGGCGGCACTGGAGGAGGCCTGCGCCCATATGGAGGAGAACCGCGTGAAGGTCACGGCCCTGCGGGACAAGCTTATTGCGGGCCTGTCCCGGATCCCCCACAGCGCCGTCAACGGCGACCTGGAGCACCGGCTGCCCGGCAATGTGAACTTCTGCTTCGAGGGCATTGAGGGCGAGTCCCTGCTGCTGCTTCTGGACGCGGCGGGCATCTGCGCCTCCTCCGGCTCGGCGTGCACCTCCGGGTCTCTGGATCCCAGCCATGTGCTGCTGGCCATCGGCCGGCCCCACGAGGTGGCCCACGGGTCCCTGCGGCTGAGTCTGTGCGAGTGGAACACGGAGGAGGAAGTGGACCACATCCTGCGGGAGGTTCCCCGGGTGGTGGAGTATCTGCGGTCCATGTCCCCGGTATGGAAGGACCTGGAATCCGGTAAGAAAGCATTCATGCTGTGACGTTGAAAGGAGCGTTTAGCTATGGCACTGTACAGTGATATCGTAATGGACCATTTCATGCATCCCCGCAATGTGGGCGAGATCCCCGACGCCGACGGAGTTGGCCAGGTGGGCAACGCCAAATGCGGCGACATCATGAAGATGTACCTGAAAATCAAGGATAACGTCATCCAGGACGTGAAGTTCGAGACCTTCGGCTGCGGCAGCGCCATTGCCTCGTCCTCCATGGCCACGGAGATGATCAAGGGCAAGACCGTGGACGAGGCCCTGGCCGTCACCAACCGCCAGGTGGTGGATGCCCTGGGCGGCCTGCCTGCTCACAAGCTGCACTGCTCCGTCCTGGCAGAGGAGTCCATCAAGTCTGCCGTCAAGGACTACTACGACCGCAACGGCATCGCGTATGACCGCAGCAAGTTCCCGGAGGATTGCGGCAGCTGCGAAAGCTGCCGGATGGTGTGATATGGTCATATCCAGCAAGGGACGATACGCCCTGCGGGTGATGGTGGACCTGGCGGAGCACGGCGGCGACGGATACGTCTCCATGCGTGATGTGGCCCGGCGGCAGGAGCTGTCGGACAAATATGCCGGGCAGGTCATGTCTCTGCTGAGCCGGGCCGGTCTGGTAAGCGGCGTCACCGGTAAGGGCGGCGGCTACCGCCTGACCAGAAAGCCGGAGGAGTATCCCCTGGGGGAGATCCTGCGTCTGACGGAGGGTTCCCTGGCTCCGGTGGCCTGTCTGGAGGAGGGGGCTCACCCCTGTGACCGGGCGGCCCAGTGCCGGACCCTGCCGGTGTGGAACCGGTTGGGGCAGATCATGGGCGACTATCTGGACAGTGTGACGCTGCGGGACCTTCTGAAAACCGATGAATAACCCCCCACGCCGGGCTTTTGGCTTGCCAAGAGTCCGGCGTGTATGCTATACTGGACAAAAATACCACGCAACCTGAGGTTTCCTGCCGCTTTCCGGAAATATTTCCCGGCGCAACCTGAGGTTGGTGGCGTTTCCGCCCGGCGGGGCGTACAATAGGACCACATAAACGGGGGCATTCCCCCCGGAAAGGGAGGCATGCGGCATGATGGACAGCTTTTTCTTCGGCGGCGGGTTTGAGATCGTCTTTTTCCTGATCTTCGGCGTGATCGCGGTGATGATCCTGGTAACGGTGTTCCGGGGCCTGTCCCAGTGGAACAAAAACAACCATTCTCCCCGGCTGACGGTGGAGGCCCGGGTGGTGACCAAGCGGCAGAATATTTCCCGTCACCACAGCGGAGACCATATGTCCACCACCTCCTCCCGGTACTATGTCACCTTCCAGGTGGAAAGCGGCGACCGGATGGAGCTTCAGATGACGGGACCGGAATACGGCATGCTGGCCGAGGGCGACCGGGGACGGCTGACGTTCCAGGGCACCCGCTATGTGAGCTTTGAGCGGGAATAAGGAGGAAAACAGTATGGCAATGGTTCAGTGCAAAGCCTGCGGGAAAATATACGATTACGAGAAAAACGGCTGCTGCCCGTCCTGCGGCGCGTATAACCGCCCGCCCCGGCGGGAGCGGGTAGACGCCGACGGCACGGTGCATCACCTGACGGGGCAGGAGCGCCGTTCCGTCCCCCGCGGGGGCAAGGTGTGCTTCGAGAAGAAGGAGTGCCATGAGAAGAAGGTCTGCTTCGAGGACGAGGCCCGCAAAAAACCGGCCCACAGGTCCTTCAGCCTGACGTCCGGCCAGCGGGTCCTGCTGGTGTTTATGCTGTTCGTGGTTTTGGGCATCATCGCGTCCTTTGCATCCAGCGTCCAGCTCCATTGGGGCGGCTCCCGGGAGCCGGACACCCCGTCCTATCCGGTCCATGACGCCAGCGAGGTCCCTGCCGTGCCCTCCGATAGCTGGGTGGGGGTCCCCTGGCAGGGCGGACAAGTGGGCCTGCTGGACTATGAATACGCCGACGGCCAGCTGACGGTGCTGCTGTACATAGACCTGCCCGCAGACCAGGTGATGCTGGACCAGCTCCAGCTGTACGGCTTTGAGCAGTGCGCAGGGTACTATTCCGTGGAGCCTGAGCCGCCCTCCGAAGCGGAATACCTGGGAGAGGGCCAGTGGCAGCTGACCTTCCCGCTGCCCTCGGATGATCTGTATTACAACAATTTTCTGGAGCTGTCGCTCCTGGATGCTGACGGTGTTGAGGAAAACTCCATCCTTATAAGCGTCCCCATATAAAAATTGCGCTTGTCAAAAAGGGCGTCGCCCTTTTTGACAAGCGCACGCCGCCTGGGGGCGGCATTTTTTTTCGATTACATGGCCACGCCCTGGCCGCAGGCCAGGTCGCAGATGGCAGCGGCGGCATTCTGGGGGAACTGTTCCTCCCGGCGGCGCAGCATGGCCGTGGGGTCAATGGCCCCGGAAATCACGCCAGACAGCAGGGGCGTCAGCTCCTCGTCGTTTTCCACCGCCAGAGCATAGCCACGGCCCGTCATAAAGCCAATATTGCGGCTTTCGCAGCCAGGGACGGCATTGAGATACAGCAGCGGCGTCCGGGAGGCCACCGCCTCGGCGGTGGTAAGGCCCCCGGCCTTGGAGATCAGCAGGTCCGACGCCTGCATATAGGCGCACATCTGGTCCGTAAAGCCCAGGACCCGGACCCGGGGATTGTCCACGAAGTCGTCGATCATCTGGCGATGCATCCGCTGGTTGCTGCCGCACACGGCCACCAGCATGTCGTCGTGGCCCAGCAGCCCGGCAATGCAGGCGGCGGTGGAGCGCAGGGGGCCTGCCCCCATGCTGCCGCAGGCCAGGGTGAACACGTGGCGGCAATTGTCCAGACTCAGCTGCCGCCGGGCGGCGGCCCGGTCCGGCATACGGCAGAACTGCCGCCGGATGGGGATACCCGTAGCGTAAATGCGCTCCCGCGGCAGACCGGCCGCCTCAAACTCCGGCGTCAGCGCCGGATGGGGGATGCAGATGCCATCCAATTGCAGCTCACCCACGCCGGGGGAGCAGGTGAAGTCAGTAGCCACGAACCAGGCGGGCATCCGCAGACCGTAGCTGCACCGCAGCTCCGTCATCATCATGGCCGGAAACACATGGACACAGATGGCCGCGTCGGCTCCCAGATCCATCAGCGCCTCATACAGGGGGCCAATGCCCCGGATGCTGTTTTCATACAGCAGGGGAGAGGGGCGCTTTTCCTCCCGGCGGTAGCCGGCGCCGTACAGCTTGGGGGTGTAGCGATAGGCGAAATCGTGGCCCCGGCTGATAAGGTCCGCAGCGCCCTTGGGCAGAAAGTCCAGGGTGTTGTAGGTTTTGCTCTCGTGGCCCCGGGCGGCCAGCTCCTCCGCCAGGGCGGCGGCAGCGGCGTTGTGTCCGCCGCCGGTGTTGCAGGAGAGAATAGCAATTTTCATAGATTCTTCTTTGTCTCCTTCTCCGCCAGTCGAAGCAGGCGGGGGCGGTTATAGCGTTGGATCAGGATAAAGCTCACGTTGCCCAGCAGGTTGTACACCAGCCACAGCAGCCAGGACCACACGCTTTTCCACAAAAATAGCATGCCCACAGACAGAACGATGAGCCAGCAGTGGACGCACTCGGCCACGCAGGTCTCCTGTACCAGGGACATGGGGTCAGCCGCCGACAGCTTCTTTTTCACCATGTCCGGCATCAGGCGGCTCATGTCCGGCAGACGGTCCTTCCAGCGGCGGATGTGCAGCTTGTTATATACCCGTCCTCCCTTTTCCCAATCCCGGCACCGGTAGGGGGCCTGATGGGGGTCAAACCAGCGGCGGGGCAGGGCCTGTCCCACCGGGTGGGCCAGAACGCCCAGGGCCGCCGCGTACAGAGCGGCCCGCCAAAAACCGTGCATGCGCTGTCCTCCATTCGTTTATTACAGCACATCATACCAGATATAGGGATAAGAATCAAGCACTTGGACGAAAAATGTGTAATACTTTGCCTGACATGGATGACTTTTTTGCACCTGTCAAGAAGAATTATCTGAAACAAGCAAAACCCCCGGTGCCGTACACCGGGGGCTTTGCTTATTGGAAAATTGGGTTAGGCAACGCGCTTGCCCTTATAGCGAGGAGTAACCGCCATGGCCACCAGGCCGCAGCCGCACAGACCCGCCAGGGCGAACCACAGAGCCGCACCCTTGTCACCGGTCTTGGGACCGTTGTTGCCGGTATTGCCGTTGTTGCCGGTATTGCCGTTGTTGCCGGTATTGCCGGTGTTGCCGGAGTCGCCGCCCTGACCGGGCTGACCGGGCTGACCGGGCTGACTGGGCTGACCGCCCTGACCGGGCTGACTGGGCTGACTGGGCTGACTGGGCTGGCCGCTTCCTCCGGCGTCACCGCCGGAGCCGCTGCCGGTTTGCTGATAGCCGCAGACAGAGCACACGCCGTTCACATAATCGTGGGCGCTGAAGCCGTCCTTCTGGCTGTTGTCGGTGACGGTGCAGCCGTCGGCCAGGCAGTCATGCCAGTGATTCTCGCCGTCAGAGGACCAGGTATCGGACCACTGATGGGTATGCTCCTTCACCAGGGGCTTGTCCTCGGCGCTGTACATGCGCCACAGCTGGGTGCCGTAGAAGGGATTGGCGGTGCCCATATACACGCCGTTCTCGGTGGAGCAGATGGTGCGCAGGCCGTGGTTGGAGCCGTCGCCGAAGCCGTCCCGGGTGATGGCGTCGAAATTCACGCCGTCCTTGGACACCAGCAGGTCAAAGCCGTTCTCGCTCTGCTGGGCATAGTAGTTGCAGCCGAAGTAGTACACAAAGTTGTGGATCGTGTCGTCATACACGGCCTTGTCCAGGGCGGCAAAGATGGCCTTCACGGCGCTTTGCAGGTCATCCTTCAGGCCCTGGGTGTCGGCGCTGCACATAGCCACGCCGGTGACCTGGGCGTATTCCTGGGCAAAGTCTGCGCTGTCCAGCTTCACGCCCAGCAGGTCGAACACCTTCTGCTTGAAGGCCTCATACTCCTCCAGCATGTTCCGGTAGCCGGGCACGGGGTTCTTGTCGGCGGACATATCCGTGGCAAAGCCTGCCAGCATCTGATACAGATGGGCGGTATACTTGGTAAACAGGACCTTGTCCAGGAACCAGGTCAGATACTTGTTGTCGTGCTGCTGCAGAACCTCCAGCACGGCGTCCTTCAGCATATCGGCCCGGCCGCTGATGTCGGCATAGTCCATATTGGCCACCTGACCGTCGGTGATCTGGGTGAAGTGATAGGTCAGAGTGGAGGTGTCATAGGTGCCGATGTACAGCTCACCGTTGTGCTCGCCGTAGCGCCAGATATACTGGTTGGAGTTGTTGCCCAGACCCGCGCCCAGGTTGCCGATGGGGCCGTCGGGGAAATAGGGGTTGTCGTCCTTACCGGCCACCTGCTGGAAGTTGCCGTCGGCGTCCATGCGGTACAGATAGATGGAGTGGTCCAGATCGTTGTACAGCAGCTCGAAGTTGCCGGAGGCGGGGATCTCCGCCAGGTCCAGCATGGGATCGTTGTAGGTGCCCAGGTACAGATAGCCGTTGTACACCCACATGTTGCAGCTCATGGAGTAGTTGATGCCCAGGCCGAAGTCGTAGCCGCTGGTGCCGTGGTCACCGATGACCTGGGTCCAGGTGAAGCTGCCGTCCTCGTGCTTGTCGCCGCGATACATGGCGAAGCCCTGCTTGTTGATGTGGCCGTCGATGGACTTGTCGGTGACCACGGTGACGTACATGGAGCCGTTATACTCGATGATGTCCCAGATACCGCCGCCGTTGAGGCCGTCGGTCTTCATAACGGCGGGCAGGCCGTCAAAGTCGTCCTGATCTGCCACACGCCGCCAGGAGCTCAGACCCGCGGTGGGATCGGAGCTGGCCACGATGATGCCGCCGGGGGTACCCTTGCCGTCGTAGTTGTCCGTGGCCAGGCACATATAGATCTCGTCGTCAAACACCAGCAGGCCGTGAACGCCGTTGGACACGCCCTGGGCGTAGTTGATGTTGTGATAGGCGATGGAGCACTCGTTGGTCTCGGGGTCCACCTCGATGAGGGTGGCCGTGGGGCTGCCCATACCTGCGAAATAGATCTTGCCCTTGAATTCAAAGGCCATGCGATAGCCGGCCAGATAGTTCACGCCCTTCAGATAGGGGGGATAGCCGGGGAAGATGTCGGGGTAATCCTTCAGGATGTCCCGCTCCCGGAAGATCACCTGGGCCTCGCCGGTGTAGCGGTTCACAGCCATGATCACGGGGGTCCACTGGGACATGGGGGTTTCGTCGAAGGTGTCCGTGCCGAACATGACCTTCACAAAATCTGCCGCGGCCCGGCTGGTGTCCACGTTCTGGTCCAGCTTGCCTTCCTTCTTCATGGCGTCCAGGGACGTCTTGACGTTGTTGTGATAGATGTAGTAGGTGGAGTTATAGCAGGTGCCGATGTAAACGTAGTCACCGGCCTCGGCCATGGACCAGGAGTAGCTCTGACCCCGGTCCTGCAGATCGCCGGTCAGAATGCCGTCCACCTCTCCGGCGCCCAGCGTGGGGTGGGAGACCTTGTCGATGGTGTAGCCGCCCTTGGAGTAAACACCCTGCTCCAGGGGCTCGTAGCTGATGGTGTCGTCGTCATTGCGGACGGCGACTGCCAGTGCGCCGCTGACCAGGCTGACCGTCATAACCAGAGCCAGCAGAACAGCGGTGCAGGCTTTGAACGCTTTGTGCATGTTATCCCGCTCCTTTAAAACAATTTGTCTGTCCTTGCACGAAAAACACTTTATCTATAATATGTGCTCCAACAGACACACAGTAATGTAACATAATTCGCATCCTTTTACAATAGATAACATCTGAAAAATACAATAATTTCTGCTTATAACAGAAAAAAGAACGGGCGATGACGGCGTTTTTTTCAGAGTTTTCCTATAAAGGCAGCGAAATGCGGAAAATTTTGCCCAAAGGCGGTTGCCAAAGGGCGGCAAGAGGTGGTAAAATAAACGTATCCTATTCCAACCGGCGGCGGCCACTCCACTTTTTGGCCCCCTGCCGGAAAAACAAAGGAGGAACAAGGTCCCGCTGAGACTGGCGGTGCGGCAGTGTGGAGACCTGCCGTAAGGCGCTGCGGCTTTGCCGGGCGCGAGACCGTTCCCTGCGGAGGCAGAACGGTTACAGTCTGTGCATATGGCAGAGGTCATTCTGAAAAACCTCAAGAAGGTGTATCCCAACACCGAAAAGAAGAAAAAGGTCAAGAAGGGCGAGCCCGAGAAAAAGACCAGTCTTCAGATCACCGACGAGGGCGTGGTGGCGGTGCAGGATTTCAACCTGCACATTGCGGACAAGGAGTTCATCGTGCTGGTGGGCCCCTCCGGCTGCGGCAAGTCCACCACGCTGCGGATGATCGCCGGTCTGGAGGACATCTCCGGCGGCGAGCTGTACATCGGCGGCAAGCTGATGAACGACGTGGAGCCCAAGGACCGGGACATCGCCATGGTGTTCCAGAGCTACGCCCTGTATCCCCACATGACCGTGTACGAGAACATGGCCTTCTCCCTGAAGCTGAAAAAGCTGCCCAAGGACGAGATCGACCAGCGGGTCCGTCAGGCGGCAGAGATTCTGGACATCACCCAGTATCTGGACCGCAAGCCCAAGGCCCTGTCCGGCGGCCAGCGGCAGCGTGTGGCCATTGGCCGCGCCATCGTCCGCAACCCCGCCGTGTTCCTGATGGATGAGCCTCTGTCCAACCTGGACGCCAAGCTCCGCAACCAGATGCGCGCCGAGATCATCAAGCTGCGGGAGCGCATCGACACCACGTTTATCTATGTCACCCATGACCAGACCGAGGCCATGACCCTGGGCGACCGCATCGTCATCATGAAGGATGGCTTCATTCAGCAGATCGGCACCCCCCAGGAGGTGTTCGACCACCCTGCGAACCTGTTCGTGGCGGGCTTTATCGGCGTGCCCCAGATGAACTTCTTCGACGCCAGGCTGTCCCGCCGGGACGGCAAGTACACCGTCACTGTGGGCAGCATTACCGTGGAGCTGTCTCCGGAGAAGCAGCAGCGCCTGGCCGCCCATAACGTGGCGGAGCAGGACGTGACCCTGGGCGTGCGCCCGGATCATATCATGCTGTGCGCCGACGGGGTCAAGGGTACGGTGGACGTGTCCGAGATGATGGGCTCCTCCGTGCATCTGCATGTCACTGCCGAGGGCAAGGACGTGATCATCATCGTCCCCACCAACGGCGCCGCCGCCCACTTCCCCATGGGCAGCGAGGTCAACATGATCTTCGGCGGCAACGTGGCCCACGTTTTCGATAAGACCACCGGCAAGAACCTGGAGTGGTAAATCCGGAATCCCATAGCGACAAGAGTATAGGACTGTCCCCCTCCGGCGCAAAGGCACCGGAGGGGGGCAGCTTGCGTATGTCTGAATAGGATGTTATACCGGAAAAGAACGCCTTGCGCCAGGAAATCAGGTGTGTTATACTATACAGAACAACACACTGGATTACTATGCGTATTTTTACCCAAGAAAGAGAGAGATCATGACCACCCAAGACTACCGCACCCGCAGACCTCTGCGCATTTTCCTGTCCTACTTCCGCCCCCACCGGGGCCTGTTCCTGCTGGATATCACCTGCGCCTTCTTCATTGCCGTCATCGACCTGGCCTTTCCCCTGATCTCCCGCACCGCCATGTACCACTGGCTGCCGGAGAAGCAGTTCTCCATTTTCTTCACGGTCATGGCCCTGGTGGTGGCGGCCTTTGTCCTCCGGGCGGGGCTTTACTTCATCGTGGGCTACTGGGGCCACACCTTCGGCATCCTGGTGGAGGCCGATATCCGCCGGGACCTGTTTGCCCATATGCAGGACCTGGGCTTCGACTTTTACGATAAAAACCGCACCGGCCAGCTGATGAGCCGCCTGACCACGGACCTGTTCGAGCTGACGGAGCTGGCCCACCACGGGCCGGAGGACCTGTTCATCTCCCTGGTCACCATCATCGGCGCTCTGGCGGTGATGTTCTCCATCCAGTGGCGGCTGGCTCTGGTGGTGTGCTGCATCATCCCCGTGTTCCTGCTGGTGGTTATGTACCGCCGCCGCCAGATGTCCCAGGCGTCCCGGGCCGCCAAGCAAAAGACCGGCGCCATCAATGCCGAGATCGAGTCCGGCCTCTCCGGCGTCCGCACCACCAAGGCCTTCGCCAACGAGGCGGAGCAGCAGCGCCGCTTCGACGGGGCCAACGAGGTGTTCAAGACCTCCAAGCGCAACTTCCATAAGGAGATGGGCTTTTTCAACGCCAGCATGGAGCTGTTCATCAGCCTGCTGTCCGTGTCGGTCATTGCCGCAGGCGGCTGGCTCATTATGAAGAACCGGCTGAACTATATCGACCTGATCACCTTCAGCCTGTATATCACCACGTTCATCAGTCCTGTGCGAAAGCTGGCCAATTTTGCCGAGATGTTCTCCAACGGCTTCGCGGGCCTTCACCGGTTTATTGAGCTGATGGCCACGGAGCCCACCATCCAGGACGCACCCGACGCCGTGGACCTGACGGACGTCCGGGGAGAGGTAGCCCTGGACCATGTGACCTTCTCCTATGACAACGGCAGCCCCGAGGTGCTCCACGGGGTGGACCTGACGGTCCGGGCCGGGGAGACGGTGGCTATCGTGGGTCCCTCCGGCGGCGGCAAAAGCACCCTGTGCCAGCTGGTGCCCCGGTTTTATGACCCCGACAGCGGCACCGTGTCCGTGGACGGCCACGACGTGCGCTGCCTGACCCAGCGCTCTCTGCGCCGGTCCATCGGCATCGTGCAGCAGGATGTGTTCCTGTTTGCCGACACCATCCGGGAAAACATCCGCTACGGTAAGCCCGACGCCTCCGACGCGGAGGTGGAGGAGGCCGCCCGCCGGGCGGAGCTGTACGACGATATTGCCGCCATGCCCGACGGGTTCGACACCTATGTGGGCGAGCGGGGCACTCTGCTGTCCGGGGGCCAGAAGCAGCGGGTAGCCATTGCCCGGATTTTTCTGAAAAATCCGCCCATCCTCATTCTGGACGAGGCCACCTCCGCCCTGGACAGCGTCACGGAATCCCGGATCCAGCATGCCTTCGACGAGCTGAGCCGGGGCCGCACCACCCTGATCATCGCCCACCGGCTCTCCACCATCCGGGCCGCCCACCGCATCCTGGTGATCCAGGACGGCTGCATTGCCGAGCAGGGGACCCATGACCAGCTGTTGGCCCGGGGCGGAGCCTACGCTCGGCTGTACCACACCCAGAATCTGGGGGAATACCATGGATAAACGCGAAATGCTGGACCGGCTTGCGGCAAACGGCGACGAGCGGCTGCTGCTGGGCCGGGTCTGGGACAAGTATGAGCAGTGCCGCCGGAGAAATCTGCCCCAGGGAACGGGCTTCCTGTCCCCGGCGGAGCAGGCGGCGGCCCAGCGGCTGCTGAACGCCCTGTCCGTCTCGGAGGGATATACCTTCTGGGGTGGATACGACGGGGCCCAGCGGCGGCAGCTGTGGTTCCTGCCGGACTGGCAGGAGGCCCCGGAGGAGGACGCCGTCCGGGTGGTCCGGGCCTCGTTTTATGAGGAGGATTCCCTGACCCACCGGGACATTCTGGGCAGTCTCATGGCCCTGGGCGTCACCCGGGAGACATTGGGGGACATTCTGGTGTTCCCCCGCTGGGCCGACGTACTGGCCACGGGACCGGCGGCGGAGCTGCTGCTGTCGGAGTGGACGGCTGCGGGCCGGGTGCGGCTGCGCACTGCGTCCCTGCCTCTGGAGGATCTGATCCCGCCGGAGGAAAAGGTGAAGCACATCCGGGACACGGTGTCCTCCCTGCGGCTGGACAGCGTGCTGGCATCGGGCTTTTCCCTCAGCCGGGGCAAGGCCGCCGAGGCCGTGACCTCCGGAAAGGTCCAGGTGAACTGGACCGACTGCCAGAAGCCGGATCGCCCGGTATCCCAGGGGGATACCCTGACCCTCCGGGGTCTGGGCAAGTGCGTTCTGGAGGAGGTCGGCAATCAAACGAAAAAAGGCAGGGTGTTCATCACCCTGAAGCGCTATCTGTAAGGGGGAACCGATGATGGATGAAAAGAAGATCGCCCGGATCAACCAGCTGGCCGCCAAGTCGAAAACGGCGGAGGGGCTGACACCGGAGGAGAAGCAGGAGCAGCTTGCCCTGCGCCGGGAATACATCGACTCCGTGGTGGGAAATCTGGCCCGGGAGCTGGATAACACCTATGTGGTGGACGAGCACGGCAACAAGCGCAAGCTCCGCCGGAAGGGAGAGAAGTAATGGCCTATTCCTATGACGACCGGGAGGGGGAGACCCGGCAGGAGCCGCCCCGCCGTCCGCCAAAAAAGGACGACAACGATTTTGGCTCCTGGGCCATTATCGCAATTTTATTCGCGGTGGCCTGGCCGGTGGGCCTTGTTGTGCTGCTGGCCAAGCTGTTCGGCGGCGACACGAAGCGCAAGCCCGTGTCCCGGCAGAATCCCGGCCTGTCCCAGCAGAATCCCGCCCCGTCCCGGCCTCGTACCGGGACAGCCTCCAGCACCCGCAAAAAGGTGACGAAAACGCCCCAATACTCCGCAAAAGGGGCCAATACCATGAAAATTGTGGGCCTGGTGCTGCTTTTCGCAGGCCTGGTGTCTATGGTGCAGGGCGTCGGCGCCGCTGCCGGAGTCCTGAGCTGGAGCCTGCTGGCGGAGCTGTTTCCCACCATGGGCCTGGCCGCCGGAGGCCTGGGACTGGTCATCGGCAGCGCCTCTATGACCCGCCGGGCCCGCCGCTTCGGCAAATATCTGGCCTGTGCCCACGGGCAGGACGCCGTGTCTCTGAAAAAGCTGGCCGACACGGCGGAGGTCCCCCAGCGGAAGGTGGAAAGGGACCTGGAGATCATGATCGAAAAGGGCCTCTGGGGCAAGAACGCCTATGTGGACCTGAGCAGCGACATGCTGTTCCGCTCTCCGGAGGCGGCGGAGGCATACTTTGCCCCGCAGCAGACCGCCCAGGAGCCGGCTCCGGCGGAGCAGGGCTATTCCGGTATCCTGCGGGAGATCCGCCGGGCCAACGACCGCATTGCCGACCCTGTCCTCAGCCAGAAGATCGACCGGCTGGAGGAGGTGGCGGGGAAGATTTTCCGCATCATCGAAAAGGAGCCCGCCAAAAAGGGCAAGGCCGGCACCTTCCTGAACTACTATCTGCCCACCACCCAGAAGCTGCTGAATTCCTACGCCGAGTTTGAGGAGGCCGGGGTCAGCGGCGAGAATCTCAACCAGGCCAAGGCCAAAATCCAGAGCACCATGGACAGCATCGTGGCGGGCTTTGAGCGGCAGCTGGATGAGCTGTACCGCGCCGACGCCATGGACATCGACAGCGATATCCGGGTTATGGAAACCATGCTCCGCCGGGACAGCGCCACCGTGGCCGACGATTTTGGCCTGGGCGGCACGGCGGTGCAGCAGGAGGAAGAATAATATCACGGAAATAAGGAGGAAAAGCCCCATGAAGCGTGTTTTTGCCCTGATTTTGGCCCTGTGCATGGCCTGCGCCCTGTTTGCCTGCGGAAAGAAGCAGACGGAGGTGGCCCCCGGCGGAGATAGTCCCACGGTGACCCCCGGGGCCACGGACCCGGGAAGCGGCCCGGCGGAAAATCCCGGCGGCAGCGCCGGTGTGCCCGGCGGTGCAGGCAGTACCGGAAATGCCGGAAACGGCGGAAATACCACCGGCAGTGCCGGCAGTGGCTGGGCCGGTACCCGGGTGGCGGTGATCTATTTCTCCTGCACCGGCAACACCCGGACGGCGGCAGAGCGCATCCGCGACCTGACCGGGGCGGATCTGATCGAGCTGGTGCCGGAGCAGCCCTATACCAGCCAGGATCTGGACTACAACGACGAGAGCTGCCGGGCCAATCAGGAGCAAAAGGACCCCGCGGCCCGGCCCCGGATCGCGGGCCAGCCGCTGGACCTGTCCCAGTATGGCACCATCTATCTGGGCTATCCCATCTGGCAGGGCACCGCACCACGGATCATCAACACGTTCCTGGACAGCTATGACCTGACCGGGAAAACCATCCGGCCCTTCTGCACCAGCGGCAGCAGCGGCATCGAGACCTCCGTGGCGGATATCCGGGCGGCTGCGCCCGGGGTGGACGTAACGGCGGGCCTGCGCATCGCCGACCCCGACGGCAGCGATGTGAAGGCCTGGGCGCTGGGTTAATAAACAAGAGGAGTCCGGCGCGTGCCGGGCTCCTTTAACCTATAAAAAACCGCCTGCCGGAACCCCGGCGGGCGGGCTGCTGCAATGTCAGGACAGGCTTTTGAAAAGCTCCTCCAGGTCGGACTGCCGGTAGATCACGGCTTCCTGGTTCTGATTGGCCTGGACCACGGCGTTCGACAGAACGGGATCCGTCTGGGCGATGCGGGCCGTCAGCTGCGTCAGCTCCTGGGCGGTCAGCGTGGTCCTGCCGGGTGTAAGAGTATCCTGAGCGCTCATGGTCCCGAAGCTATCCAGAAAATACCGGTGGCCGTTTTCATCATACACGGCATACAGTACCGTATTGTAATCGGTGATGGGGTGATACTTTTCCCCGCTGCCGTCATAATCCTTCAGGAAAACCAAAAGCTCGGTTCCGTTTATAAACAAGGGGTAGTTGGGAGAGGATGCCTCTGAGCAGCCGCCCTGCACCAGGGTAAAGTGCCGGGGAAGGTCCCCTTTATAAGACTCCTGAACGGCCGCGTCGAAGAACGTGACCCAGTTGTGCAGGTCCTCTCCCTGCCAGTCGCCCACCGTGACGCGGGCCACGGCGTCTGCCGCCTGAAAGGCGTCGGAAATGGAATAATAGCGCTCAAACATGGACCGGATCTGCATCTCCCCCCACCGGCTGGGGGGCAGAACGGGCTCGTGGGCCGCGCAGGCGGTTGCAGACAGCAGCAGGACCGCCGCTAAAACAAAAGAAATCCCTGGCCGCAAAAATGATCTGTTCACGGTGAACCTTCCTCTCTTTATGTATAACCGGCGGACAGGCGCGCGAAATAGTCCTCCAGGTCGGTCAGACGATAGAGGTCGCCGGAGGACGCAACCGGCCGGTCCGGGTCGGCCTGGGAGGGCGCAATGGCAGCCAGAACCGGGTCCTGCTTTGTCAGATTGTCCCTGATCTGAAGAAGCTGCTCCTGCCCCGGGTGCGCAACGGCCGGGCAATCGGTGGGCTGATTGATCTGGCTCCATTCGGTCATCACGCCCAGGGCGTCCAGAACGTAAGACATGCCGCTGTCGTCCCGGGTCACATACATCACCGTGGAATACGTGCTTATCAGCTCATAGGCGTCCGGATACTCCACCAGGTCGTAGGTATCCCGGTACATGGACACATCGTATTTGATCAAGAACAGCAGCAGCTGATTGCCATAGGTGAATACGGGATAATTTCGGTAGGTCCAGGTGGAGCAGCCCTCCTGGGCCAGGACAATCTCATGGGGGATATCCCCCTTGTACGCTTTTTGGACCGTTGTCTGGAAAAAGGTTCGCCCGGTGATCAGCTCCTCCTCCAGCCAATCCCCCACCGTAACAAGGGCAACCACCTCTGCGGCGTCATAGGCCTCCGACAGGGAGTAGGTGCGGGGAAGCATTCCTTGGGCCTCTCCCTCCCCCCACCGGCTGGGGGGCAGAACGGGCTCGTGGGCCGCGCAGGCGGTTGCAGACAGCAGCAGGACCGCCGCTAAAAGCGCGGATAGAAATTTTTTCATGCTCGTTACCTCCTGATCTGATTTTGACCGTATGGGCTGCGGCAGGCGCACAGACGGAATACGGCGCAGCCGTCTATGCGCCCGGGGAAAGCGTTTGGGTACACCTTGCCCAAACGACACGGGCTCCATGGGCGGAATTACCTGCAAAATTGAATGATTCGATACGCATAAAACACGCTCTTTCCATAAAACATACTATTTTACAATTATACCGTTAAATTATATATAACATATTCGCGAGGGAAAGTCAACATTTTCTCTGAATTGCGGAAGCGGAAAAACGGTTTTCCGCAAAGACGGCGGAGACTGGAAATCCCCGGGAAGGTGTGGTAAAATAACGGAAAACAAGCGTTGAAAGGGTATGTGCTATGCGTATACTGGTTTTATCCGATTCCCACGGGTGCGTGGACCCTATGCAGCAGTGCGTGGAGCTGGTGCAGCCCCAGGCCATCCTCCATCTGGGGGACTGTGCCCGGGACGCGGACCGGCTGGGGCGGCTGTATCCCCGGATCCCGCTGCTGGGGGTGCCCGGCAACTGCGACTATGGCAGCGCGGACCAGCCGGAGCGGCTGACGGAGCTGGGCGGCGTCCGCATCCTGATGATGCACGGCCACACCCGGCATGTGAAGTCCGGCCCCATGGCGGCCATGTACGCCGCCCGGGAGTGCGGGGCGGATATCCTGCTGTTCGGCCACACCCACCAGCCGCTGGTGGACCGCAGCGGCGATTTCTGGGTGATGAATCCCGGGTGCATCGGGCCCAGTCCCCGGCGGACCTATGGCGTCATCACCCTGGAGGACGGCAGGGTGGACTGCGCCGCCCTCCGGCTGTGAAGGGGGGCGGCGGGATGCTGTACGCAGGATGCCACCTGTCTGCATCGGAGGGCTTTCTGGCTATGGGCCGGACGGCGCTGTCCCTGGGGGCCAATACGTTTCAGTTTTTCACCCGGAATCCCCGGGGCAGCCGGGCCAGGGCCATGGACCCCGCCGATGCGGCGGCGCTGCGGCAGCTGCTGGCGGATCACGGCTTCGGGCCGCTGGTGGCCCACGCGCCGTATACCATCAATCCCTGCTCCAAGGAGCCCCGGACCCGGGAGTTTGCTGTTCAGACCATGGCGGATGACCTGGACCGGCTGGAGCACCTGCCGGGGAACTATTACAATCTCCACCCGGGCAGCCACACGGGCCAGGGTACGGAGACGGGTATCCGCCAGGTCGCGGAGACGCTCAATGCGGTGCTGCGGCCGGAGCAGCGGACCACGGTGCTGCTGGAGACCATGGCCGGGAAGGGCACGGAGCTCGGCGGGCAATTCCGGGAGCTGCGGGAGATCATGGATCAGGTGGCCCTGCCGGTGGGGGTTTGCCTGGACACCTGCCATGTGTGGGACGCCGGGTACGACATCTGCGGCGATCTGGACGGCGTGCTGACGGAGTTCGACCGGGTCATCGGCCTGGACCGGCTGCGGGCAGTACACCTGAACAACAGTCTGAACCCCTGCGGCAGCCACAAGGACCGGCACGCCGTGCTGCTGGGCGGCGCCATGCCCCTGGAGGCCATCCGGCGGGTGGTGAATCATCCGGCGCTGCGGGGCCTGCCCATGGTGCTGGAAACGCCCAACGACCTGTCGGGGTACGCGGCGGAGATCCGGCTGCTGCGGCAGCTGGCGGAGGAGGGGTGAGCATGGGACTGCGTCTTTCCGCGGCGGGAATTTTCCTGCTGGGGGCTCTGGGGCTGCTGCTGCACTCCACCCTGCCGCAGACGGGGCACATCCGGGCCGGGATGTTCTGCTTTTATACGAATCTCAGCAATCTGGCGGTGCTTTTATACGAACTGGCGCTGGCTATCGTCCCGGCGGGCGGGGTGCGGCGGCTGCTGACCGGCAGCACCGTGGCCCTGGCCATGACCCTGTGCATCTATGTAACGCACCTGGTGTATCACTTTGTGCTGGTGCCGGACGCCAGGCGACGGGGGCAAAAATTTGCCGACTTCGGCGGCAGCCTTGGGAACCTGTGCGTCCACTATGGAACGCCGTGGCTGGTGGTGATGCAGTGGGTGCTGTGGGGCGATAAGTCCGGGCTGACGGTGCTGTCCGCCGTGTGGTGGCTGGCGCTGCCCCTGGCATACTTTGTCTATGCCATGCTGCGGGCCCGGACGGGAAAGCCCATCGGCCACACCAGGCTGCTGTATCCATACCCGTTTATGGACCTGGAAAAGCTGGGCCCCAAAAGGTTCTGCCTCAGCGTGGCGGCGGTGCTGGCGGCGTTTTTCGCCCTGGGCTGTATATTTGTGGGCCTGGGACGGCTATTGGGATAGGAGGAATGACCGTGGAAACAGAAGTGAAGCTGACGAAGCTGGCCGCCTGTGCCGGCTGCGGAGCCAAGGTAGGCGCCGGAACCCTGGCGAAGCTGCTGGACGGGTTCCGGACCCATTCGGACCCCCGGCTGCTGGTGGGGTATGACAAGTCCGACGACGCCAGCGTGTATTATCTGGACGAGCACACGGCCCTGGTGCAGACCACGGACTTTTTCCCGCCTATTGTGGACGATCCCTTCCTGTATGGACAGATCGCCGCGGCCAACGCCATCAGCGATGTGTACGCCATGGGTGGGGAGCCCAAGCTGGCGCTGAACATCCTGTGCCTGCCGGAGTCCATGACCCAGGACATGGTGCAGGAGCTGCTGCGGGGCGGGTATGACAAGGCCTATGAGGCCGGGGCCATCATCACCGGCGGCCACACCATCCACGGGGCGGAGCCCATTTATGGGCTGGCGGTGTCGGGGTTCGTGGACCCCCGGCGCATCCTGACCAACAGCGGGGCCCGGCCCGGGGACGTGCTGCTATTGACCAAGCCCCTGGGCGTGGGCGTGCTGACCACTGCCGCCAAGGCGGGGCTGGCCGGCGGGGCGGTGATGGACCGCATTTACCGGCAGATGGCCACCCTGAACCGCACCGCCCGGGACATTATGGTGAAATACCGGGTCCACAGCTGCACCGACGTGACGGGCTTCGCCCTGCTGGGCCACAGCTTCGAGATGGCCCAGGGCAGCGGCTGCACCGTCCATATCCAGAGCGGGAACGTCCCCTTCCACCCGGAGGCCTGGGACCTGGCGGCCATGGGCCTGATTCCTGCCGGGGCATACCGGAACCGGGATTTCGCCCAGAAGGGCGTCACCGTCCGGGGAGACGTCAGCCGCACCATGCAGGACCTGCTGTACGACCCACAGACCAGCGGCGGCCTGCTGATGGCGGTGGATCCCGCCGACGCGGCGGCCTGCCTGCGGGAGCTGCGGGACAGCATCCCCGCCGCGGCCCAGGTGGGCTACGTCACGGAGCGGCAGGACAACTGGCTGATTCTGGAATAAGCCGGAAAAATCCCTTGACGAATGGGGGAAAAGGGAGTAAAACAGGAGCAGACTGAAAAATAGGAGTACTTTGAACCAATGAAACGGAAACTGACCGCGCTGCTGTGCCTGGTGCTCAGCGTGCTTCTTCTGATGCCGGGGTGCGCGAAGAAAACCGACCCCGGCCAGGACCCCGGGACGGACCCCGGCGAGACCCCCTCCCAGGAGGAGCCCAAGAAGGAAGAAACCAGCAAGGACCCCATCTCCATCGAGACGGAGGCCGGGGCGGTGCTGGCGGGGATCGTCCGCAAGGACGCCGACGGCTGGTATCTCCAGACGGAACAGCCGGTGAACGTGACCCTGACCGCGCTGCTGGATCGCCCGGAGGTGTTCGACAACCAGACCGGCATCCGTATGTTTGAAACGGACGCCTACAGCCTGGGGAACTTCCGGGACTGCACCGTCACCGTGCAGGGGATGCTGCAGAACTATCGCGGGGCCGGGACCCTGTATCTCTATCCCTGCCTCATCGAGGTGGGCAAAACCGTGGACGTGGGCCGGGCCATGCCGGAGCTGACCTATCCCGAGGCCACCATTTCCGGCGACTACGACCCCTCCATCCCCCTGCCGGAGAAGATGCAGCCGGTGATCCGGAACGGAAAGTATGTGTACAACTTCTATTCCCTGTCCCGGAACACCCTGGAGCAGATGGGCAACGACTACACGGTGTTCTATATGGACTTCGTGGACGCCTTCCTGTCCTACAAGACCAGCTGCCCCTGCCCGGAGAAGTTCTATGCGGACCTGTTCACCTCCATCATGTTCTATGAGTTCCCGCTGTTCTATGCCGACGGAGAATATGATATGCTTACCGGGTACGACAGCCAGACCAAGACCATTCACTGGAGCTATACCAAGACCAAGGCGGAGCATGACCGGATGATCTCGGACTTTGCGTCGGCGGCCAACAGCATCCTGGCGGCGGTGGACGTGTCCGCCTCCGACGCCCTGCGGGCCCAGCAGCTGTATCACGCCTTCTGCCCGCTGATGACCTATGACTACGCCACCCTGGAAAACGGTGCTTACCGCAATCCGTACCACGCGTATGTGGACCACCGGGGCGTGTGCATCACCTTTGCCGGGGCCCTGTCCCAGCTGTTCACCCGCATCGGCGTCCAGAGCACTCTGGTTTCCGGCAGCACCGACACCGGAGAGGGTCACGCATGGAACATGATTACCATCGACGGGAAGAACTATTTCTGCGACGCCACCTATGAGCTGACCTTCAAGGAGGGCACGGCCTACGCCTATTACGGCATGACCCTGGACCAGCGGCTGGCGGACGGCAGCATCGCGCCGGACAGCATCTCTATCGGCGGAGCCTGCTTCCACACCCTGCAGGACGGCGAGATCTCCGCAACGCCCCTGCAGGTGCACTAAACAACTGCAAAAAAATGCGCCCTGCGGGGCGCATTTTTTATGCGTGGGGGGCATATACTGAGGGGAAGTTTTCAGGAAAGGATGTATGTCTATGTCCGATTTTTCCCAGCATGTGCCCCTGTCTACGTTTTTGCAGGCCCACCCCGACCAGGGGAGCCTGCGGGTGCAGGTAGCTTCCGGCGGCGGAACGTTTCCGGTGGCCGGGGCAAGGGTGGAGGTATACCGGCGGTTCGGGGGCCAGACCCACACGTTTTACCGGGGGCTGACCGATGAATCGGGTATCGTCCAGGGCATCGCCCTGCCGGCTCTGCCCGCTGCCTGGTCCCAGGCGCCGGACACCGCGTCCATCAGCGGCACCGACTACCTGGTGTCGGTGCGGCATCCCATGTTCGTGCCCCAGGAGGACCGGGAGGCCACGGTGTATGCCCGCATCGAATCCATTCTGCCGGTGATGCTGGAGCCGGTGATATAAGGGGGGAGCGCGATGCCTGCAACGCCTGTGGTCCCGGAGACCATTACCGTACACCTGGGCCCGCCGGGGTCCGGCGCACGGAACGTGGAGGTCCCCTTTGCCTCCTACATCAAGAACGTGGCGTCCCACGAAATTTACCCCACCTGGCCGGAGAGCGCCATCCGGGCCAACATCCTGGCCCAGATCTCCTACGCCCTGAACCGGGTGTATACCGAGTATTACCGTACCCGGGGATACGACTATGACATCACCAACACCACCCAGTATGACCAGGCCTATGTGGAGGGAGGAGACGTTTTCGAGAACATCAGCCAGATCGTGGACGACAGCTTCAACAACTACATCGTCCGTCAGGGCAGCGTGGAGCCTCTGTTTGCCCAGTTCTGCGACGGGGTGCGGACCCAGTGCGGGGGACTGTCCCAGTGGGGCAGCGTGGACCTGGCCCAGGACGGCATGAACCCCTATGAGATCCTGCAATACTACTACGGCGGGGACATCAGCATTGTGTTCAACGCCCCGGTAGGGGGCAGCGTGCCCTCGTACCCGGGCCGCCCCCTGCGACGGGGCGATGTCGGCAACGACGTGCTGCTTCTGCAGCGGCAGCTTAACCGCATCCGCCGGAACTATCCGGCCATTCCGGAGATCCCGGAGCCGTCCACGGTGTTTGACGTACCCATGGAGGAGGCGGTGAAGTCCTTCCAGCAGATATTCAACCTGACCCAGGACGGCATCGTGGGCAAGGCCACCTGGTACAAGATCAAGCAGATCTACAACGGGGTCAAGGGCCTGTCGGAGCTTACCGGCGAGGGGCTGACCATCTCCGAGGTGCAGCGGCGGTATTCCGAGGCCCTGCGATTCGGAGACAGCGGCCTGGCGGTGCGGACGGTGCGGTTTTTCCTGGCCTTTCTGGGGTATTTCCTGCCGGAACTGCCGCCCATCCGGCTCAGCGATGTCTTTGACCAGGAGATGCTGGACGCGGTGTATGCCTTCCAGAGCTATGCGGGCCTTCCCGCCGACGGCGTGGTGGGGCGGGACACCTGGAACGCCATCCAGCAGGCCTATGAGGATGTACTGAGGGACCTGCCGGAGGACTATCAGCGGTTTGCCCGGGAGATTTATCCGGGGCGGTTCATCGTCCTGGGGGACCGGGGCGACACGGTACTGCTTTTGCAGCAGCAGCTGAATCGCATTGCGGCCCAGGACCCGGATATTCCCACCGTGGCGGAGGACGGCATTTTCGGCCGGGGCACCCAGGCCGCTGTGCTGGCCTTGCAGCGAAAGCTGGGCATCGACCCCACCGGGGCCGTGGGCCCCGTGCTGTGGGCGAAGATCGTCACCCAGGGAGCGGGGTATTGAAATCAGGTTGTCAAAAAAGGGCGTTGCCCTTTTTTGACAACCTGAAAAGAGGCTGCCTCGGGTGAGGCAGCCTCTTTTGTTTGCACTTTTCGGGTTCAGCCGTGACTTAGCCGAAGTTCACGTCCAGGCGGACGATGCCGTCGATGGCAATGTCGAAGTAGGGAGCGGAACGCTTCTCAGACTCGGCGAAGTAACCATCGTGGACGACCTCGGTGTCATGCTCCATGTTGGCGTCGTTATCCACGTCGGCCATGTAGGAGGTCAGGTGACCCTCGGCGTCGATCTTCATGTCGGCGGTGACATTCTCGCCGCTGACGGTGAAGGTGGACACGTCAAACACGTGCAGCTCGCCGCTCTCCAGCTTCTTCATGGCCTCGTCGATGGCGGCCTGGGTGCCGTCGGCGGCCACGTTGGTGTTCAGGTCAGCCAGAACCACGGACTTGGTGGCCAGGGTGCCGGTCCAGTCAGCCTCGATATCCTTGCCGTCCATGACAGCCTGGATGGCGTGGACATAGTAGGGAGCCCAGTCAATGCGGGAGGAGATGATGTAGGTGTTGGGGCCAACGGAAACGGTGGAGCCGTTGTAGGACACGTTGGGCACGCCGGCCTTCTCGCAGGCGGTGGGAGCGCCCATGGAGTCAGCGTGCTGGCTGATCAGAACGCAGCCGTTCTGGATCAGCTTCTCGGCGCCTTCCTTCTCGGCGGTCTCATCGTACCAGCTGCCGGTGAAGGTCACTTCCATGGTGGCGGTGGGGCAGACGGAGCGAGCGCCCAGGAAGAAGGAGGTGTAGCCGGAGATAACCTCGGCATAGGTGAAGGCACCGACGTAGCCCATCTTAGCCTTGTCCGCGGTGATCTTGCCGGAGTCGATCATCTCGTTGAGCTTCAGACCGGCAGCGATACCGGCCAGGTAACGGCCCTCATAGATGGAGGCGAAAGCATTGTGGTAGTTGGCCAGGCCCTCGGTATGGGCGCGGACGCCGGTGGAGTGGCAGAACTGGACGTTCTTGAACTCCTTGGCGGCCTCGATCATGTAGGACTCGTGGCCAAAGCTATCGGCAAAGATGATGTTGCAGCCCTGCTCAGCCAGCTCGGCGGCAGCGTTGTAGCACTCCTGGCCTTCGGGGACGTTCTTCTTGATGAAGTAATCTTCATTCTCCACCAGGCCCAGGGTCTGGCAGGCTTCCTTGGCGGCGTTGATGAAGTTGAGGTCGTAGGTGGAGTTTTCATCGTGCAGGGTGATGAAGCCCACCTTGACCTTCTTGGTCTCGTTGTTGTCGGGCTTGTCGTTGCCGCCCTTGGAGCAGGCGACCAGAGACAGAGCCATGACCAGAGCCAGGATCAGCGCAAGAACTTTTTTCATGTTTTTGTTTTCCTCCTTTTAATGTGTGGCGTCCGGCTGAAAGCAGTGTGCAATATGCCGTGCGCCTGAACAACGGGTCACCCCGGCATTCACAGGATATGTAGTATTATACAGGATTCCCGGAAGGATTTCAACTAAAAATGCAAAAAATGCCAAAAAATTCCGCAGATGCACCAATATAGCCGAATGATTCGGGGAAATATCCCGTCGAATCGCAGAAAAAACGTTACCGGCAATATGGATTCCCGCAGGCTGCCTTCCGGCGGGCTTATGACGGAATGGCTCTTTGCCCGCAGGGCGGGGTGCTCTGCGGGCAAAGAGGGATGATTTTACTGATGGACGCGGGTGCCGGTTTTGCCCTCGATGCCGTCCCTGGCCTTCTCCAGCAGGGTGATCAGGGCGGTGCGGCCGGGCTTGGATTCGGCGAAGGACAGGGCAGCCTCCACCTTGGGCAGCATGGAGCCGGGGGCAAACTGCCCCTGGGCGATATACTCCCGGGCCATGGCGGGGGTCAGGTCGTCCAGACCCTTCTGGTCGGGCTTGCCGAAGTTGATGGCCACCTTCTCCACGGCGGTGAGGATGATGAGCATATCGGCGTCCAGCAGCTCGGCCAGCTTGGCGGAGCCGAAGTCCTTGTCGATAACGGCGGGAGTGCCGTACAGACGGCCGTCACGGCGCACCACGGGGATACCGCCGCCGCCGGCGGCGATAACGATGTTGCCGGAGTCAAACAGAGCCTGGATGGCGGACTTCTCCACGATATCCACGGGCTTGGGGGAGGGGACCACCTGGCGATAGCCGCGGCCGGCGTCCTCCACCATGGTATAGCCCCGCTGGGCGGCAATGCGCTGGGCGGTCTCCTTGTCGTAGAAGGCGCCCACGGGCTTGGTGGGATGCTGGAAGGCGGGGTCATCCTCGGACACCAGGGTCTGGGTCACCACGGTGGCCACGCCCTTGCTGATGCCCCGGGCGGCCAGCTCGTTGCCGATGGCGTTTTGCAGGTGATAGCCGATATAGCCCTGGCTCATGGCGCCGCACTCGGGGAAGGGCATGTCGCCCTGGATGGCGCCGGACTCGGCGGCGGTGGACAGGCCCAGGTTGATCATGCCCACCTGGGGGCCGTTGCCGTGGGCCACCACTACCTCGTTGCCGGCCTCGATCAGGTCCACAATGGGACGGGCGGTCTCGGTGACCAGCCGGAGCTGCTCCTGGGCGGTTTTGCCCAGGGCGTTGCCGCCCAGGGCGATGACGATGCGTTTGGACATAGTGCTTTTACCTCTCCTTATCAGATTAAGCGGGGATAGCGGGGGCGCCAACGCCCCCGCTATGTAGTTTTACCGGATTCAGAAGGATTTACGCTGCTCCTTGCCCTCGTCCATGGCCATCAGCGCCCGGACGGGATCCTTCACCTGGGCCAGGAAGATCATGGCGGCGATGATATAGGGCTTGTAGGAGGCCTGCTTGTACAGGGGCACGATATAGCGGTCGAACACGGAGTTGTCCACCTCGCCCTCGGCGCAGCTCAGGCCGCTGATGTCGGCGGGCAGGCAGTGCAGATACAGGGCCTTGCCGTCCTTGGTGAGCCGCATCATTTCCTCGGTGCAGGCCCAATCCTTGTGCTGGGCGTTCTGGGCCAGCAGCTTCTTCTCCAGAGCGTCGATGCCGTCCTTGTCGCCCTGGGCGTACAGGCGAGTGCGCTCCTCCATGGCGGCGAAGGGAGCCCAGCTCTTGGGATACACGATATCGGCGTCGGTAAAGGCCTCGGCCATGGAGTTGGTCTTGTGGAACTTGGAGCCGTACTTCTCGCAGTTCCTGCGGGCCACCTCCTCCACCTCGGGCATCACGTCGTAGCCCTCGGGATGAGCCAGGGTCACGTCCATGCCGAAGCGGGTGAACAGGCCGATAACGCCCTGGGGAACGGACAGGGGCTTGCCGTAGGAGGGAGAATAGGCCCAGGTCATGGCGACCTTCTTGCCCTTCAGGTTCTCCACGCCGCCGAAGTAGTGGATGACATGCAGCATGTCGGCCATGCACTGGGTGGGGTGGTCCACGTCGCACTGCAGGTTCACCAGGGTGGGCTGCTGCTCCAGAATGCCGTCGCGGTAGCCCTCCTTCACGGCGTCCATGAAGGTGGTCTGGTACTTGTGGCCCTCGCCGATGAACATATCGTCCCGGATACCGATGACGTCGGCCATGAAGGACACCATGTTGGCGGTTTCACGAACGGTCTCGCCGTGGGCGATCTGGGACTTCTTCTCGTCCAGGTCCTGGACCTCCAGGCCCAGCAGGTTGCAGGCGGAGGCGAAGGAGAAGCGGGTACGGGTGGAGTTGTCGCGGAAGATGGAGATGCCCAGGCCGGAATCGAAGATCCGGGTGCTCTTATTGCGCTCGCGCAGGTCCCGCAGGGCATCGGCCACGGTGAACACGGCGTCGATTTCGTCGTCGGTCTTGTCCCAGGTCCAGTAGAAGTCGGTCTTGTACATATCGTTGATATGCAGCGTCTCCAGATGGCGCGCCAGCTCGATAGTCTTGCTCATGTTGATTTTCTCCTTTTTTTATATGTGTATTTCTGCGGGGAGCCTCGCAGAGCTCATGTCCGCAGGTGCAGAGATTTTTTTACTTGATGTCGTTGCCGGTGAGCTCCTGGCGGAAGCTGGTGGCGGAGCCGTCCTTGTTTTCGGGCTTGTACAGGCCGGGCACAGCGGCGTACAGGGCGGCGCAGGTCACCAGATCCTGCTTCCAGGTGATCTCATTGGGGGCATGGGCCTGGGACTCGGCTCCGGGGCCGAAGCCCACGCAGGGGATGCCATAGCGGCCCTGGATGGACACGCCGTTGGTGGAGAAGGTCCACTTATCCGTCAGGGGACGGCCCCGGCGGGTGGACATGGCCTTCTCGTCGGCGCCGATGCGCTCCGTGCCCCACAGGGCGTGGTGGGCATCGATCAGGGCCTGCACATGGGGCGCGGACTCCTTGTTGATCCAGGTGGGGAAGAAGCACTCGGTTTCGTACACATGGCCGGTCCAGGCGGGACGGTCATACATATACATGGAGACCTTCACGTCCTTGGCGTACTTCTTGCAGGCGGGCAGGTCCTCGATCTCCTTCAGGCAGGACTGATACGTCTCGCCGGCGGTCATGCGGCGGTCGACGGAGATGGCACAGGAGTCAGCCACGGCGCAGCGGGAGGGGGAGGTGTAGAAGATCTGGCTGGTGGTGCAGGTGCCCCGGCCCAGGAAGCGGGCATCCTCGTAATGCTCGGGGTTGAACTTGGGATCCAGCATCTTCACCAGGCCGTTGATCTCGGTGGAGCCGTCGGCGGGATTCTCGTTGAGGTCGCGGATGTTCAGCAGCACCTCGGCCATCTTGTGGATGGCGTTGTCGCCGCGCTCGGGGGCGGAGCCGTGGCAGGACACGCCGTGCATGTCCACCCGGATCTCCATGCGGCCCCGGTGACCGCGATAGATGCCGCCGTCGGTGGGCTCGGTGGAGATGACGAACTCCACCTGGTTCCGGGCGTCCTCGGGACCGTTGAAGTACTCATTGACGATGGACTGCCAGCACATACCGTCGCAGTCCTCCTCCTGCACGGAGCCCACCACCATGATCTTGTAGCCCTGGGGAATCAGGTCCAGATCCTTCATGATCCTGGCGCCGTAGGTGGCGGCGGCCATGCCGCCCTCCTGGTCAGAGCCGCCCCGGCCATAGATGACCTCGTCGGTCTCATAGCCCTGATAGGGGTCGGCCTCCCAGTTTTCGATGTTGCCGATGCCCACGGTGTCGATGTGGGAGTCCAGGGCGATGATCTTGTCGCCGGTACCCATCCAGCCGATGACATTGCCCAGCTTGTCGAACTCCACCTTGTCATAGCCGAGGTGCTCCATCTCCTGGGCGATGCGGCGGACCACGCCCTCCTCCTGGCAGGATTCAGAGGGGATAGCGATCATGTCCCGCAGAAACTTGGCCATAGCGGGACGATAGTCCTGTGCGGCCTTCTTGATGGCTTCGAAATTCATGGTGTTACCTCCGTTTGCTTTTCTATATTTTCTTTCTCAATGGCGGGAGATTTTTTCTCTATGCCCCTATCATATCACAGAGAACGCAGATGTCAAACAAAAAATCTGGATTCCTAAAATATTTTTTGGGAAAGCCGTTGATTTCTGAAAAAAGTGTGGTATGATGGAGTCGAGCAAAAAGCGAGGAGGGGTGGAGCATGGAGGAAAAGCGACTGGAAATGCTCAAGCAGCTGGCGGCGGGCATTGCCGCGCAGTTCGGCAGCAACTGTGAGGTGGTGATCCACGATGTGTCCAGCAATCACCCGGATCACTCCATTGTTCACATTGAAAACGGCCATGTGTCCGGCCGGAAGGTAGGCGACGGGGCGTCGCAGGTGGTGCTGGACCAGATGGCGTCTCAGGCCGAGCATCCCCAGGATCACCTGTGCTATCTGACCCGGACGCCGGACGGCAAGATCCTCAAGTCCTCCACGCTGTATATCCGCAACCGGCGGGGGGCCGTGACGGCGATCTTCTCCATCAACTACGACGTGTCGGGCCTGATGATGATCCAGAGCACCATCGGCGATCTGCTGTCCACCCAGGATAAGGAGCAGACGGAGCCCGAGCGCATCATCAATGTCAACCACGTCCTGGACGAGCTGATCGAGCAGTCCGTGGCCCTGGTGGGCAAGCCCGTGGCCCTGATGAACAAGGACGACAAGGTCCGGGCCATCCGCTTTCTGAACGAGTCCGGCGCGTTCCTGGTGACCAAGTCCGGCGACAAAGTGGCTAAATACTTCGGTATTTCCAAATACACTCTTTATTCCTACATCGACGCAAACAAAGACGGAGACAAATAAATCAGGAGGAAAAGAAAACATGATCGATCTGACCATCAACAAGACCGGCCTGGAGCACAATATCCAGAAGGCTAAGGAGAACAACATCATTATCCCCACCATCGCCCAGATGCAGAACCCCGACCTGATCCCCGAGAAGATCAAGGCCAAGCTCAGCCACACCGGCCTGTGGGACGTGGACCCCGTGAACCTGTTCCGCATCTCCTGGCACAACGAGGCCAAGGAGCAGGGCGGCCTGTTCCAGGCGGTTCCCAACTATGTGGAGATCCCCAGCAAGCTCTCCGGCGTGCCCTGCCGCATCATCGCCATGTCCGGCAAGTGGTTCCCCACCGGCTGCCATAAGGTGGGCGCCTCCTTCGGCTGCCTGGCTCCCCGCCTGGTCACCGGTCAGTTCGACGCCACCTATCACCACGCCGTATGGCCCTCCACCGGCAACTACTGCCGCGGCGGCGCCTTCAACTCCAAGCTGCTGGCCTGCGAGTCCGTGGCCATCCTGCCCCAGGATATGTCCAAGGAGCGCTTTGACTGGCTCAAGAGCATCGCCGGCCAGATCATCGCCACCCCCGGCTGCGAGTCCAACGTCAAGGAGATCTTCGACAAGACCTGGGAGCTGAAGAAGGACCCCACCATGATGATCTTCAACCAGTTCGCCGAGATGGGCAACCCCCTGTGGCACTACAACGTCACCGGCTATGCCCTGTCCGAGCTGTTTGAGGCCGTGAAGAAGCCCGGCCAGACCTTCGCCGGCGCCTGCTTCACCTCCGGCTCCGCCGGCACCATGTCCGCCGGCGATCTGCTGAAGGAGCGCTATCCCCACCTGAAGCTGGCTGTGGGCGAGGCGCTGCAGTGCCCCACCATCCTGGACAACGGCTTCGGCGGCCACCGCATCGAGGGCATCGGCGACAAGCACATCCCCTGGATCCACAACGTGAAGAATACCGACATGGCCATCGCCATCGACGACGAGGACTCCCAGCGGCTGCTGCGCCTGTTCAACACGCCCGAGGGCAAGACCTACATGAAGGACGAGCTGGGCATGAGCGACGAGGAAGTGGAGAAGATGGCCTGGCTGGGCATCTCCGGCATTGCCAACGTCCTGTGCTGCATCAAGATGGCCAAGTATTATGAGCTCACCGAGAACGACGTGGTGGGCACCGTCCTCACCGACTCCGCCGTCATGTACCAGTCCCGCATCGACGAGCTGAACCAGCTCCACGGCGCATACAACGCCCACGAGGCCGCCATGGACCATGCCCGCCATATGCTGGACCTGAAGACCGACAGCATGCTGGAGCTGACCTATACCGAGCGCAAGCGGGTCCACAACCTGAAGTATTACACCTGGGTGGAGCAGCAGGGCATGAACGTGGAGGACCTGAACGCCCAGTGGTACGACACCAAGAACACCTGGGACGCCGTTCACGCCCAGGCCAAGGAGCTGGACGAGCTGATCAACGAGTTCAACGAGGCCACCGGTCTGCTGAAGGCTCTGTAAAAAAATGGGAGAGGTACGGCGGAAGAAAATACGGTTGCCTGCATCCGCATATGAGCACGGCTGGTATTTTGTGACGATTTGTACCCAAGCGCGCATGAAGGTTCTTGCGCAGATACGACCTGTTTCTGTAGGGGCGGACGACTCTGTCCGCCCCTGCGGTGTATTACTGACCCCGCTGGGGTCCATCGTGAGGGAATGTCTGGAAAGACTTTCGGACGATGCGGCTGGCATTTCCGTGGACAAATACGTCATCATGCCCAACCACATCCATGTAATCATTTGCATCGACGGTGAAAAGGGCGGACAGAGTCGTCCGCCCCTACAGCGGCTGATGCAGCGTTTCAAATCCATTACCACACGGCGGGCCTGGGACATGGGATATACAAAGCTCTGGCAACGCTCCTATTATGACCATGCCATCCGCAATGATGCCGATTATCTCCGCACCTGGCAATACATCCACGACAATCCCGCCCGGTGGGCGGAGGACGAATACTACTCGGAATAAGGAGAAGAGAGACCATGAAAAACGTGAAATACGGCAAATGCGTCCGCTGCGGCAAGACCTATGAGGCCCGGCCCGACCTGACCAGCTGTACCTGCGGCGGCATTCTGGACATCGTGTACGACTATGACTATATCAGGTCCGTTCTGACCAAGGAGAAGCTGGCCCGGCGGGAAAACCGCTCCATGTGGCGCTATCGGGAGCTGCTGCCCGTGGAGGAGACCACCCCCGACACCCCCCTGCGGGTGGGTTGGAGCCCCCTGTATGAGGAGCCTAACCTGGCCCGGCTCCTGGGCCTCCGGAAGCTGTGGATCAAGGACGACGGTCAGAACCCCACCGCCTCCCTGAAGGACCGGGCCAGCGCCATGGCCGTGGCCAAGGCGTATGAGGCCGGAGCCAGGACCATCGCCTGCTCCTCCACCGGAAACGCCGCCTCCTCCCTGGCGGGCAATGCCGCCGCTGCGGGCTTCAAAACCTATATTTTCGTGCCCGAGCGGGCTCCCAAGGGCAAGGTGGCCCAGCTGATGATCTTCGGGGCCAATGTCATCTCCGTAAAGGGCAACTACGAGGAAACCTTCAAAATGTCCGCCCAGGCCATCGAGAAATACGGCTGGTACAACCGCAACGCTGCCATCAACCCCTACCTCTCCGAGGGCAAGAAAACCGTGGCCCTGGAGATCGCCGAGCAGCTGAACTGGGAAATGCCCGACTATCTGGCCATTTCCGTGGGCGATGGCTGTACCATTGCCGGCGTGTGGAAGGGCTTCAAGGACCTGTACGCCATCGGCTTCATCCACAAGCTGCCCCGGCTGATCTCCGCCCAGTCCTACGGCTGCTATCCCATCAACCGTGCCATTCAGGAGAACAAGCCCTGGGAGTCTATGGAGGAGAACACCATCGCCGACTCTATCTCCGTGGGCGTGCCCCGGAACGCCGACAAGGCCCTGGCTGCCATCCGCGAGTCCAACGGCCTGGCCGTCTGCGTCACCGACGAGGAGATCCTGGCCGCTCAGCGTCTGCTGGGCCGCACCTGCGGCGTGTTCGGCGAGCCCGCCGGCGTCACCGGCGCCGCCGCCCTGAAAAAGGCCTGTGAGCAGGGTCTCATCGGGAAGGACGCCACCGTGGTGTCCGTGGTCACCGGCAACGGCCTGAAGGATGTGGCCAACGCCATCAAGTCCGCCGGGGAGCCTCTGCACATCGAGCCGGATCTGGACCTGATGGTGGAGGGCTTCGCCCAGCGGGGCGTCACCGTGGAATAATGGACTACGGCTGCGTGGTCCCCGCCCGGTTCCTGGACCGGCCCAACCGCTTCGTGGCCCATGTGCTGTTGGGGCAGGAAACGGTGACGTGCCATGTGAAAAACACAGGCCGGTGCCGGGAGCTGCTGGTGCCCGGGGCCCGGGTGTACCTGGAGCGGGGCCGGAACCCCGGCCGCCGCACCGCCTGGGACCTGATCGCCGTGGAAAAGGACGGAAAGCTCATCAACATGGACGCCCAGGCCCCCAACCGGGTGTTCGCCGAGTGGGCCCGGGAGCGGTATGCCGACGTGCACCCGGAGGTGCGGTACGGTCAGTCCCGGCTGGACTTCTGCCTGGACGGACAGCATTTTGTGGAGGTCAAGGGCGTGACCCTGGAGCAGGACGGCCGCTGCCGCTTTCCCGACGCGCCCACGGAGCGGGGAACCCGGCACCTGCACGAGCTGATCCGGGCCGTGGAGGAGGGGTACCGGGCCACGGCGTTTTTCGTCATCCAAATGGCGGACGCGGAGGACTTCTCTCCCAACGATGAGACGGACCCGGCCTTTGGCGTGGCTTTGCGCCAGGCGGCGGAGGCCGGGGTGGAGATTGCCGCCTGGTGCTGCCGCGTGACCCCCGGCAGCATCGCCCTGGACTGCCCGGTGCCGGTGCGGCTGTGAAGCGGGCCGGGAAGCATAAAAAGCCCCTCCGGGCGGCAATCTGCGCCGCC
>OLOS01000667.1_pt1 | contig 34140 bp, 34 predicted proteins | sample 1672631 | NCBI WGS metagenome assembly OLOS01 (sample SAMEA3136707, study PRJEB25190) | human gut metagenome | biome: human gut; feature: human-associated habitat; material: faeces | place: Austria | collected 2013 | reverse complement strand
ATTGACGGGGCTAATGTTTCACTTATTTTGGGACATTTTCAAAAATGCTTGACATCTCAGCACTGATTAATATACTGTTTTGAGTTTTAGCTACAATCTATGTATCTTCTTGCTATGTGTTGTAGCGTGAATTCTTCTCAAACTAATTCTACAAGAGAGGCGACCGTTTGTTTGCATTCTTCATTTTTATTTGTGCGGAGGCAAAGCGGCTGAATGGCTGATTAATATGAAACAATACGACAAAATTATTATTGGAGCAGGACTGTATGGTCTTTATTCAGCGCTGTTTTGTGCTGAAAGAGGTCAGCGAGTGATTGTGCTTGAGTGTGATGCAACGCCATTTCGAAGGGCAACCTATATTAATCAGGCAAGAGTTCACCAAGGATACCATTATCCAAGGTCAATCTCTACTGCAATGAAGTCCGCCGGGTATTTTGAGCGATTCAACAAGGATTATGCATTCTGTATAAATAAAGCATTTGACCAGATCTATGCAACATCAAGTCAGTTCTCGTGGACAGATGGTACGCAGTTTAAGGATTTTTGCAAAGCATCAAACATTCCTTGTGAAGAATTGCATCCGGGTACTTTCTTTAAAAAAGGTATGTGCGATGGCGTATTCCGAACCAGAGAATATACTTATGATGCGGAAATTCTGAGAAATTATTTCTTGGTGGAATTGGAAAAGTATTCTTCCCGTGTGGAAGTAAAATATGGTGTTACTATTACGTGTATTGAGAAGCATTCGGATACATATGTCCTCCAAACGGAGAATCATGGACCTTATAAAAGCAGCTTCGTATTGAACGCCACATATGCAAGCATCAACCAGATTCTTGATATGGTTGGATTTGAAAAATTTGGAATCAAATATGAGCTTTGTGAAATCATTCTGTGCGATGTAAATGAGAAGTTGAAAAACATCGGATTTACAGTTATGGATGGCCCGTTCTTTTCCATTATGCCATTCGGAAAAACGGGGATACACTCGCTCACATCTGTAACGTTTACGCCCCACACAACGAGCTATGACAGTGTACCAACGTTTTCCTGCCAGAAAAAGAGCGGAGGTTTTTGCTCAACATTTCGTTTGGGGAATTGCAACGACTGTCCTGTAAAGCCGGTTACTGCATTTCCGTATATGGCAAACCTGGCGCGAAAGTACATTTTGGATGATTATGAGTTTTCATACAAAGGATCGTTGTTCTCCATGAAACCGATTCTCATGAGTTCCGAAATTGATGATTCAAGGCCAACTGTGATTAGAAAGTTTTCTGATGGACCGACCTTTATAAGTGTACTATCAGGCAAGATAAATACAGTTTACGATTTAGATGAGGTACTGAGTGATGACAAATAAAGAAAAGAATTTTGCTTCGGCAGTGATTTATATTCATAACGCGGAGAAGCGAATTGGAGCCTTCTTAGATATGATTATTCGAACAATGGAGGATAATTTTGAACATTCTGAGATTATATGTGTCAATGATTTTTCTGATGACAGTTCACTGAGTGTGATTCGGGAAAAAAGCAAACATGCTTCTGCCACAAGTGTGTCTGTGATTAACATGAGTTATTTTCACGGACTTGAACTTGCAATGAGTGCCGGTACGGATCTCTCAATTGGGGATTTTATTTTTGAATTTGATAATACCATTCCTGATTTTGACCCAGCGATGATTATGAAAATTTACAAACATTCCCTGAAAGGCTTTGATATTGTAAGTGCTGCGCCCGATAGAGCAGCAAGGTTATCTTCTAAGTTTTTTTATCAGATTTTTGAGCATTACTCAGATCAAAATTATAAGATGACAACAGAGAGTTTCAGAGTACTCAGCAGAAGAGCTATGAATCGTGTTGCTTCCATGAATAAAACAGTGCTCTATAGAAAAGCAATTTATGCAAACTGTGGATTAAAAATAGATACTCTGAAATATATTCCGGTGGAGAAAGTCAGACAGAATTATGATTATCAAGAAAACGAGTACAGAACTCATTTGGCGGGAGATGCTCTGATTCTGTTTACGAAAATGGGATATAGCTTCTCGAAAGCGATGACCGCATTGATGATGGCGGTATCCTTGTTTATGGTGGGGTACTCCGTTGTTATTTATCTTACATCCAACCCGATAGAGGGATGGACAACCACAATTCTTTTCCTTTCAGTGGCGTTTTTTGGGTTGTTTGGAGTCTTAACGGTAATCATCAAGTATCTGCAGCTGATTATTGATTTGGTTTTCAAAAGAAAGCATTACAGCTTTGAATCTATAGAAAAATTGACAAAATAAGGAGATAGCCATGAAAGCATTAGTAGGATATACGGGTTTCGTGGGAAGTAATATATTTGAAGCAGCAGGAAATGAAATAGGCGTCGTATATAATTCCAGAAATATTGAGAAAGCATATGGTACTAAGCCGGATCTGTTGATTTATGCAGGGCTCAGGGCTGAAAAATACCTAGCAAATAATGCACCGGAAAAAGATTTGGAGTTGATTTTTCAGGCGGAAAGAAATATAGAGAAAATATGCCCGAAAAAACTGGTATTGATCTCAACAATCGATGTTTTCAAGATACCAAGAGAAGTCGATGAAAACTCTCCTGTTGACACACAGAACCTTCAGCCATATGGTTATAATCGATATCTGCTTGAACAATGGGTTCGTGAAAAATATCCCGATGCATTGATTATCAGATTACCTGGTTTATTTGGAAAGAATATTAAGAAGAACTTTATTTATGATTTCATCCATGTCATCCCGCTTATGTTGAAAGAGGAAACTTTTGAAGAACTGGTAAAACGGGATGATGAGCTGTGTAGATTTTATTCTTTGCAGGAGAATGGATTCTATAAAGTGAATGTATCTGATGCAGACCGGCCGATGCTCAAAGAAAAGTTTAGAAATCTTGGGTTTTCTGCACTGAATTTCACCGATAGCAGAAGTAGATATCAGTTTTATAACTTATCCTATTTATGGAGAGATATCAACACCGCTCTTGATGCCGATATTATGCTTTGGCATCCTGCAACGGAACCGGTCTCTGCCGGAGAAGTATATTCCTATCTTACAGGGAAAGCGTTTGTCAATAAACTGCAAGGAATCCCAGCAGAGTACAATTATAAGACCAGATTTGGAGCTGTTTTTGGCGGACAAAACGGATATATACAGAATAAAGAAGCCGTATTAAAAGAAATCGGTGATTTTGTGAAAAACGGATAAGGCGTATTTTCATCAGGGTGATTACAAAATGCAGGAGGAAATTGAAAATGAAATGCAAATACCAAAGTGCAGGCAAATATGTTTTGTTTCTAATGCTTTTTTGTATGTCTCTATTTTTATTGTTCTGGGATCGTAATCTCGATTTGAAAGCGGTACTGGGAGGAATTCTTCTTTCTGTTGTATACTGTAGTGTGTGTTTTTATTCAGTTCAAAGGATTATGCGAACAGAAAATAAAACGGCTCGGTATGTTTTGATGTTTTGTGTGTGTTGGGTCGTTTTTCTTTTTTTTGTTTCCTTGCTGCATCCCATGATTTTGTGGGATACTTGGCAAGTATATGATATGTCTAAATATGTTTTTTCGGATTTTGGATACATGGATCAAATAAGACAGCACATTGTATTTACCCATTATGAGATGGCATTTCCACCTGTTATGCCCGTGGGTATTGCCCTGATCAATTTGGTGTTTGATATGGGTGTCAATGCCAGTGTCTATTTCAATTCAATTGTTTTGATGCTCTTGGTCGCTGCGTTTTCGAAATTATTTCGGTCTGAATTGTATCAGTTATCGGGTGCAATCGTCCTGCTGTTCACCATGTTGGGTCTTACGTTTACATTGGTTTATTTAGGGGGACTTACGCAGATTTTAGGCTTTTACCTGTTGGTTTTGAGCATCATAATGTTGATGCAATCAAAACTAACATTAAAAGATTGTGCGGTTTTAGGTGTTTTATGCGGACTGAATTTAATGAATAGATTTGATGCGCTGGCCGTAGCAGCCGTAGTATTGTTTATTATCCCTGTAGTCGTATATGTGAATAAAAAATCTATACAAAAGAGTGTTCAGAGTTTTGCTGTATATGGTTTTTCTTTGCTGGTAATCTGCCTTCCCTGGATTATCTATTCCATTGTTCATTTTTCCAGCATATTTATTACAGATAATGGAAGACGTTTATTCAATATCGTTGATACACGGCCGAGTACGTTTTTTTCAGCAAGTAATCCTGCCCTAAATATAAAAGATGATTTTTTTGGGTGGGCAAACGCTTTTACAGGAAGAGTGTGGACTGCCATAAAAGCGTGCATCCTTGCAGCACTGAAATCGACTTTACTTCCCGTAATCATCCTTGCAGTTATTGCTTTGCTGGTAGTCGTAATCATTAAAAAAATGAAAATTAGGAATTACTATCAGCTTTTTAAAAAGAAATGTAATGTCAGACTGATTGCAGTTTTTTTGGTGATTTTGGGTCAAGAGGCCCTGTTTTTGCTGACTGGATATGGTGATCAAAGGTATCACATCCCAATATTGGTTTTTATACAGATACAATTTGTATGGTTTTTACTGGATATTGGGAAAAATGCAAAAGTAACACTGCCCGAAAAAGGAATTTTGACAAGATATAAAAAAATAGGTATTACTGCTGTTGGTTTATGTGCATTCGTTGTCCTTTGTTTTGCGTTCAACCCCTTTAATGCAATTCAAAAGATTTTACAGGGTGATAATTACTCCTCCACATTGAAATTGAATTCTGAGGAAGATGCGCTTCGGTCATATCTTGTTGAGGGAGAATGTACGAATCTGTGTATATACAGAAGTGAGAATTCTTTTGATTTCCTGAAATTCTCGGCTTTATCAGGCATCACGAATATGATTTCTCCAAACAACCTAAGTGATGAGAATGTGGAAGCTTTTGTCAATACATTCAAAATCAATTACTTATATTCCTCTAATCAGGAGGTAGTAGATTGCTTTTCAGAGAAGTTTACTCTGGAGGAAACGGAAATTGAGTATTTATATCGAATTTTAATTCCGTGAAATAATAAGGAACATTGGAGGAAAAGTGCTATGAAACTTTCTATTTCGAACATCGCTTGGGATTCAAGCAAAGATAAAATAATTTATGGCCTAATGCAAAACAATGGTTTTTCCGGACTGGAAATTGCGCCGACCAGGGTGTTTACGGAGCATCCATACGATAGGTTGAAATCAGCTAAAGAATGGGCCGAAAGCTTGAAAAATCAATATGGTTTCAGCATACCATCAATGCAGTCGATCTGGTACGGCAGGCAAGAAAAGCTTTTTGGAACAGTGGAAGAACGTAAGGCTCTGGTTGACTATACAAAAATGGCAATCGACTTTGCTGAGGCTGTTGGCTGCGGAAATCTGGTATTTGGTTGTCCGCGCAATCGCAATATGTCTGACGAGGCTGATGCCCAGATTGGTGTGGATTTCTTTCGCGCTATTGGTGAATACGCATTGAGCCGGGGAACAGTTATCGGAATAGAGGCAAATCCCCCGATTTACAATACCAACTACATCAATGATACATCCTCCGCTCTGCGTTTGATTGAGGAGGTGGGCTGTGAAGGGTTCCGTCTGAATCTGGATGTGGGATCTATGATTCACAATGGGGAAAGTGTGGAAATTCTAAAGAACAACGTGCATCTAATCAGTCATGTTCATATCAGTGAACCGGGATTGAAGCCTATTGTACCCCGTAGCCTACATAAAGAATTGAAGGAAAAATTGATTACGGAGGGGTATTCAGGATATGTTTCCGTTGAGATGGGCAAAACGGTTGATTCTAAAGATTTAGAGGAAGCAGTCATGTATGTAAGAGAGGTTTTTGCAGATGAATGCTAAGATTGGAACAATAGAAAGAGATAGATTATTTACGTTCTTACGAAAGTGGATATGGGTATTCGAAATCCTGATACTTTTGACAGTTCTGCTTATATCCTTGACACGGCGGCATACGGATATCGATTTTAACCCGATAAACGGAACCTATCAGAATTTTAATCCGATCAGACGCCTGCTCGGTGGGCAGATTCCCATGCAGGATTTTCAGGACTATCTGGGTATGGGGCACCTGTACCTTGGGACGTTCATGACTGTATTATTCGGTGGAAACTATTATGCTAGCCTGTACGCATTTGACCTCTTAGCAATGTTGGCGACGCTTCTTATTTTCTTAACGATTGGCTACTGTGTTTTGCGTGACAAGACATTTGTTGTTACGACAACAGGTGTGGCATTTGTGCTTCTAATTACGGATCAGCTTTCTTTCTGTGAGAAGATTCCTCTGCTTGGAGATGTCATCACAACACTTATGAATGGGCTGGAAACTGGTAATTCGGCACGCCATATCAGAGGCATGATTATACCTTTTGTTTTGGTATTGCTGTTGCTGTCGGCTCGTTATTTATCGGCGCTTGAAAAAAAGGTGAAAGTCCCTGTCGGAATTGCCAGATGGCTTCCCCCTATTGGAATCGGCCTGATCGCAGGATTTGCATTCGTTTGGAGCAACGACTATGGTATTAGCTGCTGGGTTTGCCTGATGCTGATGACTGGCTGGGTTTCACTTTCACGTTCCCGCAAGTTTGTGACGGCAATTATTGATGTACTTGTGGAACTGGCGACCTCTCTGGTCAGTCTGTTTGTGTTTGTCGCGCTGAGCACTCAAGGCAATTTTATGCAGTGGATCCAATCGACTTTCGGTATTGGCGGATATCAGAGATGGTATTATAACTCAAGCAAAGCTTACTATCTGTTTGATCTCGAATTCTCCCCGTTGACTTTGTTACAGGCGGCAGTATGTATTGCATATATAGTTGCACTATTTCGAAAACGTGGTAGCAAAGAGGCAATGATACGATACGGAATACCGGCATTGGCCAACATGATCTGCTATTGTGCGGCAAATGAGTACAGGCTTTTATCGGGAAATTGGTTATTCCAGGTGGCGTGTATTGTTTTGTTTGTTACTGTACTGTTTGAAATGATGCGTCTGTTTCCAGCTATAAGAAAAGCTTGTCCCGTTATGATAGTGGTGTTCTTTGTGGGGGCGCTATCATGGATAGGATTTACAGTAATAGAGGGCACGTCTGTTGTGGATGGCGTGTATATGGAAAAAATGGGTGGAACCATGACGGAATTGGGTGATGATATCCTTGCGACAGAAGCATTCCTGAATGGAGAAGCATTCTGGTCAACCTATGCATCTGCACAGGAAGTCCAACAAGATACATTCCAGCCCTCTGGAACGGATTACATTATTCATGTCATGGGTGACCGGCAGAGAGTGGAATATCTGAACAAGTTCACAACCGGTGATTTCCGATACGTGGCAACGATACGGGAGAGCTATAATATTTGGGAACGTTGGATTATGAGAGCCAACTGGTTTTTCTATCGGGAACTTTATAAGAATTGGCACCCTATCTTTGCCAATGAATATGAATTGTACTGGGAAAGGAACAGTGACGGTGAGGATAATGTCGTCACAACTAAGGCGGATGTTCAGATTGAATGGATAGATAAAGCCACGGCGGTGCTGAGTGTTCATACAGAAAAATCCGTAAATGGAGTTGCCGATGTATGGATCGACTATCAGATAATTAAAGATGAGGAATCAGATTGGCGGAGACAAGTGATGTTGGAGCCGATGTTGCATGTGAAAAATGGGAGTTACGAGACTGAGATGGAAAGATGGTACGGTAGTTTTAATCTCCGTTCTCAGAGCGCCGAATATATCCCAATTCTCATTCAGAATGGTTATGGAGAAGTGACCTTGTCAGCTGATCCGTGTGATAATGTATTGCTGGAGATATCAGACGTTCAGTGCGACCTTATCTTCGCGGACCTGACCGCGGATTATCGGGCAGCAAACGATGCGACTGAATAAGAAAAATGCGACATATTTCTGAATACTAAAAAATGAGGTGATTTATTGGAAAACAATCGATGTTATGGTATGGATGCGTTCAGAATATTATGTTGTCTTGGAGTCTTGACATATCACACAATGCAGTATGCGCCCGCTACTTTTGGGGGGATAGCAACCCTTATGTATTATGGTGCGTCCTTTTGTGTTCCTGGCTTTTTCTTACTTTCAGGCTATTTGTTGGGACGAAGGCAGACCATGAGTATCGAATATATTGAGAGAAAGCTGATAGATATCATCACGAAACTGATTCTCTGGGTGGGATTCTGGATTGTCGCATTCTTTATCCTTACCGGAGAGGTGAAGGACCTGTGGGAAAATGTTGCACTGAGTTTCAATATGAAAGGAATCCTGCCGGTAGCATGGTTCCTGTTTCCATATTGTATCTTTCTTGTACTTGCCTACCCACTTTGGTATATCCGGAAAAAGGGTCAAATGAGATTCACAGCAGTCTCTTTTATATGTATACTGTTTCTGGAAGTTGCCGTCAAAGCCGGTCAGATGAAAACAGGAGTACAGAGTCGATGGCTTTGCCTGTATTTTACCTATTTTATGCTGGGAATGGCTCTGCCGTATTTTTTCGAATGGCTGACCATGCGGGTGAGTTGGAAGATACAGTTTTCCTTTGCAGGTGTTTTCGGTTTGCTGAGTGCGGTGGTTTTGGCTGAGTCAATATATGCAGATGCCTTCCAAAGACTTCCACAGTTTTACTACGGCAGATGGTTTTACAGTATCTGGCTGTTTTGCCTGTTCTGGCTATGTAAACTGCTTTCAATCCGGAGTGAAAGGGCGAAGCAGTGTCTGGCAGTAGCTTCCAAGAATACCATGGTTGTATATCTGGGACATCTGCCTGTTTTACAGACATGTATACAATATTGGCCCATCGATACAACATGGAAGGCAATGGTGTATTTGATTGCGCTGTTCATTGGGTTTGAGATTCTCGCGGAGGGATTCAAAAAGATGCCATTATTAAGCAAACTTATATAGGAGAATAGAAATGATTTTTGAACGACAATGTGGGGTACCACGATTTGAGTGCACAGAGTATTGCGGAAAAGCAAAGGACTACGTTCTTTTGATACCGATTATTAATGAAGGCGAACGCATCATCCGAGAGTTGGAAAGAGCAACAAAAAACAATGTCTCTGATTATGTCGATATTGTAATCTGTGATGGCGGCTCTACTGACGGGTGCACGGATGAAGATGGATTGCGAAATCTTCATGTAAATGCTTTGCTTGTTAAGCAAGATACTGGAAAGCAAGGCGCCCAGCTTCGGATGGGTATCTGGTGGGCTTTGCAGCGGGGCTATCAGGGTGTGATTACAATTGACGGAAATAACAAGGATAGTATTGAAGATGTGCCGCGTTTTATTGAAAAGCTTGTCGAAGGTTATGATTTGATCCAGGGATCTAGATTTGTTCCGGGCGGTAAGGCAATCAATACACCGTTTATCAGAACGGTATCTGTTAAATTGATTCATGCTCCGATTATTTCACTTACAGCACATCAACGCTTTACAGACACTACAAATGCATATAGAGCATATTCTGCAAGATATCTTACGGATGAGCGGGTTCAACCGTTGAGGGATGTTTTTATGACATATGAGCTTTTGGCATACTTGTCTGTGCGTGCAACCCAAATCGGAATGAGGGCATGCGAAATTCCGGTTACAAGAGCATACCCAAAAACCGGAAAAACGCCTACTAAGATCAGCTTTTTTAAGGGTAACAGCGAATTGATGAAAATTCTGCTTAAGAATGCATTCGGTGCATATAATCCGAAGTGAGGTGGAATAGGTATTGATGGAATCATTTCAAAAGAACAAAAAAGGCATCTTGCTTATGCTGGTTTCCTCGATATGCGTGTGTGTCGGCCAACTGTTTTGGAAGCTGTCAGCGGAGCATGGAATCCTATTTATACTGGCGGGTTTTTCTTTCTATGGGTTTGGCGCACTTGTGATGATTGTGGCATATAAGTTTGGAAAGCTATCCGTTTTACAACCTATGTTAAGTCTCAATTATGTACTAAGCATTATTATTGCAGTGCTAGTGCTAAAGGAAGATATTACATTTGTAAAATGTATGGGAGTGTTGATCATTATTGTTGGTGTTTTTTTGATTGCAGGCGGTGATAAAGAATGATTCTGTATTTTTTAGTTCTACTCATGATGACATTGCTTGGTTCGGCTGCATCATTATTTTTAAAAAGAGCTTCAGGAACAATCGGCTTTCTGACTTTACTTAAGAACACAAATTTGTATGTTGGGGGATTGCTTTATGTCATTTCTGCAGTTCTTAATATATGGATACTTCGGTACTTAGATTATTCTGTAGTCCTGCCGTTAACATCATTGACCTATATTTGGACAATGCTTCTTTCCTATTTCATTTTAAAAGAGAAAATATCAGCGAAAATGATTATTGGCGTTGGCTTTATTATCACTGGTGCAGTTTTTGTTTCTTTCCCATGGTAGCGATGTGACATAATTTGAAGAAGATGAAATTCCATAAGCGACAATTTGGTAAGATAACGCCTCGAAAGGTTGATTTGCTCCCTCATACACTGGCATATGATTTATTCCCGTGTACTGTGGACATTCAAGCCATTATCTTTTAGCAGGGGCCGGTAATGATTTCGTATCAATGCAAAACGAAAAAAGAGATTAGGAAAACACCCGAAGAAGGAGAAGAATTATGAAGAGACTTGCTTGCTTTTTGCTGCCATTAGTCATGGCAGCAACGATGCTGACTGGCTGTGGAAGCCAGAGTGGAAAAGAAGGAAATGCTGTGGAAAATGTCAAATCACAGGGAGAAAAAAAGGAAAAGGTCGTAGTTGCCTGTTGGGGAAATCAGATGCTGGATAGCTATACCCAGTATCTCTGTAACCTGTTCCCGGAGGTGGAGTTTGAATTTGTTCTGGCTACTAACTCCACGGATTACTACCGTTTCCGTCAGGATCATGACGATATGCCCGATATTCTGACAGTGCGCCGTTTCGCCCTGAAGGATGCGGTTCTGCTTAAGGATTATCTGTATGATCTGAGCAACACCGGACTGGCTGCCACTTATTACGGCTCTTATCTGGACAGCTATACCTATGATGATGGGTCGGTGAACTGGCTTCCCACCTGCGCGGAGGTAGATGGCATTATCATCAACAAAACTCTTTTCGATGAATACAATGTGACTGTTCCTACAGACTACGAAAGCTTTGTCTCTGCCTGCGAGGCATTTGAGGCAGTGGGAATTCGCAGCTTCGTATCCGACTTTTCAGCGGACTTTACCTGCATGGAGGTTCTGCAGGGAGCTTCCATCCCTGTGCTCCAGAATATAGAGGGGCGTAAGTGGCGTCAGCAGTATGAGAGCGGTGCTGCCCAGGAGCTTTCTGAAGAAGTGTGGCTGCCCGTTTTCGAGAACTTCTTCGATTTCAGGGATAAGGTCGGTCTTGGCGCGGAGGATGCCACCTATCCAAACAGAACACCCAAGGAAATGTTTAGCGAGGGCAAAGCCGCTATGTATCGCGGTACCGGTGCGGATGTCATCTCCTTCCCCGGTCGTGGTCAGGACGAGGTGCTGCTGCTGCCCTATTTCGGTCAGACAGAGCAGGACAACTGGTATCTGACCTATCCCACCTTCCAGATTGCAGCCTCTAACAAAGGCATGGATGACCCTGAACGTGAAAAACTGATTCTGGACATCATGACCGCTATGGTCAATCAGCAGGGACAGGATCATATCTCCTACGGCAAGAACATGGTGCCTTACAAGAAGGACGTGACACTGGAACTGATGAAGGAGATGGATAACCTGAAGCCCTATGTTGAGCAGAACAAGCTGTATATCCGTCTGGCATCCAATGAAATGTTCCGTATTTCCAAAGATGTCGTACAGATGATTCTGAACGATGAAATTAAGACACCGGAGAAAGCACTGGCTGCATTTAATAAGGAGCTGGCGGGAGAAGAACCTGGTACTGAGATTGTTGCTCATATCGACACCGGTTATTCTAACGATTTCACTCCGGAACACGGCAATCAGGCGGCCTCTGCCATTGCAAACACCATGCGTGTGTTGTCTGGTGTGGATCTGGTATTTATGCAGTCCTGCTATGTAGCCAGCGACATCTACAGTGGTGACTATTCTCAGAAAGATCTGGCATATCTGGCAAATAATGACGGCGGATGGCCCGGCCTGATGGAACTGACCGGCGATCAGATTTATACCCTTGTAGAGTCAACCCTCTCAATGACTGGTAACCGTGGCGCAGTCTGCAATGACAGCACCCTGTATGTGTCCAGCGGCTTCGAGATGGATATTACAAAGACCGACAGTGGTTATACCCTGAATGCCCTGACCATGGATGGTAAGGAACTGGATCGCAGCGAAACCTATTCCTTCCTGATCTACGGTGACCGCGACTGGTATATGTCCGAGGTCATGGAGCAGATGGGCATTTCGAAAGTCGATATGACCGGCCCCAAGGCAGAGAATTACCTGATGCAGCGTCTGGTGGAACAGGGCGGACAGCTGGAAGCGCCTACGGATTACATCACCCTGCGATAAAACACAGGCAGATAGCTGACACGCAGGGCAGAAATGAGATTGTGGGAGAACACTCAAATGAAAGAGAGAAAACAAACAACAAAATATCTTTTGCCCGTTGCGTTTGCGATGATTCTGGTCGTTGTCCTGGCGTTTGGCATACTCTATATGCGTAATTCACTGATGAAGCTGATGATCGAGGAGCGTTCCAACCAGCTGGAGGAAATGGTCACTCAGATTCAGGCAAATTTGGACAGCGGCCTTCATACCCATTGGAATCTGGTGGCAGGGCTGAATAACGCTGCACAGGGAAATCATTTCAAGAACAGTCAGGATGTGACTGATAGCATAGCACATATGGAAAATGATTTCTGTACGGATTTGTATGGATGTCGGGTGATGCTTTTGGATGAGCAGGGTACAGCGTATCTGAGCGATGGCCCTGCAGGCATCTGGTATGATATCAGCCATCTGTTAGACGGGGAAAAGCGGCATACCTTTGTTTCTGAAACCGACACGATCGATGGAAGCTTTCTGGTGTTTTCGCAGGAATTGGATTCCCCCATAACGATGGGAGAGGATCATGTCCGTTTTACCCATATCGTGCTGCTGAAGGATATCCAAACCGTGAAACAGTATTATACCACCACGACCTACGGCGGTAGTGCGGCAACCTATATCATCAAGAAGAATGGTACATTAACCTATTTTGATGCCGACGATGACGATGTCATTGGTGCCCGTAATGTGTACAAGGCACTGGAAGAAGCGGAGTATGTTCAGGGGCGGAGTTTTGACATGATCAAAGGGCAGCTGGACAGGGATGGCATTGTAGCGGCGAATATTCTGCTGAACCAGACTGAGTATTACTATTGCCTTACAGCGCTGGATGACTATGATATGACGCTGATGCTTCTGATTCCTGCGGACTCTGTGGCAACCAGCACCATGAATATGATGGACTCCACCATTCGGACGGGGACAATCTTCCTGTCAGCTATGGCACTTATGCTGTTGCTGGCGGTCATCAGTTTTATTAGAGTGCAGCGCAGCAGCCAGATGGTGAAGATGGAGCAGGAGACGAACAGGGAGCTAAATCAACTGCGCATGGTGGCAGAGTCAGCCAATGCCGCAAAAAGCACTTTTCTGAACAATATGTCCCACGATATCCGGACACCTATGAACGCCATTATCGGTTTTACCACTATTGCTATGAAACATAGTCCACCTCCTGAAATCAAGAGTTGCCTGGATAAAATCAGTGAGAGTTCTGAGCATTTGCTTGCTCTTATCAATGATGTGCTGGACATCAGCCGTATTGAAAGCGGAAAGATCAAATACACACCGACACCTGTTGATATTGCTGAAGTTTCGGATTCGGTGCTTACCATCATGTACGGCTACCTGTCCAATCGCAATATCACCTTCAAAACTGAACTTGAAGAACCGCAAACGCACTATGTGCTGACCGATGCAGTGCGTGTCAGGGAGGTGCTTGTAAACATTCTTGGAAACGCAGTGAAGTTTACTTATGATGGAGGTACCATCATCTATGCAGTCAGCTACCATCCCGGAAAAGATGAACGCCACATCAATGTACGATATCGAATAGCCGATACTGGTATTGGTATGGCTGAAGAATTTGTTGACCATATTTTTGACGAGTTCTCGCAGGAAGAGCATGGTGCCCGGACGCAGTATCAGGGTACTGGTTTGGGTATGGCCATCACAAAGCGGTATGTCGACCTGATGGGTGGAACGATTTCTGTGGAGAGCAAGAAGGGCGTTGGTTCAACCTTTACCGTTGAATTGCCTATGGAGATCACGGATGCCTGTGAGATTAAGAAAAAGGATTACTCTGCTGGCAATATAGATTTGGCAGGTATGAAGATCCTTTTGGCTGAAGACAATGAACTTAATGCCGAGATCGCAATTGTTCAGCTGGAAGAACTGGGAATCCAGATCACCAGGGCTGCCGACGGTGATGAAGCAGTAAGATTCTTTGCTGAAAACCCGCAAGGAACATTTGATTTAATTCTTATGGACGTTATGATGCCGAAGATGAACGGTTATGAAGCGACAAAAGCTATCCGTAGTTTGCAAAATCGTCCGGATGCCGTTACAATCCCTATTATTGCAATGACGGCAAATGCCTTTGCCGAGGATGTACAGGCATCTTTGGATGCCGGAATGAACGGGCATTTGTCAAAGCCAATTGTGATGGATGAAGTGATCAAAACCATTGCACGAAATATTAATTGAAAAAAATTATACGAAATAAATGGTGGTTACGATGAATCCCTGTCCATGCGGATATTATTCTGGCTGTATTGGAAGAAAAACACTGAAAAATCAAGACAATAAAAAATTCGGATTTTCTCGGGAAAATCCGAATTTTTAAGTTAAAAAGGAAGGAAAGTCAGCATCCCGGCAGATGCTGACCAAAAGTTATGAAAAAGAAAAAATGTTAAAAGTCTTATCGGCTTTTACAGTTAATACTATATCGAATAAATGTGAAAGACATTTGGAAGTAATGTAAAAAATAAATGAACTTATCTTTAATATTTTGTAGAGAGATCCAGCGCATCCCACGGAGTTTTTTGATATAGGGAATTCAGAGGAATTTTCTATATTAAAAAAGCCTCAAGGAGGCGAATTTCCGCTAAAAGGAAGGAGAGCCAGCATCCCGGCAGATGCTGGCTGAAAGTTATGAAAAAGAAAAAATGTTAAAAGTCTTATCGGCTTTTACGATTTCTATCATAACGGATAAATGTGAAAGGTGTTTGGAAGTAATGTGAAAAATAAATGAACATATTTTTAACATCCTGTTCAAATTATTCTCCGCCGGGACCGTCCTTTCTTGGGCGGTCATCCTCCACCGGGATGGAGCCGTTGTCCTCAAATTCCGGAGGAAAATCCCTCGAAGCGCTGGAAGAACGGGGAAGATCAATTTCAGGGATGTTCCCGTCATCATATAAGGATTTTTCGCCTCTGTGGCAATCGTATGCTTTCATATTCTGCTCCTTTCTGCCTGCCTCCGCTGTTTGGGCAGTTCATGATTTGTCACCGTTTTCACTCTCGTCCACGATTTCTTCCAGAACGTGTATCAGATCATGAATGGTATTCAGCGTGACATTACGCGCCAGGATCTGGTTCTTTAAATCAATGGAAAGAGTCTCAAATTTCGGACGTATCGCTTCTGAAACATAAGACATTTGCATCACCTCCTAATCAGTATGCCCATCAGTGGTGAATTTATGTTACTGATCACAATGTGAAAAATAACAAATCGATATTAATGTTCAGAGTTCATTCACAAAACCGCTTCTCCCGGGTGTTCTCTTTTGCCCATACAGAAACCTTGACCCATAGAATGATGAATGGACTCTGAATAGTTACAAATTTTTCTTGTTATTTCAGAAAAAATATCATACGATAGAGTTATCCTGTTCATACAGTCACTTATAGAAGGAGGGTGAGCCGGGGAAATGAAGCTGCGGAGCAGTTACCGGCGCTTCTCATCCGACAGGTGAGACTGGGGAGGAAGAAAATGATAAAGCTCTTCGTAGGATTCAATCTCTTCGTTCGTGACAGGTGCTGACGGAATAAGTCCGGTACAGTCATGAATAGAGCAGGAATTTCCCAGATAGTCGTATTCATCAATGATCTGCTGGTTTGTTTTTTCATGTTTCTTCATAAGAATCTCCTTTTTGTTTGAACAGAAAACAGGATTATAAGACTCTGTGTATCGCAAAGCAGTGTCCACAGAGTGAACAGTAACAGTATGTGCGTTTTTCTTTGTTATACTCAGGAAGATCGACAGTTCATGAATTTGAGGAGGTGGATCTGTGAATTATAAAATGCTGATTCAGTATGATGGTACAAAGTATGCCGGCTGGCAGAGACAGAAAGTGACGGGAAATACCATTCAGGGAAAACTGGAGGATGTACTTACGCGGATGGCAGGAGAGAAAGCAGAAATCTGTGGCGCCGGAAGGACAGATGCGGGAGTACATGCCAGAGGACAGGTGGCAAATGTACATCTTTCAGAGCCTGTGGATGTGGAAGAAATGCGGGATTACCTGAATCGCTATCTTCCGGAGGATATTTGTGTCACGGAGGTGCGTGTCGTTTCCGAGAGATTTCACAGCAGGCTGAATGCCGGAACAAAGACGTATCTCTATCGGATTTCCACAAATGGGATCAGAAATGTCTTTGAACGGAAATATATCTACGATCTTGACCAGTCTCTGGATGTTGCCAGAATGAAGGAGGCTGCCGCATATCTTACAGGCGAACATGATTTTCAGGGATTTTGTTCAAGAAAAATGAAGAAATCAACCGTACGAAGGATTGATTCGATCGAATTCCGTGAAATCCCCGGGGAATTGCAGATTATTTTTAAGGGGAACGGGTTCCTTCATCATATGGTCCGTATCCTTACCGGAACATTGATCGAAGTGGGACGGAACGAAAGAAAGCCGGAGTCCGTACTGGAGATCCTGCGGACACGGGATCGTGCGAGGGCAGGATATACGGCTCCGGCGAAGGGGCTGTGCCTGATGCGTGTTGAATACTGATCAACGGAACGTACGCAGGATCAGTACCCCAGGGATTCACCGACCAGAATCACCTGGATTCTTCCCGGCACCCGGCTGTATCTGGTGACGAGCACCTGGGCGCAGAGACACTGAGGGGAAAGACAGTCGGCGCACACGCCGGTGATACCGCATGGTGTGTCAGAGTTCAGGCGCACTGCATTTGGAGGTGCTGCTACATTATGTACGCGGTCGATGGCTTCCTCCACAGTCTTTGTTACTTTATTCATGCCGATGATCATGAGAATATGTTCCGGCCCGAAAGAGAGCGCGGCTACACGGTTTCCGTTTCCGTCGATGTTCACGAGCTGCCCGTCCAGCGTAATGGCATTGCTGCTCATCAGGTAATAGTCAGCGGAAAAGGACTGGCGGTATATGGCCTTTGTCTCTTCAGGAGTTTTCGCTGTGGAGCGGTCCCAGAGCGTAACGGGTGCGGATTTCAGTGCGTCCATCAGGCCGCATTCCTTCAGCGACATGGAGCCGCCCCAGGAAACCGTGGATCCGTCTTCGATGATGGAGAGAGCCTTCTTGACAGCAGAGGCGCAGTCCGGACAGTAATATCCTGTGATATTGCGCTTTTCCAGATGCCGGATGATGGTATTTGCCTGTTTTTCATAAAATTGTTTCATTGGTGTCATGGTATACCTCCTGCTTTTTATCGGATTTATTATAGCACATTTCTGAACGGGTAAAATGGTAACTCTTGAAAAATATGGAGAATGTTTATATAATGGTGTTACTGTTCACTCCGTGATCAGTAACACGCTTCACGATGCACAGATATGATGCATACTGCATCATATCGCGCTGTTACTTTCGGGTTTTGCGGACGGGCTCTGAACAGTTATGCACATCGTGCACAATAACGTAAGGCACAGGTATCGGATATCGAGATGCCAAAGTGAAAGATAGAAGAAAAGAGGTAACGATTCATAGGCTATTCACAGATGATGTTCAGGTATGTCCTGACGGCTCCGTCTGCATGGCCATGAACAGTTACAGAAAGAGGATAAGAAGATGAAAAAGATTCTGGATTTGATTACAGAGGAGATGACGAAGGCATTCACAGAGGCCGGATACGATGCATCCTATGCGAAGGTGTCCCTGTCGAACCGCCCGGATCTCTGCGAATATCAGTGTAATGGAGCGATGGCAGGAGCAAAGGCATATAAGAAGGCTCCGATCATGATTGCCAATGACGTAGTGGGAAAACTTTCAGACAGCAGTGTTTTTTCTGAAGTATCTGCTGTGAATCCGGGTTTTATCAATCTGAAGCTGAAGGATGAGTTCCTGGCTGACTATATGCAGAGAATGCAGGCAGATGAGCATCTGTCTATAGAAAAGACGAAAAATCCGAAGAAGATCATGATCGATTACGGCGGCCCGAATGTGGCAAAGCCTCTTCACGTAGGACATCTGCGTTCTGCAATTATCGGAGAGAGCATTAAGCGTATGGGACGTTTCATGGGACATGAAATGATTGGAGATGTGCATCTGGGAGACTGGGGTCTGCAGATGGGACTGATCATCACAGAGCTGAAAAAGCGCAAGCCGGAGCTGGTTTATTTTGATGAGTCCTATGAGGGAGCATATCCCGAAGAGGCACCATTTACCATCGGGGAGCTGGAGGAGATCTACCCGACAGCAAGTGCGAGATCGAAAGAGGATGCAGAGTATAAGGAAGAAGCCATGCAGGCGACCTATCTGCTCCAGCATGGACACAGAGGTTATCAGGGAATCCTGAAACATATCCTGGAGGTGTCCGTCACCGACCTGAAGAAGAATTATGAGAGACTGAATGTCTCCTTTGATCTGTGGAAGGGCGAATCAGATGCCCAGCCATATGTGCCGGAGATGGCAGAATACATGAAGAAAGAGGGATATTCCCGTCTGGATGAGGGTGCCTGGGTCGTGGATGTGAAGGAAGAGAGTGATACGAAAGAGGTTCCGCCGTGCATTATTCTGAAGTCGGATGGTGCGTCTCTCTATACGACCACGGATCTGGCCACGATCATCGATCGTATGAAGAATTATCATCCCGATGAGATCATCTATGTGGTAGATAAACGCCAGGAAATGCATTTTACCCAGGTGTTCCGCTGTGCGAGAAAGACGAAGCTGGTCGAGGAGGATACAGAATTAAAGTTCCTTGGCTTCGGTACCATGAACGGAAAGGATGGAAAGCCGTTTAAGACACGTGAGGGCGGTGTGATGCGGCTGGAAACCCTGATTCATGATATCAATGAAGAAATGTATAAGAAGATCACGGAAAATCATGAGATCGATCCGGATGAGGCAAGAGAGACAGCAAAAATTGTCGGTCTTGCTGCGATCAAGTACGGTGATCTTTCCAATCAGGCATCCAAGGATTATGTGTTCGATATCGATCGTTTTACATCTTTTGAGGGAAATACGGGTCCTTATATTCTGTATACGATCGTCCGTATCAAGTCTATTTTAAGTAAATATCAGTCGAACGGGGGAGAAATCGGCAGATATGTGATCGGAAAACCGGCGAGTGAGAGTGAGAAGGCGCTGATGCTGGAGCTTACAAAGTTCAACAGTGTTATGGAAAATGCTTTTGAGGAGATTGCACCGCATAAGATCTGTTCCTATATCTATGATCTTGCGAATATGTTTAACCGTTTCTATCATGAGACAAAGATTCTCTCCGAGGAGAATGAGGAACAGAAAGCAAGCTGGATCCAGCTGCTGGTACTGACCAGAGATGTGCTGGAGAGATGTATTGATGTGCTTGGTTTCTCAGCGCCTGAAAGAATGTAAGCAAATCTTCCTTCGAACGGTAAAACATGCATAATTAAGGAAATCACGGCATATATTTAAAGCAGCAGTCATGTACTGTTGCTTTTTTGTGTAATGATTCTTTTTTTAAGGAGAACAGGGATGAAAAAGAGAACGATTTTCCGGATGGGAGGCTTCCTCCTGTTTCTGGCAGCATTTTTCATAGAGGGGATGGTATTTGTACGCGTCAAGGGCAGTGAACCCGAACATATCCTGACAGCAGGGAATGTGTACATTACAGTGCAGGAGTCCCGGGACAGTCAGGAGGAAATGAATCAAAATGAGCATAACGGATATTCGATTACCATCGAAGACGCCAGACCGGGTGAGGAGATCCGCCGGAAAATGCTGATATGCATGGGGGATGGTTCAGAGACAGCATACCTCAGAATGAAGCTGAGAGTCGAGTCAGATGGTCTGAGCGGGCAGCAGAAAACAGAGCTTCAGGACAGCCTGTCTGCATCTTCAGGATGGACTCATAATCACCAGGATGGATATTATTACTATGATGCACCGGTTCTGGAAGGAAAGAAGATACCGGTTCTTGAAAAAATCTGTATACCGGAAAACTGGGAGAAACCGGTGTGTTTTCAGATTGACCTGACCGTGCATGCAGTGCAGGCATCCTGGCTGACCCCAAGGTTTGGTGCAGACTGCAGGATGCTGGGGTGGATCCCGACGGAAAGGCTTCTGAAGCTGGGCTGGATCAATGATATCTGACAGGATTCTTTTTCACTTATCAATGATCGGAAGAACCATATTTTCGAATGCATTTCTCATTTTGGGTAACTATTCAGAGTCATGCAGATTTATAAATATTTGCCGTGGGGAGCGTGCTCACCGGAGGAAAATTTTATAAAACTGCTTGCCTGTTTTTGTTTCCTGTGATATACTACCAGAGGCAAAATTAATCACGTAACGCGGATGCCGGAGATGGTGCCTGGTTTCGGGTCTCTTCGGGAGTGAAAGCGTACGGAAGAATCAACCAAAAGGAGAAAAATCATGAGTGTAATTTCAATGAAGCAGTTACTGGAGGCAGGTGTTCATTTCGGACATCAGACAAGAAGATGGAACCCTAAGATGGCTCCGTATATCTACACAGAGAGAAACGGAATCTATATTATTGACTTACAGAAATCTGTAGGAATGGTAGATACCGCATACAAGGCTGTTGCAGATATCGTTGCAGAGGGCGGAACGATCCTCTTCGTTGGAACAAAGAAGCAGGCTCAGGATGCTGTTAAGGCTGAGGCAGAACGTTGCAACATGTTCTATGTAAACGAGAGATGGTTAGGTGGTATGCTGACCAACTTCAAGACGATCCAGAGCAGAGTAAAGCGTTTAAAAGATATTGAAGCTATGCAGGAAGACGGAACATTTGATGTTCTTCCTAAGAAAGAAGTTATCGCATTAAAGAAAGAGCTGGAGAAGCTTCAGAAGAACCTTGGTGGTATCAAGGAAATGAAGAAGATCCCGGATGCAATCTTCGTAGTTGACCCGAAAAAGGAAAGAATCTGTGTACAGGAAGCACATACTCTTGGAATTCCGCTGATCGGTATCTGTGATACAAACTGCGATCCTGAAGAACTGGATTATGTAATTCCGGGTAATGATGATGCAATCAGAGCCGTAAAACTGATCGTTTCCAAGATGGCAGATGCAGTCATCGAGGCAAATCAGGGTGCAGAGGCAGAAGTGGCTGAGGAAGAATTTGCAGCTGAAGAAGAAGTAACAGAGGAATAAGAATCATCGATCACGGAGGAAATGAGAAATGGCTATCACAGCAGGAATGGTAAAAGAATTACGTGAAATGACAGGCGCCGGAATGATGGACTGTAAGAAAGCACTTACAGCTACAGATGGCGATATGGATAAAGCAATTGAGTTCCTGAGAGAAAAAGGACTTGCTACTGCTCAGAAAAAGGCCGGAAGAATCGCAGCAGAAGGTATCGTTATGGTCAAGGTTTCTGAGGATGGAAAGAAAGCAGTAGCTGTAGAAGTAAATGCAGAGACTGACTTCGTTGCAAAGAACGAGAAATTCCAGAATTATGTATCTCAGGTGGCTGATCAGGCTCTTGATACAGAGGCAGCAGATATCGAGGGATTCCTGGCAGAGCCGTGGAAATTCGATACGACAGAGACTGTAGCAGAAGAACTGGCTCATCAGATCGCAACCATCGGCGAGAACATGAACATCCGTCGTTTCAGCCAGGTGAAAGAGGAGAATGGATTTGTTGCTTCCTATACACATATGGGAGGTAAGATCGGTGTCCTTGTAGATGTTGAGACAGATGTTGTAAACGATGCGATCAGAGAGATGGCAAAGAACGTAGCTATGCAGGCTGCAGCTCTGAAACCACTCTATACAAACGAGAGCGAAGTAGATCCGGCATACATCGAGCATGAGAAAGAGATTCTGACCACTCAGGCTAAGAATGAGAAACCGGATGCAAATGACAAGATCATCAACGGAATGGTTATGGGCCGTATCAAGAAAGAGCTCAAAGAGATCTGCCTGATGGATCAGGTATACGTAAAGGCTGAAGACGGAAAACAGGCTGTAGGCAAATACGTAGAAGAAGTAGCAAAGGCAAACGGCGCAAAGATCACAATCAAAGGCTTTGTTCGTTTCGAGACCGGAGAGGGTATCGAGAAGAAAGAAGAGAACTTTGCAGAGGAAGTTGCTAAACAGATGGGAATGTAATCCCGATTTTGCAAATCTTAAATAAGAACCTTAAAACCCTTGAAAATCCAGTGTTTTCAAGGGTTTTTACTTTCAGAACGCGGAAAAATCCGAAGGCATCATGGGGTCAAATGCTTTTGACCCCAACATCAATTCCAACAACTAAAGTTTTTTCCGTAATAGATGCAATTTTTGCGTTTTGTGTGTTATAATTCATTTTAGATACCTCTCTGTTCAATAAGATTTTTTACTAACCTCTCAAAGTCAGTAATCTTATTTTACACTGAGGTATTTTTTTCTCAACCTTCTTTCTCGGAATTCCTTATATTTGTATTATACAAGAAGCTCCATTCATGAAAGAAAGCAGGAACTATCCGTGCTTGGTGCCATTGGAATGACAAAGAAACAAATCGCAGCTATGTTATCTTATGAAGGAATATTCAGAGTTATACTTACATTTGCATTGGTGCTTACCATAGGCCAGCTGTTTTTTTGTCAACCCTATTGACATATACCCCATAAGGGTATATGATTAAAATACCCATAGGGGGTATAAAAGAAAAGGAGGATGTGATGATGTCTGATAAGGAAGTATGCGGGTGCTGTTCCAAGACAACAGAACGATCAGAGGAAGAACGAAAGAAACTGATACACCGCCTGAACCGAATTGAAGGGCAAGTTCGCGGAATTCGTGGTATGGTGGAAAAAGATGCTTACTGTGCGGATATTTTAATCCAGTCTGCTGCAGTGAACGCTGCGGTCAATGCATTTAATAAGGAACTGCTGGCAAGTCATATTCGGGGCTGTGTTGCCAGAGATATCCGTGAGGGCAAGGATGAAGTGATCGATGAGTTAGTGGCAACTCTGCAAAAACTCATGAAATAAAAGGAGGCGTAACAAAGAAATTATGGAGCAATATACAGTAACCGGTATGAGCTGTGCTGCCTGCTCTGCCCGTGTGGAAAAAGCAGTATCGGGTGTGAAAGGAGTTACTTCCTGCTCGGTGAGCTTGTTGACCAATTCCATGGGCGTGGAAGGAACAGCATCCGCCGAGGAAATTATAGCGGCGGTCCGTGATGCAGGATATGGAGCAGCTCTGAAAAGGGGAAATAAAGAACAGACCACACGTTTATCCTCGGATGAGGATGCACTGAAGGACAGGGAAACGCCTGTGTTAAAAAAACGGTTAATCACCTCTCTGGGCTTTTGGATTGTACTTATGTATGTTTCCATGGGACATATGATGTGGGGCTGGCCGCTGCCGCCGTTTTTTAATGACAACCATGTGGCAATGGGGCTTTTGCAGCTATTGTTAACGGTTATTATTATGGTGATCAATCAGAAGTTTTTTATCAGCGGCTTTAAGAGCTTGTGGCACCGTGCTCCGAATATGGATGCATTGGTTGCATTAGGCTCTATGGCAGCCTTCGTCTACAGCACATTTGCGCTGTTTGCTATGACGGATGCACAGGTCAAAGGCAATGCAGATGCTGTGATGTCATATATGCACGAGTTTTACTTTGAATCTGCTGCAACGATTCTTGCGCTGATCACCTTGGGAAAAATGCTGGAGGCACGTTCAAAAGGAAAAACTACCGATGCACTGAAGGGGCTGATGAAGCTGGCTCCAAAGACTGCCACGCTTCTGCGGGATGGTGCCGAAATAACTGTGCCGATCGAGCAGGTGGCAAAAGGGGATATCTTTGTAGTGCGTCCCGGTGAAAATATCCCTGTGGACGGAACAGTTTTGGATGGGAACAGTGCTGTAGATGAATCCACCCTGACAGGAGAGAGTATTCCTGTAGACAAAGCAGCCGGGAGTGCAGTTTCCGCAGGAACACTGAATCAATCGGGTTATATACGCTGTGAGGCGACAAGAGTGGGGGAAGACACTACGCTCTCGCAAATCATTCAGATGGTTAGCGATGCGGCTGCTACAAAAGCACCGATTGCCAAGGTAGCAGATAAAGTGTCAGGTGTGTTTGTCCCTGCCGTTATCACAATTGCGGTGATAACCGTTATTGTATGGCTTCTCGCCGGCCAGACGGCAGGATTTGCTTTGGCACGGGGAATATCTGTACTGGTAATCAGCTGCCCTTGTGCACTCGGTCTTGCTACCCCTGTTGCTATCATGGTAGGCAATGGAATGGGAGCAAAGAACGGTATTCTCTTCAAGACAGCGGTTTCTTTGGAGGAGACGGGAAAAACACAGATCGTGGCGCTTGATAAAACGGGAACGATAACGCAGGGAGAACCAAAGGTTACGGATATCATTCCGGTAAACGGCAGGAGTGAAAAAGAGCTTTTGTCAATTGCCTATGCGCTGGAGAAAAAAAGCGAGCATCCGCTGGCACGGGCAATCAATCAAAAGGCAGAACAGGATGGATTGAAGGCAAATGAGGTAGAGCAGTTTAAAGCCTTACCTGGAAATGGGCTTACTGCATTTTATGATGGTGCTGTTCTGTTTGGCGGCAGTTATAAATTTATCAGCGGACAATTCCAGGTGCCTGCTGAGATAAAAGTAAAGTCCGATCAACTTTCGGAGGAAGGAAAAACACCGTTGTTCTTTGCACGTGACGGTGAACTCTGCGGTATCATTGCCGTGGCTGATATCATCAAGGAGGACAGCCCTCAGGCAATTAAAGAAATGCGGAATATGGGCATACATGTGGTGATGCTGACCGGTGATAACGAGCGTACAGCCAAAGCTATCGGCGCAAAGGCAGGTGTAGATGAGGTAATTGCCGGTGTACTTCCTGACGGAAAGGAAAGCGTGATTCGAAAGCTGCAGCAAAAAGGAAAGGTTATTATGGTCGGTGACGGCATCAATGATGCCCCGGCACTGACGAGTGCCGATATCGGCATTGCTATCGGTGCGGGTGCGGATGTTGCGATTGATGCGGCAGATGTGGTGCTGATGAAAAGCAGCTTGTCTGATGTTCCAGCAGCAATCCGTTTAAGCCGGGCAACACTGCACAACATTCACGAAAATCTGTTCTGGGCATTTATCTATAACATTGTCGGCATTCCGCTGGCGGCAGGCGTATTTATAGGTGTGCTCGGCTGGAAGCTAGGTCCGATGTTTGCTGCGGCAGCAATGAGCTTGTCCAGCTTTAGCGTAGTAACCAATGCACTGCGCCTGAATTTCTTTCGGATGCATGATTCCGGGCGGGATCATAAAATCAAAAATAAATTAAAAATCACAATCGAAAAGGAGACAAAAATCATGGAAAAAACACTGAAAATCGAAGGTATGATGTGTGGACATTGCGAGATGCACACAAAAAAAGCACTGGAAGCACTTGATGGTGTGACAAAGGCTTCCGTTAGTCACAAAACCGGAACAGCTATTGTAACGCTGGAGAAAGATATTTCGGATGATATTCTGAAGCAAGCTGTTGCCGACCAGGGATATAAGGTGACGGATATTCAGTAATTGATTGTTTAGCTACTGTGCCTGCTGTAGCATGATTTCTTCCTATTTGCCGTTGTAAGAAATATGTACTATTCCGGTACTTAGACGAACTTTTTGACCTGAAATACGGACACTTTCTGAACTTTGATCTGATACAATGGTTATGCTGATGAAAGAAGGCATAGAAAACTGAATTATATTTGAGAGACGGAAGCCTCAGTAGTTAAAAAAGACTACTGGGGTTTTTTTTCGTGCCTGAATTTTTCAGCCAATACCTGCAGGTTTTACCTGGCAGTACTTATTGGAGCAGGCATGAACCAGATCAGAGAACCGCCTCCTGAATTTGAAACTGACAACCTTTCTCAAATCATCCGTTTAAGGTTTAGGATGATGACAAGATGAGATTGAGTGACAGTTGTGCGGTCATATGAAAAGGTAAAAAATATATTGACAGATTTCTATGTGTTGAATATAATATAGATAAATTCAAAACTTTGAATGTGAGGTGAGATGAAGTGGCATCTGCATATAGTGAAACAGTAAAAGTGTTCAAAGCATTCTGCGATGAAAACCGTCTGAAAATATTAGAGCAACTTCGGACGGGCGAGAAATGTGCTTGTAAGCTGTTGGATGATCTGCATATTACACAGCCTACGCTTTCCCATCATATGAAGATATTGTGCGATGCCGACATTGTGCAGGGGCGTAAAGAGGGGAAATGGGTTCATTATTCCCTCAATCCCGCTGGTGCCAAACGGGCAAAGAAACTGTTGGAGGAACAGGTCACTTTGGAGTTTTCCGGAGAGAAGGATGAGAAGTGTTTTGACAAATGATAAAATAAATGCCATCTGAAATGATGGCTTTTATTTGAGACAACATTTAGACAATTTTGAATTTATCTATTTGAAAGGAGCTATATTTATGGATGATTTACATTCTTTCTGGATGTTTATACAGGACCAGGTGCTTGGAATGAAGTGGCTGAACATTGTAATTGGAAATGGCCTTTCTGCTGTTGGACTTGATACCGCATCCCGATGGGGTGGCAGTATTCAGTTTTTTCTCTATGATGTGATAAAGATTACAGTACTGCTCTGCTTCTTGATTTTTGTCATTTCATATATTCAAAGTTTCTTCCCACCGGAACGAAGTAAACAGATTCTGGGACGCTTCAAAGGGATCTGGGCAAATATCATTTCTGCTCTGCTGGGCACGGTTACACCGTTCTGTTCGTGTTCGTCCATTCCGCTGTTTATCGGATTTACCAGTGCAGGTCTGCCCCTTGGAGTAACCTTTTCTTTCCTGATTTCTTCTCCGATGGTTGATCTGGGAAGCCTGGTGCTGCTGATGAGCATTTTTGGTGCCAGGGTTGCTGTGGTATATGTTATCGTCGGACTGGTGATTGCAGTCATTGGCGGCACACTGATAGAAAAGATGCACATGGAAAACTATGTGGAAGAGTTTATCCGTAATGCCAAAGGAAGCGTGGACATTGAATCACCAGACCTGACAGTAAAAGACCGCCTTGTTTATGCAAAAGAACAGGTAACAGAAACTTTCAAAAAGGTAATTCCTTATATTCTAGTTGGCGTTGGTATTGGTGCTGTAATCCACAACTGGATTCCGGAAGAATGGATTCAGACAGTCCTTGGCAGTAACAATCCCTTTGGTGTCGTGCTGGCTGTTCTGGTTGGTGTTCCGATGTATGCTGATATTTTTGGAACAATTCCTGTTGCGGAAGCTTTGCTTGCAAAAGGCGCACAGCTTGGTACGATCCTCAGTTTTATGATGGCTGTTACAACGCTGAGCCTGCCATCTATGATTATGCTGAAGAAGGCTGTGAAACCGAAACTGCTCGGAATCTTCATTGCAATCTGTACCATAGGAATTATCATAGTTGGTTATCTGTTCAATGTGTTTCAATATATGCTGATATAAGAAGGATGTAGATATGGCAAAGAAATGGTATCCCGTAGTTGATATTTTATCCTGCGTGGAGTGTGGAGCCTGCGTGAATTTCTGCCCTCATGGTGTTTACAATAAGCACTTAAACTAAAATTTTGAAAGGAGAATTGTTATGGGTTTATTTGGATTTGGTAAGAAGAAAGAGGAAGAAGAGAAGACGCCAGCATGCTGCTGTAATGGAGCTTGTGAGTCTTATGAAGCAAAAAGCATGGATGGTGCCTGCTGTGGCGGGACAGTGGATGGCATCATCAGCATCAAGGTTCTGGGAAGCGGCTGTAAAAACTGCCATGCGTTATTGGAAAGCACGAAGACTGCGGTGAAGCAGATGGGGCTTGGCATTGAATCGGAATATGTTACAGATATGGAAAAGATCATGGGATATGGAGTTATGTCTATGCCTGCTCTGGTGGTTAATGAGAAAGTAGTCTCTATGGGAAAAGTGCTGAAAGCAGCCGATGTAGAAAAGTTGCTGCATAAGCTGGGGTATTAAGTCGATTCAATTTCACTCTGCAGGATGTTTTCTCTATGCAGTTAACCAATAAAGCAACAAGGCAGGTTGCGAACATTACTATGAGTCATATTGACGAGCATGAGGAACTGAAAAAATATCAGGAAGGAAGGTGATTTAAACAGGGCTGAAATCTATGCCAAATGGTGTGTTGTCAATCAATCCTTCTACCAGATAAATCCAGAAAATACATTGCTGAAAACCAAAGCCAGTAATGAAGTAGAATGGATCAATGAAGTTGCCCGGCATACAGATGGTCATTTTGCGCTGATAGCGTGGAGTTCAGATCAGGTAAAAGGTGATAAGATGCTGGAATTGTAATTACAAATGATGAGGTGACTATATGAGCAAGGGATGGTATCCAGTTATTGATTATGATAAATGTGTGGGTTGTATGGCGTGCAATGACATGTGCAGACATGGTGTCTATAAACCTGACACAGAAACCGGAAAACCGAAAGTAGTTTATGGAACTGGCTGTGTCCATAATTCCTGTCGTAGCCAGATAGCAGAAGCGTTGGGGAAAAGGCTGGCACCGGATGTAGTGATCTTCATGGGCTGCAATGTAAGCTGCCCGAATGTTCCCAGCCAATATGCAGAGAACTGGGGACTGGATGACCCCAGCGGGCAATCGGATGAGGTGTTTGTGGAAGCAATCCGGCAGATTGAGAAAAAGGTACTCCAACTGAAAGATAAACTGGAGTTTGAATGATGAAAAAAACAGCGGGAAGCCTTATAAATCAAGGCTTCCCGTTTTCTGTGCTTGCAAAATGCTTGCAGTTTTTATGATGATTAGAAATTTAGATTATGTAATTGATTACGGCGTAAGTTATATGGCAAATAGTGAAACAAATAGCAGGTATTAAAGCAATCCCATTTTTTCTATCTATTGCAAGGAAAAATTTTAGGTGTGCTTTTCCTCTGTAAAATACAAAGAGCTATTATAAAAAATATCTGGCAAAAGCTCCCGATAGCATCAACTATGGGCGTAACGGAATCTGCTCGCAGAATATCATTTGGTGCAGGAATAGCAAACCATATGAAATTGGGAAGCATAATTATTAGGAAAAGCAAAAGGCTGCATATATTAAAGCAAAACTTATATTTTTTTTTCAATTTAATACTATCCTTTCAACGAAAAATGCAAATCTGACTAATTCAAGTTTTTATCATAAAAATCCATAAAATCTTCAAACAATTCTGAATTTAACATATGACACCACTTATCACGATCAAGATTATTGTGTATATAGTCAGCTTTGTCCTCTGAAAATCTTTCTTTGTTTTCGGCAGCGGTATGGTCGTAATCAAGCGTTTCAATCCATTTATCAAATTCTGCATTAAATTCATTAACATAGGTATCATCATCGTAAACATAGTTATGTCCTTTATCCTCAAGACGAATAAAGCTAAAACGGGGATCATCCTTGTATTTTTCATAATAGATGTCGTGTCCATACTCGGTTGGAACAACATTGTCATCTGAGCTATGCACAACCATAACAGCTGCAGTGGTTGCTGAAAATCCATCCAGTGCAGTGTTTGAAGCATAGTTACCATATTTTATGCGTTCGTGCAGTTTCACAAATGGCATTATCAAATAGATACCATCTCCTGCCTGTTTTTTCCCTTCCGCTTCAAACATATCTGATGAACTGTTAAAACCTGAACACTCTATAACAGCTTTTACTTCCGGATGATATGTAAGTACACTACAAACGCTGTAGCCTCCCCAACTGTGTCCAAATAGAACTATGGGCAGTTCAGGAAAATTCCCACTCTCTTCAACAAATGATATTGCGTAGTCAAGGTCAATAACTCCCTGTGGAAGTCCTCCAACTCCTTCCCCCTCGCTTTCATCATTTCCTGTCGCATCATAGGCAAAAACATAGTAGCCGTGTTGGGCAAAATAATTCGCACAGTCCATATAAGAATTATGTCCGCCCCCACCAAAACCATGTGCAATTACAATAATACCACGCTGATTTTCTCCAGCACTATACATGTATCCTGTAAGTTTCTGTCCTTTATCGGAAGAAAATTCATATTTTGTACGCTGTAATCCATCAAAATCATCTACATACAACATTAGCGGCTCATAACTTTCAAAACGCTGATTAAAATTCTCGTTGTATATCATCACAGACAATACCCAATCGCCAACAATCATTAGTATAGCCACAATACACAATACAATAATGAGAATCTTTTTCTTTTTAGATTTTGCTTTTTTCATTTTTTGTAACTGTTCAGAGCCCATTCGCAAAACCGCTTCTTCGAGACTTTCTGTCTCTGAACAGTTACATATTTCTTATCATAAGAACAGAATCCGAGAAATATAATGATAGAATAGGAGTACGGAGATAGTCATTAAGAAAGTAGTTTATGGAGAAAAGAAAATGAAATTTACGATTGAACATTTGTCGAAGAGCTATGATAAAAAGCAGCTTCTCCGTTCGTTGAAAGACGGACGAATCATTATCTTCTCTACGCACATTATGGATCTGGCATTAGATCTTTGTGACGAGATCGTGCTGTTGAGCCACGGAGAGCTTGAAACCGTAGATAAATCCAATCTGGACAGTAAAGAGTTCAAAGAGAAGATCATTGCGGTTCTCAGGGAGGAAGATAATGATTAAAACACTTCGATTATCCTTTGCACTGAAAAACACTTATCGCGTAAACAGCATCCTGTATTCCATCAGGCAGATTCCGCTGATAAAAAGGCTCATTCCGGCTACTGTATATCAGATGCAGGGATTCAAGATATTTGCCAATATACTGTCAGTGATCTGGGAAATCCTGACGGTGTTTCTCGGCAAGATACTCTATTTTCTTATAATGATCGTGGGTGCTGCTGCAATACTTGATGTACCGAAAGAGGCAGGAGCACAGATGGTTCTGCATCTGCTTCTTATCCTCTCTATCATTGGTGCAGCGGCAAATACTTACATATTCAATCCTACAAAGGATAAGTATTATGCTATGATTCTTCTCGGGATGAAGGCACGGGAATTTACCCTTATCAATTATTTCTACTCGATTTTGAAAGTAATTGCAGGATTTACGCTTTGTGCTTTTGTGTTTGGCCTTCCGATGGGGCTGTCGGCGTGGCAATGTCTGCTCGTTCCGCTTTTTGTGGCGGGAGTCAAAATGGCATACGCTGCCGGGCAGCTCATAGCTTATGAAAAGCACGGGACTGTCAATAACGAGAATAAGCTGAGTAAGCTGAACTGGATGATATTTTTGCTTCTTATTGGTACTGCATACGGTCTTCCCGCAATCGGCTTTATGATACCGGAGTTTGTGTCGGTGACCGTTATGTTTGTCGGTATCCTTCTCGGTTTATTGTCCTTACATAAGATACTGACTTTTGCTTACTACCGTCCGATGTATAAGGAGCTGCTTGTAGATGCGGTCGTTCTAGACCCCGCAACCGTACAGAGTATCCAGGTGGATCAAAGCAGAAAGAGAATCAGCACGGATACGAGCATTACAAGCAGCCGTAAGGGTTTTGAATATCTGAATGAGTTGTTTATCAAGCGGCATCAGAAATTGCTTTGGAAGTCGGTTAAGAGAATTACCGCAGTAGTTCTTGCGGTGATAGCGATTGTTTTGATCACATTGAGATTTGTGCCGGAGATCAAAAGCAATCTCAATGGGATGCTGATGAGCTGTCTGCCGTATATGTTTTTTATCATGTATGGTATTAATCGTGGCACTGGCTTTACCCAGGCACTTTTTATCAACTGCGACCACAGTTTACTGACCTATTCCTTTTATAAACAGCCAAAGAATATACTGAAACTGTTCTGGATCCGCCTGCGGGAAATCATAAAAGTTAATTTATTGCCTTCATCCGTAACCGGCGCAGGGCTTGCAGTGCTTCTTTTTGCAACGGGCGGTACAGATCATCCACTGAATTATGTAGTGCTGTTCGTGTCAGTGGCAGCAATGAGCATATTCTTCTCGGTTCATTATCTGATGCTGTATTATCTGCTTCAGCCCTATAACGCCGGGACGGAGATGAAAAGCGGAACTTATCAGCTTATGACAGGTGGAACATACTTCGTCTGCTATATGATGATGAAGGTCAAAATGCCAACGTTGATCTTTGGCATGATGACCATTGCATTCTGTGTGATTTATTGCATTGTGGCAAGTGTTTTGGTTTATAAACTGGCACCAAAGACTTTCAGGATCCGGGCATAACGATCTATTTAGAAATGCTTCGGGGTGTATTTGAAGCTTTGGAGACAGGAGGATTTCCGGAAGAGTCCTCTTTACAATAAGACAGACCTATGATAGAATAAGTCAGAACAAAAGAGAAACGTGATGTGCTTCCTGTCAGATCCTTTACTGGCGGGAGAGGAAAGCATGCGAGAGGTACGAAAGAACCCCTGTACTCAGTGAATAGACTGATTACAGGGGTTTTGGTTACTGGTCACGGAGCATGCAGCAAAGCGGAATGCGGATTTCCGCTTTACATAACCGGAGTGAAGCGGCGGCTCCATAGAATGGAAGGAAGCACGAATATGAAAAAGAGTATGGTAATGATTCTCATCTCCCTGACTGCTTTGGTTTTGTTTCTTGCAGCATCGAATGCAACACAGCGGTTTTACAGCGGTCCTTTGGAACCGGGACGTTTTGTTCGTATGCTGGACGCCGGACTGGAAGTCTTCAGAATACTTTCGGGTATAGGCGTTGTGGCTGGTGTAGGTGCGGTTTCCTGTGGGTTTCTGGCTGCTGCAAAGGCAATCATGGGCCTCTGGCCGCATATTCCACGTTAAAGGAAGACAGATGTAACAACTCTAAGAAACGGAGAAGAGAATGAAGATGGGAACGGAGAAATTTGCGGGATTTTTAGGTGTCTTTTTATCATTTGCAGGAAGTGTTACCGCATTTCTGATTTTTCTGGAAAGGTATTTTCAGGTTGAAACAGAGACGAAGTCTATGATCCTGACGAGGATTGCAGAGTCGGGGGCGAAACAGGAGGAGCTTCTGACCCTTCTGGTTCTGCCGGCAGCGGCTGTCATGGTATTCTTCTGGATTACAGGAATACTCATTTACAAGCTGATCTTTTTTATTGCCCGTGTAAGTGTGACAGATATAAGCCTGCGGCTGGCGCTGGGTTCCGGGTATATCGTAGCATTTCTGCTGGGCACACTGCTGATCGAGAGAGTTCCATTTTTAATCGTGGTAGTAGTAACGAATCTGGTGGAGGCAGCGATCATCTATTTTGCACTCTACGATCAGATCAGGGAGAAGATCGGTGTATGTCTTCCCTTTAGCTGCATCCTGCTTCTGGTGAATGTGATCTTTATTTTGTAAACTGTTCAGGGCCGGTTCGAGGTGTGTTATGTGAGCGGAATGAAGAGGAAGATACATAAAAATCGGGAGAAGCAGGAACAAATGATAAGGCGAAACAAATGAGGAGCCGGATGTATTGACAGAGGGCGGTGCAGTGCTTATACTGTATGTAAATAGGATGCTTCAGAACTGCTTCCGGGGAACCTGTTTTCAGTTCTAAAACCCCTCATTTATGAGGGGTTTATCTGCTTTTATGCACAGAAAAAACACCTCGAACCGGCTGGCGTGTGAATCTATAGGGCGAGAACCCTGCATGAGCAAAAGGAAAGCCTCGCAGAGGCGATTTTGCGAATGGACTCTGA
>OLOS01000666.1_pt1 | contig 34171 bp, 18 predicted proteins | sample 1672631 | NCBI WGS metagenome assembly OLOS01 (sample SAMEA3136707, study PRJEB25190) | human gut metagenome | biome: human gut; feature: human-associated habitat; material: faeces | place: Austria | collected 2013 | reverse complement strand
AGCTATGCTTACCGCAGCCGTGGTCACCGCAGGTGTGACCAGCTTCGCCGTGCTCGTGGTCATGGTGATCACAGTGAACATTGGGATCGTAGCCCAGATTTCCGCTGAGCAATGCGCTCACCGCCGCGTCAGCGTCCCCGCTGACACCGCCGTAGAGCTTGATGCCCGCTTCGGCCAGTGCTGCCTGCGCACCGCCGCCGATGCCTCCGCAGATCAAAGTGTCCACGCCGTGCTGCATCAGGAAGCCTGCCAGCGCGCCGTGACCACTGCCGTTGGTATCAACGACTTCCGCATGAGTGATTTTGCCGTCCGCAGCTTCATAAATCTTGAACTGTTCGGTGTGGCCGAAATGCTGGAAAATCCGACCATTTTCATAGGTAACTGCAATTTTCATAATGGAATCTCCTTTACATTTTTTGTTGAATTTTTCTGTGTTGGCTCTCTGCGTCCGGCAGCAGCGGCCGCAGTGGGCTGCCTCCTGTCCTCCGCAGATACGGTAGTTTCCCCCGGTGATGTGCAGCGGTTTCCCGTGGACAAGACACGCTGCGATCTTGCGCCGTGCGCTTTCGTAAATCTCCTGCACGGTAGAGCGGGAAATGTCCATTTGTGCGGCACACTGCTCGTGGGTTTGCTGCTCCAAGTCAACCAGCCGGATGACCTCGTATTCGTCCAGCGTCAGCAGGATCGGCTCGGTATTCTCGCACCCGTTGGGGCAGAAGGTATCAACTTGTGGTGCGCCACAAATCCGACGGCACCGTGGCGGTCTTGGCATGGATGCACCCCCTTCGTTTTCGGTATATACCGATTATAACGCCTTGAACAGAAAAAAGCAACATTCTTTTCAAAAGTCGTTGCAATTTCCGTCCACATGTAGAGCTGGTTGATGTTCGGAGTCGAAAGCTACATGTAAGCCATGATCGTATATCACCAATGTGGATGCCGGTCACGGACTGATCAAGGTCGGTTTCAGCCTTGTACCGTTTGCCAATAAATTCCCCAAGAACACGAAGCTCTATAAGCTGATGACCACCAAACCGGGCGAGGGTGCTTAACCTTCGCCATATAGCAGGCAATCCGCAGTTGAATAAATTGTCGAGAAGTTTTGCGGTTTATAATCGCAAAACAAATTGACTTTTGATGAGAGTTGCGGTATACTATCTACAAACGGAGGTGGTCACGATGGTTTACAGACCTTTGTATGTAGAGAAGATTATGGCTTATGTGGATACGCCATTTGTAAAAATCCTCACGGGAGTGCGCCGCTGCGGAAAGTCAACGATCCTGAAAATGATTATGGAGCGATTGAAAACGCAGCATAACATCCCGGAGGAGCGCATTGTCAGTTGCCGCTATGACTCAATGGAATATGAGGATATGACGGCAAAGCAGATGTACGCACAGCTTAAGGAGCGTCTTTCGCCCGATGGAAAAACCTATCTGTTTCTTGATGAGGTTCAGGAAATCAAGGGCTGGGAAAAGGTCGTCAATTCGCTGGCATCGGACTTTGATGTTGACCTGTATGTGACAGGCTCTAACTCCCGCATGATGTCCTCCGAGATCTCGACCTATCTGACGGGACGGTATGTATCTTTCCGCATCTTCACATTGTCCTTTGGCGAATACCTGATGTTCAAAAGTCAATATACCGAGGTGGGAGAGCCGAAGGCAGAGCTTGCTAACTATGTGCGCTTGGGCGGTTTCCCGGCAACGCATTTGCAGGAGTTCTCTCAGGACGAGGTCTACACCATCGTGCGGGATATTTACAACTCCACGATCTTCTCGGATATTGTCAAGCGCAATCAGGTGAGGAAGATCGACCAGTTGGAACGAGTGGTCAAGTACACCTTCAATAATGTGGGCAACACCTTCTCGGCAAAATCCATTTCGGATTATCTGAAAGCAGAGCACCGTGCGTTGGACAACGAAACGGTTTACAGCTACTTGGAGAAGCTGGAGAAAGCCTATTTGCTTCACCGATGCTCCCGCTTTGATTTGCAGGGTAAGGAAATCCTGAAAACACAGGAGAAATTCTATCTTGCCGATACCGCCCTGCGGTACAGCGTTCTCGGCTATAACGCTGACAGCGTGGCATCCAGCCTTGAGAATGTTGTGTACTTGGAGCTTTGCCGCAGAGGCTATACCGTCAATGTCGGCAAGTCCGGCAGCGGCGAGATCGACTTTGTGGCTGTTCGGCAAAATGAAAAGCTCTATGTGCAGGTCACACAGGAGCTTCGTTCTCCGAAAACGGAAAAACGGGAGTATGAGCGTTTGTTGGAGATCCACGACAACTACCCCAAATATGTTCTCACAACGGATGAGTTCTCAGGAGGAAACTATGAGGGCATCAAGACGATGCACATAGCGGACTTCCTGTTAAGCTCTGAATATTAAACGACAGAATCGTGAAATGCTCGCTTGGCAACAGGCGGGCATTTTGCTTTTCGGAAAGGAAATTCAATGAAAAAGAAAATCTGTGTAATCCTTATTGCAGTGCTTGTAGCCGTCCTCGGTACGAGCATCTATTTTAAGCTCATTACGCTGTCTACCTGTGAATATAGCCGTAACAACAGCCGCCTTGTGGTCGTGGCGAAACGCATAACGGAGGACGGTGGTGCGGATGCTGCCAAGACTCACGCCGAAGCAACGGCAGAGGGCGAACGCCCTAATTAAGCGCCTTTGTGCCAATTATGACAACGGCAACTGCCTTGCATTGGACGACGGAGAACCCTGCGTCTGTGTGCAGAGCATCTCATACTCACTGCTCTGTAAGTATTTCCGTAAAGCTGTTTTGCCGGCAGAGCCTTTGTTGGAAGCGGCTATTCTCGGCACACACTTTGAAAAGTGCGTGTCCTGCGGTGCGCCGATTATCAAGAAGGGCAACCGAAAGAAATACTGCGAGAAGTGTGCCCAAAGAGCCTACAAAAAGCAACAGGCAGAATACGCAAGAAGAAAGCGGGCAGAGTCGAAAAATAGGTGCTGAAAAAGCCAGCAATATCAAGGCTTTTCAGCTTCCGCACTTTGAGGGGTAAGGTGTTTATACCTTTACCCCTCATTTTTAATTTAGGGGCGTTTGGGTACGCCCCGGAAAGGAGGTTTCAATGGCTGATATTAAAACGAGAGATGTCGTGAAAGGCACAATCAAGAAGATCGACAAAGCGGCAATCGCCGCAGACCGTATGCGCTCCGCCTATGTGCAGACGAAGGAAAAGGCAGAACACACAACGCACCCGGATGAGCATAATGCCGAGGAGTACGCCTCCGACCGAGTGGAAGGCGGCGTTGACCGTATCACGCACGAAGCGGCGCACCAGTTTGATAAGCAGGGGCGCAAGGGACTGGAAGAAACGAAACGGAATGTGTCCAAAGCAAAGGACGGTGTTCAGAGGTTCCGGGAAAAGCGGGCGGCTGAGTCAATGAAAAGGCAGACTGTCCGCATCTCCGGGAATAAGACCATCAAGGCGGTCGAGCAAACGGAAAAGACGATCAAACAGTCTGCCGGTTCTGCCGGTAAGAAAACCATCAAGACTGCCGGGAAAGGTGCAGCCAAAGCCGCACAGAGGCCGGTCAAGACCACGAAAACGGCAATCAAGACCACACAGCAGGCGGCAAAGACGGCGCAGAAAACCGCACAGGCTACGGTGAAAGCATCGCAGAAAGCGGCACAAGCCGCCAAAGCCACAGCCAAGGCAGCGGTTGCCGGTGTAAAAGCCGCCGTTAAAGCAACGATTGCCGCAGTCAAAGCGATCATTGCGGCGACAAAAGCACTGGTCGCTGCTATCGCCGCAGGCGGCTGGGTTGCCGTTGCGGTCGTTGTCGTAATTTGCCTGATTGCTCTGATCTGCGGCTCGGTTTTCGGGATATTCTTTTCCGGCGAGGATTCCGGTACGGGAATGTCGATGCAGACTGCCGTGCAGGAAATCAACGCTGATTACAATGCAAAGATGGAAGCGGAGAAAAACTCGGTAGCCTATGATAATATGGAGATCAGCGGCGGTCGAGCCGTGTGGAAGGATGTGCTTGCGGTCTATGCAGTCAAGACGAATACCGACAAGGATAATCCGCAGGAGGTCGCCACGATGGACGAGAGCAAGAAGCAGATTCTCTCGGACATTTTTTGGGAGATGAACTCCATATCCTCCCGCAGTGAAAGCCACTCGGAAACGGAAATAAGCGAAACGGACGACGGAAACGGCAACATCGTTCAGACGGAAACGACAGTCACAAAAACAACGCTTTATATTACCGTTTCTCATTTGACGGTGGATGAGATGGCTGACCTATACGGCTTTGACGCAGAACAGCGGGAATACCTTGCTGAGTTGCTTAAAGACGAGAACAACTCTATTTGGGCGGCGGTGCTTTACGGTATCCGATACAGTGACGATCAGATTGTCACCGTCGCTCTTTCTCAGGTGGGCAATGTAGGCGGCGAACCGTACTGGTCTTGGTACGGCTTCGGAAGCCGAGTGGAATGGTGTGCTTGCTTTGTAAGCTGGTGCGCCGATCAGTGCGGCTATATCGAGACGGGTGTTTGCCCGAAATTTGTTGGATGTGAAAACGGTGTGCAGTGGTTCCGGGAGCGTGGACAGTGGATTGACGGTTCTGTTGAGCCTGTCCCCGGAATGATTATCTTCTTCGATTGGGATAACAAGGGCGGCTCCGGTTCCCAGGACGGAGCGGCAGATCATGGGGGTATTGTCCAGAAGGTGGAGAACGGTATTATCTACGCTGTCGAGGGCAATTCCGGAAACCTTTGCCGGGTGAACCGCTATCCTGTAGGGCAGTATGAAATCATGGGCTACGGCATTCTGCGCCCATAACAGTAAAAAAGTGGTGTCGCCCTAACGGTGACACCACTTTTATCACATATCGGCGCAGCAAACGAATTGACGACAACATGCCAAACAGTATAATGAATTTGTAATGAACCTTGTGGGAATGAGAAGCGATTGCCTTTCGTAAATTTATCCCATTTGCGAAGCAAACTCCTCTTTAGCCATCTACATTATATCGGTCTTTATGTCGCTTGTCAATGCCTGAAATGCGGTTATTTAGCAAAATTCGCACACAAATCACAAATGTATACATTGATCGCACCCAATTCACCCGCATTTTTGCAGAGCCATATCGATCAAAATTAAAATGTAAGTAAAATACGCCGTCAAAAACATCGTCAAGGAGGATATCATTATGCCAAGGCGCGGAGAAAATATTTATAAACGAAAAGATGGACGCTGGGAGGGGCGGTATATCCGGGGACGCTCACCTTCTGGTCGGGCCGAGTATGGTTATGTTTATGGCAGCAGTTATCGGGAATGCCGTGGCAAACGGCAAAAATGCTTGGACATCTGTCAAGAAGCACCGGCGAAAGATTCCTCGCTCATGTTGAATCAGGCTGCGAAGCAGTTTCTTGCGGACAAACAGGCTGACTTGAAACAATCTTCTTGGACTCGGTATGCTTATATTCTGGAACACTATATTATGCCTGCTTTGGGGACAGCCCTTGTTTGTCAGCTGACGGCGAATCAGATTTCCGATTTTCTTCGCCGCCTTCAGAAAAATGGCCTTTCCGGAAAAAGCGCCAGAGATGTGGGGGTATTATTGAAATCCATTCTGAAATACAGCGCCCAAAAAGCAGGCTGTTCCTGTCCGGGCCTGACCGTGGAGTTGCCAGCATATCGAAGAAAGCAGATTGACATATTCTGCCCGGATGAAATCCAGCGATTGGCACAGAAGATTATAGTTGAGCCGACGACCACCGGGATCGCCATTTTGCTGACGCTAAACACCGGCTTACGCCTTGGAGAGCTGTGCGCCCTGCAATATAAGGATATTGACCTACAAAACGGGGTAATCCATGTCACCAAAACCGTGCAGCGTATCCGCAGTGGGGATCGCACTCGTTTGGCCGTGCTGCCGCCCAAAAGCAACAGTGCTCATCGTACTATCCCCCTGCCGCTGGACATGGCCACCCTCCTGAAAAAGGTTGTTCAGCTCCATCCCGATGGAGAAAAATACCTCTTGACCGGGAAAAATGTGCCTATGGAGCCACGGACACTACAATACCAATACCAGGTCTTGCTGAAGGCGACGGGTATTCCATATCGAAATTTCCATGTGTTGCGGCACACCTATGCCTCCCGATGCGTGGAGCGTGGAGTCGATATCAAGAGCCTGAGCGAGATGCTTGGTCATACAGATGTCCGCACGACGCTCCAGGTCTATGTTCACTCGTCCTTGGAGCACAAAATGCGGGTAATTCAGAGCATTTGCTTCCTTGCACCGGTGTTGGACCCAGACTGTTTGCCGTCACCGTCTCCGTCAGATCATCCGGAAGCACCCCGATACCAGCAGCTTTTAGCAGCTCTATCGCAAATGGGATAAATTTACGAAAGCCCATTTTCGGAGGATTTATTGTAGCATTCCCTTAATAAACAAATTGATACTGGAAAATAGAATAATCGAGTCCGATGATGCTGCACGGCTGTTGCCCGAGCTGTAAAAGGCCAGGCGACCGCCTAAAAGGAACGGGGTGCAATTCCCCACGCGGTCGGCACTGTAAGCGCAAGGATATGATCGAGGCAGCTAAGCTGCTGGGACGAAAGTCCGTCATTGCGAGAAAATCGTGAGAAGACAGATCATAAACGCAGAGAAGAAATCTCAAGGCGCAAGCCAGTAGAATTGTGTAGTTAGGACTCAAAGGCAGCGGGCGCTCTCTCCGTGGTGCTAAACAGTAAGAGTGTGCGCTGATGACCCTTTTTAGGGCTGTCGGCGTATTATTTTTACCATCACAAGGAGGTGTGCCCATGGGTAAAGTAGCAGGTGCGCAAAATTTTGACGGAGCGAATTGGTACGAGCAGCACATTGCCAAAAGAACACGGGATGCATTGGCTGAACAGGACCGCGCATTTGCGGAAAAACACGCTGGCGACAGCCTGGATCAGTTGGCTGCCTATCTCCGGCGCTGCGCCGGACATTGGGGAAAGTCCCCTGCCCCCATCGAGATCGTCGGCGGCAGTTACATCGCAGAGCGCTTTGGCGATTGGAAAGACGCGCTGAGAGCCGCTCATTTGAATCCTATATACAAAAACCCCCGCAATAGAGATTGCGGGCGCTATCAAAAAGAAAAGAGTATCCAAATTCAGCTGCATCGGGTCGAGCGTGACGCTAAACGGGCAGCACGGGCCGAGCGAGCCAAGCAGCGCAAATGCGAATGCGAAGTTGAGGAAGAGTCTCCCGTTGCAGATGTGATGCTTGATTAGAGTCTGTCAAGTCGAGGGCGGAGATCCGCCAGCTTTTCCATATGGGCAGAAGGGGCTTAGCCAGCCCCTTCCGCCCAATCCTCTTAACGAAAGCACCTTTCGCCTTGGACAGATCGGAACGCAACACCAATTATGATAGGGTGTTGCGCCTCTATATAACCTTGTTATTTTCTTATTGGATGCGAAAATGTGCTCACAGCTAAGGTAATAATGCCGGCAGGCCTTATTATAAAAAAATTTTCTGAGAGGAGATTGGAAATGCAAAAGACAGCGAAAAAGTTCCTTTCAATGCTGCTTGCGCTCATGATGGTTCTGTCCATCCTCCCCACGGCAGTCTTTGCAACGGAACAAGGCACAGTAGCTGCGCCGCTGGATAGTATTGTTCCCTATGGTGCGAATGACCAAACCACAGGAACAGCGACTATCAGCGTGCAAGATCCTGTGACCTTTACTGGCTATGATACGCCCTTCGCGAATGTGCCCTACTACCTGGTCACCGTTCCCGCAGGCACCACCTATGTAAAGGCCACATACAAAGACGCTGCCATACTGACCAATGCCACAACTGGTGAAGCATCCGGCTACTACGCCGATGTGCCGCAGTGGACTGGCGGCGGTGTAGAAATGGCCTATACGGAGAGCGATGGGGCTATCACCATCACGATCCCCATGAACTACTCCCGTACCGCCGAGGATGGGACTACGGTCCAAAAGAGCTTTGTGCTGGGTGCAGACGGCAGCGGCAATGCCTTTGCGCCGGAGCATGACAGCAGCGCCAGCTATGCGCCCGTTCACTTCCTCGCTTTCGAGTATGCGAGCAAGTCAGCCCCCACGGTCGCTCCCGGTGCGATCACCACAGCCCATGTGACCCTGGGCAATGCCTGGACGCTGGATGTGGCCGAGATGTTCACGGATGCCGATGGCGATGTGCTGGACTACACGGCAGCCGTTAGCGGTGTCGAGCAGGAACTGGACGGCTCTCTTCTGAGCTATACTCCTACTGCGGCCGGTTCTTATACCGTCACGCTTACCGCCACCGATGACAGCGGCACCGCTACCCACACCATCGCTCTGACCGCCACGCAGGGCACGCAGGTCCCGCGGCTGAAGAGCGGCGTACCTGTCACCGCAAGAGCTACAGTGGCCGAGGGCTATGCTTACAACCTGTCCGATCTGCAGGCTGGCAACATCTTTGAGAATCCGGATGGTTCTTCCCTGAGCTACACCGACTACTATTATATGAGGACGGTCGGCAACGAGACGACCGGCCCGTACTATTTCTCCACGGCTCTGTTCGGCGCGACAACTATCCAGATCACGGAGAATACTGCCGGTACATATATCTATGAGTTCCATGCAAAGAACTCCCACGGCAACTCCGCCGATACCTGGACCCTAACTTTGAAGGTTGACAATGCCGAAAAGCAGAACTACACCTTCCATGTTGGCCAGGACATGAACGGCTCCGCTGCCGTACACAACCCGATCATCAAGCTCTATAGAACAGTAAAGCTGGATGACAATGGTGCAGACATCATTGGTTATGGGAGTGATGGTACCCCCCTCTACCATGACGAAAACGATGCAGTTAAAACCGTAAAATTCTGGGATGCGGGCTTTAATGCCGAGACAGACGCGACATCCGGCACGGCAACTGACAACTATAAGGATTTCTATGCTGCCTTGATCCCCGGCAGATACTCCTTCCGTGCATATGGATACAACTCAGAAAACGGTAAATATGACATTTACCTTGGCGGCCACAGCCTGACGCTGCCCACCGAGGCGAATGTGGATGGCGGCACTGGCGGCGGCACGGAGATCTACCTGCGCTTGCACTCCATCTACACGACATCCAAAAAGACCGACGGCATCTACTTTGGCAAAGATGACTATACGGCCCGTGTGGTCATGCCCATCATGGGCGGTGAGGTACAGCACGGAGATTCCTATGTTTCCGGCGGCTATACCTACTACCCCTTCATGATGTATTCCGCCGGCAATGCAGCCCTGTGGAATGCCTATGTGGAGCCCGCTGACAAGGCCAATTATATCTTCACGCAGTCGATCAACAACACGACTGCTGCGGGATATACCCCTGTCACCAAGAGCCTGTCCATCTCTCAGGCGGTGACACTGACTGTGACAGTTCCCGACTACGCAGATTTCACGCTCTACTTCCAGTATAATAACTTCAACACGAAGGCCATCGAGCCGACTGGAGCGGCTACAACTGACGCTGCTGCCGGCACAAAGACCCTGCAGTACAAGGTCAGCAAGAACAATTCCAACTACACCTGGCGTCTGGAAGACAATCGCTCCGGTGTAACGAATTATGTGACCAAGGCCGGCTGGCTGAAGAGCGGCACTACCGACTTTGCAAAGGCCTTCACCTTCGAGAGCGGGGATTCTACGGACAAGTATTCCCACAGCTTCGAAGACCTTGGCACCATTACCAAGACCCGTGACGAAGCGGAGATCCAGACATATTTGTCCCCCACCGGGTACAAGTACCTGGATGGTACGAAAAACCCGCTTACGCAGCGCGTCCGAGCCTATCGCCTGTGGCAGATCATTGACAGCGATGCCATGAACATCATGATTGAGCCGGAGTTCCACTTCAATGTGATCGACGGCACGGCTACGATCACCACTGCCACCGACAGCAAGGGCAACGACCTCGGCGGCAATGCCAAGGGCAACTGGGTGGATGTTACCCCCACAGGCACTGCCTTCGTTGCCGTGAATTATGAGGCCCTGGATGTTTACACATCCGCCGACGCTCATGGCACCCACGGCGGCTTCTATCCGGCCAACGATCCTGCGCGCACCAGTGTTTTTGTGGTGAGCAGCACGGAAGGCGGTACCGCAACGGCCAATATCGCCTATAATTCCAACGGCTTGAGCTCTTCTCGCCCGGCGGCTTGGGATTATAACTACGACAACTGGTTCTATCTGAGCACCGACACCGCCCCCACCCTGGACTTCACGGTGTCGAGCAATAGCGATGAATATGGTGTGTCCGATGTTCAGTATGCCGTTGTCACCACCAACAAGACCACCATGGTGAGCGAACTTTCCGATTGGTTCCCCTTGACGGCGGACTCCAACGGCAAATACCATGCAAGCCTCCTGCCCTTCCGCACTGCGGAGCTGTCCGGCGGCACTGTGGCCATCAAGATGACGGCCAACGGTAAGGTGTCCTACAGCCTGGCTCGTGTGGCTGAGGTAACTGCGCATGTTGAAAATGCCTCCAATCCCCAGGAGACCGAGATCATGCCCGGCGATAAGGTGACGCTTTCCTTCGATGGCAGCTACCGGGGTATCTACAAATACAGTGGCATTTTCAACCCCACTACCTACAACCTGTTCTATTCCATCGGCGATACGGCCTATAAGACCAATGTCGCCCAGTATCAGCAGATGGATCAGGCCAAGCTGGAGCTAACAATCCCGACGAATGTGGACTTTGGCTCCGGCAGCACCGCTAATGTTCAGCTCACCAACGGTTATACCTACGGATCCATGTACTCGGCGGCGAATCCGTTCTCCACTCTGTATAACATGACGGATACCGGCGTCGGCACCAACTTCAATGCGATTACAGTGAACTTCTGCTTGAACCGTTTCCCCGATGTGAATGTTACAGTTGTTCCGCGGTATACCTTCAAGCTGAAGCTGAATATTACCAATCCCACCACCGCCACGCCCACTGTGACGCTGACGGATGCCTCGGGCAAGGTCTATACCGCCAACAGCAGCGGTGAGTATGAGAATCTGCCCTATGGCACTTATACCTATGCGGTGTCCTGCGCCAGCTGCAATTATGCCTACGGCAGCTTCTACCTGGGCAGCGCAGACAAGGCCAATGTGTCCGGCGGTGTGCTGACCAAGACCATTCCGCTGACGGCCTCTGCCGCCGGCGCATGGGACGGCACCACCAAGACGCAGCCCACCCTTTCCGGCGGCGTGTATCAAATCGGTACCGCTGCGGAGCTGGCTTGGTTTGCCAACCAGGTCAACAGCGGCAGCAACACCATCAAGGGTGCGCTGACGGCTGATGTGGACCTGGCCTACTACAACTGGACGCCCATCGGCGGCACTACCGCCAGCACGGCCTTTAAGGGCAGCTTTGACGGCGATAATCATACCGTGAAGAACATGGGCATCTACTATAGTGCCACCACTACCTCGGCTCCGTATAAGGGACTGTTCGGCTATGTGAACGGCACCAGCAGCAGCTACGCCACCATTCAGAATCTGAAGGTGACCGGCAAGATGTACCTGACCTCCACGGCCAGCGTTGCCAACGCCTATTCCGGCGGCGTGGTGGCCTACGCCAACTATACCAACATCTCCGGCGTTGTCTCCGATGTTGACATCACCGTTACCCGTGTGAATGGCAACTGGAGCAGCGTGGGCGGTGTTGCAGGGCGGATCATGAATTCCAATGTTACCAACTGCGGCAATGAGGGCACCATCCATGGCTACCAGTATGTGGGCGGTATCACCGGCTACGCTACGGGCGCCATTACCGGCTGCTACAACGGCGGAGTGATCACCGGCAACGGCTATGTAGCCGGCATCGTTGGCATGACCACCAAGGGCGTCACCGCTTGCTACAACACCGGCAGCATCACCGGCGCCAGCAACTATGTGGCAGGTATCGTGGCCTTTGCCTCCGGTGCGTCTGCTTCTGTCAAGAACTGCTATAACCGGGCCTATGTGGAGAGCACCGGCAGCAATGTGGGCGCTGTGGTCGGCATGACCAACAACGCCTCCGCTGCGATGTCCAACCTGTACTATTTGAACTTCACCTGCGCCCAGGGTATCGGCAGTGCCAAGAGTACCGCTCAGACGGCCACGGCTAAGACCAGAGCAGAAATGACAAAGAGCAGTTTTGTCAGGGCAATGAATACCGGCTTGACTACTGCCGCATTTGTTTCCAGCCGGTATAGTCCCGCCCTAAGTTGGCAGACAAATTTGGAAGGCCTCATCACCCCTTCTGTCGGCAATATTGATATGGACCCGTTCGGCTATGTAAATGAGAGCGATGTTGAGTTGCTACGGCAGTATTTGGCTGGTAAAGCCACATTGGATGCCGATCAGCTGGCACAGGCGAATGTAGATAATATCGGTGGCGTGGATCAAAACGACCTGGATGTTTTGATGCAATATGTTGCAGGGACGATTAATGTATTCCCTGTAGATCGCGTAGAGGAGGACTAAAAAGGACACGCTATGAAAAGAATACTGGCATTATTTATGGCAGTGGTTCTTGCAGTAGGGCTTCTCCCCTCCGCCGCATTTGCGGCGGAGGGCGATAGCCCTATGGTTATTACAACCACTGATAAGACAAAAATTAATCCCGGCGAAACACTTACGATTACATATACTCTCGATCACGATTTGGAATACATGACAAGACTCGACCTTGTCCTTAGATATGACGCTACCCTCCTTAAATTCGTAAGTACGGACGTTGAAGGTAGCGTTTGGTTTACTAAGACCGGGGTAGATAGCGTGTTCACAGTAGATAATGAAAATTTTGTTAGAGTGAGACAAAATCGAAATGCCAACGAAGATACCATTAGTGCAGGTAAAATTTGCTCAATCACATTTATGGCATTAGATAGCATTAACAGCGCCCAAAAGGCTGTGTTTTATAATAGCGGCAAACCTAACTTGTACCGTTCGTCCATTAGAGTAGACGAAGAATTTTATTATGTCGAGGATACCGGGTTTGATCATGGTGCAGATGACCCTATTGCAGTGGACATTATACCGAGCGGTAGCTCCATCACCGTTCCAAAAGTTGAAACCGGCTATACTGTTTCTATGGGTGCTGACCAGCAGGTTGCTGCGGGGCAGCAGGTGCGTGTTCCTGTGACCGTCGCCTCCTCCGAGAAAAACATCACCGGCTTCAACGCCTATGACATGACCTTTACCTACAACCCGGCAGCCTTGACCCTGAACACCAAGACCGGTGATGCCGCCAACCTGACGGTGGAGGACAATAACGGCACCGTTCGGGTCCGCCGCTACGGCGCTACTGTGCCTTTGGGCGAGGCCCTGGCCCTGGACTTCACCGCTAAGAAGGCAGGCACCAGCACCGTGACGCTGACCGCTGCCAAATTTGACCTGGATGCCAACTCCATCAACTTTGACGCCCCGCCTGCCACCATCACCGACTCCGACACCAATGTGAAGGGACTGTGGACGGTCACCCTGCCCGACGGCTTCGTCAGCGCTGCGGCAGACAAATCTACACTGGTGGAGGATGGCGCGGACTTCACCTTCAAGCCGGTGGACACCAACTATGAGTATACCCTGACTATCACCACCAACGGCAAGACCGAGGAGGTGACCGTGAAGGGCAGCAGCTACACCATTGCGAACATCACCGACAATGTGCAGGTGACCGAGAAAAGCAGGGTGGGCAAGACCTACACGGTGAAGATCGAGGGCAGCGGCGCGGACCTGGTGACGGGAGCCGCAGCCACCGCGCAGTTCCCCAATAATTACACCTTTACCGTGAAGGCCCCCGGAACGGGCTACCGGACCACCGTGGATATTTCAAACCGCGGCACTTACCTCACCAAAAACAAGTTTACCACGGAGCGGCTGGTAAATGGTGACGATGTCTACACGATACTGGGCGATAGCCTGGCCGGTGACGAAAACAATGTGATCACCATTACCGTGGAAAAGGTCGAGAACACGATCATAAAGAACATCATCGTGGAGGGTAACGGTTCCGAGGCATTCAGCCCGGATAACGATATGACCTTCCATTACGATGAGAATTACACCTTCCGGCTGAACCTGGACACCGCACATTATACCTATGTGATCCGCGCAAAGTATTACCGGGATAATGCTCCTGTGATGATGAATGTAATCGACAATGGTGACGGCACCTACACCGTCCTCAGCCCGCTTGCCTTTGACCTGCATATTGTCATCGAAAAGTTTGCCAAGGCGCTGGACCCCAATGCGGTGGATGTGTCCAAATATTTGGAACTGGACAACAAGACCATATTCATCGTAAGCGTGTATGGCACGCTGCAAAACAAAAATGCTGACGGCACCTACAGCTATATTGCCTACACCTACGACGGCCACCACCAGCTACTATGTGGACCCCGCCAACGATAGTAAGGGTGCCAGCAGCTGGCTGGTCATGGTAGATAGGGGCGTGACCTTTACCAAGGAGGATGCTTTGGCAAAGCTGGCCTTCCAGGACTCCGACAAGGAGCAGTATGATAGCATCTCTATGACCTATTGGGGCAAGATATTAGAGAATGTCAACGGATCGCCGAGCTCTTATTGGGATGTCAACGATTCGCAGTTTGTCTATGACCTGTATAACGGTGTCTATGACAGCTTTGAAAAGGTAAGCATAAAGCAATTCCTGTTGGCAGACCAAAGCCAGGATCGCCTGTTGAATTCTGCGGATGCAGTCACTATGACCAAGAGGTATAACTGGTAACTGAGCAGCCTCCCTTCCCCAGCGGGAGGGAAGGCTTTCCCCCGTTGGGGACTTCGCCCCGACCAGGCCGGGCAAAAAACGGCCCAACCGGGCGGAGAGAGAAGGAGATCAGCATGAGAAAACGCATTTTTACACTATTGGCAGCCCTGTGTCTGCTGCTGTGCCTGTTGCCCACCGCAGCCTTTGCCTCGCAGACAGGCAGCAAAACAGACGAGAGCCACAGCTACAATTTTGACCTGTCCGTAGGCGGCGCATCTGAGGTGCGGGCCACCACCGGCGAGACCATCACCGTGACCCTGGTGCTCAAGCGCACCGACGCCCAGGAAAGCGCCGATATGTACGGTATGCAGACGGAAATCGAGTACGACGACACCTTCCTCCAGCTGGTGGACGGCAGCGTCATGACCGCTCCCGGCATCCGCTGGAGCGACTTAGGCCGCCGCACCGGCGGGCGGGCCTTCTATCTGAACTTCGTGTCCTTTAAGGGCGGCGAGGCATGGGAGCCGGAGGTGGTAGTCGGCAGCTTTCAGATGAAGGTTATCGGCACGAAGGGTGTGTCGCAGCTTATCCCCACCAACACCCTGGTTTCCACCCAGGACGGCATGGCCGGATACGCCGTGAAGGATAACAGCGTGTCCGTCATCGTCACCACGGACTGCACCGTTACCTTTGAGAGCAACGGCGGCACGGAGGTCCCCTCCCAGACCGTTCAGTACGGTGAAAAGGTGAAAAAGCCCGAGGACCCCATCCGGGAGGGCTACCACCTGGAGGGCTGGTACAGAGACCTGGACCGCACCCAAAAGTGGGACTTCCACAAGGATACCGTTAAGGGCAACATGACCCTCTACGCCAATTGGGCCGAGGGTGCCGCCGCAGGAAGCGCCACCTGGTGGATTATAGGCGGTGTGGGCCTGCTGGCCCTGCTGCTGATCCTGCTGGCCCTGCTGGGCAAGAAGAAGGTCCGATTTGAGACAAACGGCGGCACAGAGCTGGAGACCGTTTCCGTGAAGCGAGGCGGCGTCATCGGCGAAGTCATGACGCCCACGAAGCCCGGTGCCGTGTTCGGCGGCTGGTATGCAGATCAGGCGCTCACCAAGCCCTGGGATACACAGAAAGACCCGGTGCGCAGCAACATGACGCTCTACGCGCGCTGGATGTAACCTACGCATAAATGAGGTAAACAAATATGAGAAAACGCATACTATCTCTGCTGCTGGCACTGACTTTGGTTCTGTCGGCAGGCGTATTCGGCGTCATACCGGCGCTGGCTGCGGATTCCTGCGTTTCCGTGAAGGCGAATGCCGTCACCACCGGTGAGGTGGTGGCCGGCAGCCTGCTGGAGATCAAGCTGGCAGATGTCTTTGAAGATACGGACGGCCACTCGCTGACCTATAAATTGACCAACGCAGACCAGTTCAGCGTTCAGACCAAGGTCAAGGATGGCGTGCTCTATGTATCAGAGAAAGACCCCGGCACCTATGAGCCAAAGGTCAAGGCGACCTGCTCGGACGGCAAAGAGCTTACAGCGACCTTTACCATCACGGTCAAGGAAGCTCCCCACGGATTAGACGCACAGTATAACTACGATGAGACCCCCGCCAAGGAAGTCACCGTATATGTGACCATCTCTAACGACGGTGTACCGCTCAAGGGCGCGGATGGCACGGTTCTCTGCCATAAGGCCATCACCGTCCCCTACTTCGACCTGAGCCGGTACGACATGGCCGAATTCTACCGTTACCACACGGCAAACGGCGAGGGCGAGTACATCGACGAGAACATCGTGGAACGGCCCACCGGCCTGCACCTGTATCTCTACCTGCTGGAGCGCTACTTCATCGGCCTGCCGGAGGAGGAATGCTGCAAGGGCAAGTACGACCGCGGTGCTTTGGAGAATTTTATCCTAAAGAATGATGTCCTTTACATGGATGAAGAACCTGCCTATACAGCAGACACGCTGGCCGCTCTAAAGATCACCGGCTCTCCCACCAGCCTCTACATGGCAAATTTTTGGGGCCATGACGAGAACTTGATGTATTACAGAAACCACTGCTACCCCTACATGAGCCCCGGCTGGGGCTCCACCTCCGACTATATCGTGCTGTCGGACGGAGATACCTGGGATGTGTCCATGTATAGCAACTGGAGCTTTTGGAGCAGCGGCGGCGCGTTTACCTGCTTCGACCAGGACGAATACAGCGTCCGTCCCGGCACACAGATGACAGTGAATACCCAGGCCTACGGTACCACCTTCGAGGGCAGCGACTTCTATCCCTTCTCGAACCTGGATGTGTTCCTGTATAACGACAAGTGGGAGCAAATCGATCAGTACAAGGAAGCGGCTGACGGAAAGAGCACTTTCTCCTTCACCGCCCCCACAGAGGAGGGCACCTACTACCTTGTAGGCATGGATCCCAACCGAAAGATTGCCACGGATGATTCTGGCGGCACGGACTATGCCAAGATCGCACCGGCCACAGCCATCTTGAATGTATCTGCTACCGCTGAGTTGGAGCGCCCCTTCCAGTCCATCTCTGTCAACGGCACGAAGCTGAATGCAAAGAACATTTCCTATGAGGGCATCGTTACCCTGGGCAGCGAGGACAACGAGGAGTTCAAAAATGTCTACGAGGAGATTCCCAAGTACCATGTGATCGTTCCGGAGGGAACGGAGAGCGTTGACATTACCTACAACGAGGGCGTGGATATTTACCACGCAGACGCTACTGCATACGGCTATGAAACGGACCTTGCCGTGGATGTGGTGTCCTCGGCAACCATCCGCTCCGTTACTTTGGAAAACAGCTACAAGGCCAACAGTGACGGAACCCAGACCGTTACCACCCCCGTCACCCGTTATATCCGCAATGCGGACGGAACAGCCATGGCGGTCACACTGGAATCCAGCAGCACTAATAATTTTAGGCCCGTCGCCCTGTTCACCTTTGAGTATGCAAAGGCAGACACAAAGCCGGATGTGACATATGGGGATGTGAACGGAGACAATACCATTGATGTTTCGGATGCACTGCTGATCTGCCAGATTTATCTGGGCAATGTAGCACCGACGGATGCGCAGAATGCAGCTGCCGATGTGAACGGAGACGGTGCAGTAGATGTTTCGGATGCCTTGATGATTTGCCAGTTCTATCTGGGAAATATTACGGAATTCCCTGCTGAGAAAAAATCTTGATAGGAGGAATTGAGAACACATGAAAAAAATAGTTTCTATTCTGCTGACATTGGCGATGGTGCTGAGCCTGGTACCTGCCGTCTTTGCAGCAGACGAGCCGACCATCACTATGAGCGCAGATAAAACCTCTGTCGCCCCCGGTGAGACTGTGACGCTGACGTTGAGCCTGGATAAGGACACAGCGATCGATGGCGCAGGTATGAAGATCAACTTTGACACATCCGCCTATACACTTTCTAAAAGAACTGGCGTATCAGAGTCTGTTGAATTTGCTTTTACAAAAGTAGACGTAGCAAATTCGAAGGGCTTTGTGGGACTTACTTACCTGCTTACCTCCTGGGATGCCGATGCGGAGAACCACAAGATCTGGAAAGCTGGCGATTTAGCCACATTTGTTTTCACGGCAAAGGAGGGGGCAGATACTACTAACTCCAAGTTCACGCTGCAGATTGATACGTTAAAAACATATGATCCCAAGCAAGGAGATAATCTTATTGATGTTGCTCATAATGTGGTCGGCGGTGAGTTGACCATCCCTGTTGAAACCCCGGAAGCCAAGGGCTACACCGTATCCATGGGCAGCGATGTAACGGTTGCCTCCGGTCAAATTGTGGAGATCCCTGTGTATATTGGCAGTAACAACGGCGAGACCACCTACAATGCATATGACATAAGAGTCACTTATGACAACACTGTACTGAAGCCGAACATGGAGAGCGTTTCTGAAGAAGGCTATCGCGCATTTGTGTCTTCCGGCGCTATCAACATAACCCGTTATGGCGAGCCCGCCAACCTGGGCGAAGCGCTGCGGCTGTCCTTCATCGCTGTGGGACAAGGATCAACTGAGGTGAAAATAGATTTAACTGACCTTAAAACGAATCTTTATGCCTATGTGGATAACAGCACCCATGCCTTTAATCAGGATGCCGCCGTCGCCATTGTTCTGACCGATAAGACCACCGTGACCGTCAGCGGTTACACCGTGGATCTGTCGGATGACTTTAAGCGTACCGATGCGGAAGGCTCCGTGATCGAGGCAGGCGGCAATCTGACCTTCGTTCCCAAGGATCCCAACTATGACTACACCGTGACCGTCACCGTCGGCGGCGAGACTGTTACCCCCACCATTGGCGCCGATGGCACCTACACGGTCCCCAATGTCAACGGCAACGTTGTTGTCACCAGCGAAAAGACCGCCAAGACCTTTAATGTCACCCTGGGCGATGATACCACCGGTGAAGCGACTGCTACCTACATGAAGGACTACACCTTCAAGCTGACTCCTGCGGCTGGCTACACCTATAACATGGCCGTGACCATCGGCGGCACGGATTACACCGGCTTTACAGCTGCTGCGAATGAAGAAGGCACTACCACCTACACCATCCCCGGTGCGGATGTGACCGGCGACATCATCATCAACAGCAACAAGGCGGAGAAGCAGCCGGCGACCTTCACTGTCACCTTTGACGGCACCGGCGTAGGCGATGCCACCGGCGAAAACTCCGTCAAGGAAAACACCAACTACACCTTCACCGTGGCGAAGAAGGACGGCTTCAAGTACACCATCTCCGCCACCATGGGCGGCAAGGCCGTGACTGTCACCGAGGGCGAGAACAACACCTACACCATCTCCAATGTCAGCGGCGATCTGGTCATCACCATCGAGAAGAAATCTACTCTGACGATGGAAGTTGCCGTCTCCGAGTACGTGCAGCTGGATGACAAGACCGTGTTCCTGGTAACCGTGACCGGCACCCCCGAAGAGGGCAAGGCGTTTGCCTACGGCGATAATGTCATGTATAAGACTACCGCTTACGGCGAGAATGTTTACAGCTGGTTGGTGATCGTGGACAAGGGAGAGGCATTCGACAAGGCTACGGCTGAGGCCAATATTATGCAGGCCAGCGCCACAGCCGAGGAAGTGAAGCAGAGCTATGATGTCAACGAGACGGGCCTTGTGGACATCAACGATGCCCAGCTCACCTACGACATCTACAGCGGCAAGTATGCCGACTTTGAAAAGGTATCCGTGCGGAAGTTCCTGCGCGCGGATGTGACCCTTGACAAGGCCGTCAACTCCGCCGACGCCGTTGCGGTCGTCAAAAATTCCAAGTAAACCAAGGCGAATCCATAGCTTCCCCTCCCTTTTGGGAGGGGAGGCAATTCGCCATATTTTGGGGCTTTACCATTGCCTCCTGTTTTAGGAGACGATGGTAAGAATCCAAAACAAGCATTTGGAGGATACCCGTATGAAAAAACATAGCGGCCTATATAGCGCCGTGAGTATTTTGCTGGTCATTGTGCTGATTGCAGGGATCAGCATCTCACTTCTTTCCTCCGGTCGGACAAGACCGGAGAATCCCATCAGCACTCAGCCGGATCGGCTCCAGGCGGAGTCGCTGCAAGGCTCCGGCAGCACCGGCGGACAAAGCTCCGGCAAGGATAATACAGAGAATACGGATACTGCCCAGGATCCATCAGAGCCGCAGAAGCCCGATGAGCAACAAAAGCCCGATGAGCAACAAAACCCGGATGAGCCACAGAAACCGGATGAGCCGCAGAAACCTGATGAGCCGCAGAAACCGGATGAGCCACAGAACCCGGATGACACGCAGAAACCCGACGACACCAAGCCGGATCCATCGGGTCCCACAGACCCCACGGATAACCCCGGCAAGGGCGACCAGGGCGGCTCCAAGTCAGACGATAACAAAGGCGGTTCCGAGGATTCCGGTGACCATGGTGATGGCACCGGCGGAGACGACGGGGACCACGGCGGCAGCGGAGGTGACCACGGCAGCGGCGGTGATGAGGATGATACCCCCCGCATTTATACGACGCTGAAAACCCAGCAGCTCACCAAGGCAGAACTGCCCGACGGCAAGCTGACCTTTGTGGCCTATCCCCTGGGTAAGGGCGATCTGCATATCCGTGTCCGGCTGAAAAATGAGACCAACTCCGGGAACGGATTGCTGCTTACTTCTCAGAATAACCAGGACTACGAGGCACAGCTGGATTTCAACGCAGATAACCTCTTTGTGCTGTCTCTCTATGATGGAGAGACCTTCCTGGGGCTTGTTCAGTACCGGGTGGGCTATTACGCGAATCTTGCGGACGATACCCACCCGACGGTGGGGGACTATCCACCCTCCATCGTCACCAATCTGGACGGGGCCAGCCTGGACATGACCTCCCAAACTTTCCCCTTGACGGTGATCGCCCGTGCCAATGCTGAGCTGGGGGCCGGTGTGATCTACTCCAATCAGATCCGGGTCACGCTGGACGGCAAGACCGTGGAAAAGAGCTACGGCGATTCCCAGCCCACCTATGAGCTGTATTTCGAGCCCCCTCAACTGGGCGATGAGGAGACCCACATCATCCGGGTGCTGGCCTGGGATGGCAGTGGAAACTCCACCATGAAGGTCTATGCCGTCACCTACCACCAGATCAGCGAGGGCGACCCGGCGGGCTCGGTGGATGTGGTGCTGGACGCGACCACCATCGGCCTGGGCATTTTGGACACCGGCACGCTGGACATTGTGGAGGGCGAAACGGCGGCGTCCGTGCTGCTGCGCTTCCTGCAGGAGCGCGGTTATGAGCCGGATTACCAGGGGTCTGCCACTATGAACTTCTATCTGCGCCGGATTAGCCGGGGCGACATTGCCTACCGAGCCAATGTTCCGGAGCATCTTTGGGAGCTGATCCTGCGGGACGGCATCACCACCAACGACAACTATGACCGGGACAGCATCGGGGAGTTTGACTATACCCAAGGCTCCGGCTGGATGTACTCCATCAACGGCACCCTGTATGAGGGTACCGGCATGAGTGGCTACAAGGTCCGCAACGGCATTACCATTTATGTGCGCTTCACCCTGTCCTACGGCAAGGACATCGGCGGCTACGATTCCACCGGAGGCGGCTACGGTTCACTGAGCAGCTACTGCGGCCTGTGGATCAACGGCGGCTACCAAGCCCTGGGCCACGACTTCGTGGAGACGGACCGTTTGGAACCCACCGAAACAGAGGATGGTTACATCCACTATCGCTGCTCCAAGTGCCATGAGGAGAAAACAGATATTCTCCCGGCCACCGGCGGTACGGAGCCGACAGAACCTGATCCTACGGAGCCGGTCCCCACGGAACCGACGCCTACGGAACCCAGCGACCCGGTCGTTACGGACCCCACCGAGCCAAGCCCCTCGGACCCCAGTGACCCGACACCCACGGAGCCGACTTCCGAACAGGCACGGATGCGGCGGAGGCTGTGGAACGCCCTGGCGGGACACGGAAACGGTAAAATCTCCCCTTGCAGAAGGGTATTGAAACGAATGATGGAGGATGCAGCATGAAAAAAAGGAACACGGCTCATAGCGGCAGTGCTTTGTGTGCTGCTCCTGCTCCCAACGGTTGTCTTTGCAGAAGCGCAGCCTTCTTTGGAGAAGCAGATCGCCCAGAGTGCGGAGGGAATGTCCGCTCTGGGCGGCAAGAAGGGCGAATTGCTGAAGGACCGGGAGCTGTTTCCCGCAGGCGATTCCGTCTGTGACTGGCTGGCCATAGCTATGGCACTGTCCGGCACAAGGGAGAGCTATTCCGACTATTTGGCGGAACTGAAGGCCCATGTGGAGGACGCCTACGCCAAAAACGGATGCCTGGACCGCAACAAGGCCACGGAATACCACCGGATCGCTTTAACGGTGCTGGCACTGGGGGGCGACCCCACCCACTTTGGCACGAAGCCCGATGGATCGGCCATCGACCTGATCGCAGAGGGTACTTACAACTATGCCCGTGATCCGGGCGCTCAGGGCTTAAATGGCTGGATATGGGCGCTGCTGGCTCTGGATGCCGAGGATACGGAGGTCCCGGACGATGCCCGGTATTCCAGAGAGGACATGGTAAATGCCATTTCCGTTGCTCAGGAGCCGGACGGCGGCTTTGGCCTGATCCCCGGAAAATCGGATGTGGACATCACCGCTATGGCGGTGCAGGCACTGGCCCCCTATCGGGACCAGCTGGAGACCGAGATCGACGCAGCTCTTACTTATCTTTCCGGCCAGCTGACGGACACCTGCGGGTATATCGCCTACGGCGATGAGAACGCGGAAAGCACCGCCCAGGTCATCCTGGCCCTGTGTGCGCTGGGCATTGACCCGGAGACGGATAGCCGTTTTGTCAAGGACGAGCGCACCCTGCTGACGGAGCTTTCCAGATTCCGGGAAGCGGATGGCACTTACCGCCATGTGCTGGAGGGTGCCGGCGACGGCCTGGCAACGGCCCAATCCGTCCTGGCCTTAGTGGCTGTGCAGCGTGTCCGGGACGGGCAGCCGTGGGTGCTGCATTTTGACGGCACCCAGGCAGTGCCGAATGACCAGTCGGCACAAGCGCCCGCTGGCGGAAACAAAACCATTCTCTGCGTCGGGATTGGCGCAGTGATCGTAATCGCCGCCGGTGCGATCTACATCATCGGCAGAAAGAGGAAAAAGGCATGAACAAGCTGACAGATCAAATTCAGGCAGAGGTCAACAAGGTCGTTTTGGGCAAGGAGGACATCGTCCGCAAGGTGCTGCTGGCCATCCTGGCCCAGGGCCATGTGCTGCTGGAGGATGTCCCCGGCGTGGGCAAGACGACGCTGGCCAAGGCGTTTTCCAAGACCCTGGGTCTGGACTCCAAGCGTGTCCAGTTCACCTCCGACACCCTGCCATCGGATATTATCGGTTTCTCCGTATTCGATAAGGCAGACGGCAAGCTGAAATATCAGTCCGGAGCTATTATGACCAATCTGCTGCTGGCGGACGAGATCAACCGTACCTCCAGCAAGACCCAATCCGCTCTGCTGGAGGCTATGGAGGAGTTGCAGGTCACTGTGGACGGCGTGACCCGGCCCCTGCCAAAGCCCTTTATCGTGCTGGCAACGGAAAACCCGGTGGGTTCTGCGGGTACGCAGATGCTGCCTTCTTCCCAACTGGACCGTTTCATGCTCCAGCTGAGCATGGGCTATCCCAATCGAGCCAGCACGGCGGCACTGCTGAAGGATCGCCATCATGTGGACCCGCTCTCTGCCTGCCAGACAGTGACTTCCCCTGCCGAGCTGGAAAAGCTCATTGCAGAGGTCAGCAATATCCATGTGGCAGACCGAATTTATGACTATATTGCAGAGCTGGTGGATCTGACCCGCTCCAACGCCTATGTGACCCTGGGTGTCAGTCCCCGTGGCGCTTTGGCTGTGACCCGTGCGGCCAAGGCCAACGCCTACTTAGAGGGCCGGGACTATGTGATCCCTGACGATGTGTGCGCCGTGTTCCCGGATGTGTGCGTCCACCGTCTGATCCTCAACTCTAAGGCACGGCTTCAGGAATATACAGCGGCACTGATCCTGCAAAATGTACTTACCTCCGTCCAGAAGCCGGATATCCGGGAATTTTCCAGCAAATGAAAAAAACGATCTTAGGCAGTGCCCTGTGTTATCTGCTCCTGCTGCTGGCATTGGCGGCACTGCTTCTTACAAGCGGCTCCTTTTGGGCGCTGGCCGGACTCTGTTTGCTGCTCCTGCTGCCGCTGGCCTCCTGGGCAGTCAATATCTATGTCCGCAGGCACCTGCAGGCGGACATTCTGACCACGGCCACAGCGGCGAAACGCACGGCGGCCAGCTGCCGGATGCGTATCCGCAACGGAGCGTTTCTGCCCGTAGTGCGCTATGGCTGTCAGGTCTCTATCCGCAATGATCTCACTGAGAAAGAGCAGACGGTGACGCTGACCGGCAGCATTGGGGCCAAGGGCGAAAGCAGCCAAACCATCCTGCTGCAAAGCCGGTATTGCGGCAGAGTGTATGTGCAGATCAGCCGGTTCACATTGCTGGACTACCTGGGCCTGCTCCCCATGAAGGCCCCTGTGAAAGCGGATGCCCGACTGACCATCCTCCCGGACCTGTATCCTATGGATGCGGATATGACTGCCAGACCGGCCTATGCGGACGACGGCGCTTCCAATCGCCGGGGTGAGGACCGCAGCGAGGTGTATCAGCTTCGGGAATACCGTCCCGGCGACGACATCCGGCAGATCCACTGGAAGCTGTCCTCAAAGCTGGACGAACTGATCCTAAAGGAGGCCAGCCAGCCGGAGAGCCGTTCCCTCTTGGTATTCTGGGATAAGCGCAACGGCGGCACCCCCCAGCAGATGGATGCGCTGGCGGAGGTCGTGTCCTCCGCAGGCATGGCGCTGCTGCACAGCGGCGTGCCCTATACCCTGTGTTGGACGGACCGGGAGGATTTGCAGGCTCAGGACATTTCGGAGGAAAACCAGCTTTTGCAGGCCATCCCGGCTCTGGTAAAAACCAGGGGCAGCGCAGATTGCCGCCTGCCCAAAACTGACGGTTACAGCCGAATTCTCTGTTTCGGCACCGCGCCGGAAGAACAGCTGCTTACGGACGGACGGGTGCATTTCATCCTCTGTACCGAAGAACAGTACCCCGGTGCGACCACCTTTGCCCCACAGAATTATTCCGAGGCCATGCAGCGACTGGAGGTTTAGCCCATCATGCGAAAATATGAAAACGGACTCCAGTGGACCGTCCCCGAGGCGGCGCAGGAAAAGCTGCACTTTCCCTGGGGCGCTTGGGCGGTCTGCGCCGTGCTGACGGCGGGCTTCTGCCTGCTGCTGACGGGCGCGTTTCCCTCCCTTCCCTATCCCTGGTGGGCTATGGCGCTGGCGGCGCTCCTGGTGCAGGTGGCGCTGCTGCTGGCGTATCAAACCAAACTTGGAAACTGGCTGGTGCCCGCAGGCATTGGGTTTTTATTCCTGCTGAGCCTGGCGCTGCGCCAATTCGTTCTACCCGGCTTCGGCACACTGGCAAATGATTTTCTGACCCTGCTGACAAAAAAGACCGGGCAGATCTACCTGGACTTTGCGGCGGCGGACACCCGGTTTCTGCCTTTGGCGGCAGCAGTCCTGCTGCTGGCGGTGTCGCTGCTCCTCAGCCGCAGCGCATGGAGCGGACGGATGCTGCTGGCCTTGCCGATTCTGCTGCCCTGCTATGCAGCCCTGCTGCTGGACCTGTTTCCCATAGGCATCGGCGGTGGGCTGCTGATCATCGGCACGGTGCTGCTGATGGTGCAGCGCACGGCAGCGGGAGAAGCCCTTGCAGGCGCTCCGGCGCAGCTGATCTTGCCGGTCCTGTGTGCGGCCCTGTGCCTACTGATTGGTCTGTCCTGCCAAGACAAGCTGAATACAGACATGGTCGAGACGATGCAGACCCAGCTCCACCAGCGGCGCTACGACAGCGATACCAATTCCATGCCGGAAGGAAACCTCAAGAACTTACCCGCCTGGAATAAAAGCGACACCCCAGCATTGGAAGTCACGATGGAGCAACCGGAAAAGGTGTATCTGCGAGGGCAGATATACGACACCTACACCGGCACCGGCTGGAAGGCAGCCGATACCGAAGAAACCGCCCAATATGAGGACCTGTTTTATTGGCTCCATGAGGCGAATTTCTACGGCCAGAGCCAGATCTCACTGGCGGATGACTATACGGAGACATCCACACCCCTCTCCATGACCGTCAAGAATCTCTCCGCCTGTTCCGCCCACGGCTACTATCCCTATGCCGTCTACGGCAGTGAAACGCTGGAGGCAGACCGCATCGGGGACACGGACCTACCCGCTGCGGAGAATCTATCCTATCTGAAAGGCAGCGTCCCGGACTGGTATCAGATCCAGCGGAACCTCTCCACAGCCCAGGGCCGGGAGAACATCGAGACCTATCTATCCAAGGAGCAGGCCTATGCCGACTATCTCCGGGCCATGGACCTGCAAATGACCCAGGACAGCTGGGCCGTCCTCCAGCGGCAATTGAAGCTGGACACCCAGGCCCGGACCATCAGCGACATCCGCACCGTTATCTTTGACTATCTCCGGGAGAACATGACCTACGACGAGACCGTCCGGACCATGAACGGCAGCGGCGACTTTCTGCAATACACCCTGGAGCGCAGTGGACACGGCTACAGCGTCCATTACGCCACGGCAGCGGTGCTGATGCTGCGCTACATGGGCGTTCCGGCCCGCTATGTGGAGGGATATTACCTCTCGGCGGAGGATGCCGCCCGCTACAAGGCCGGCGAGGCCATCACCTTAACAGAGGAAAACGCCCACGCCTGGGCGGAATACTATGTCAGCGGTGTCGGCTTTGTGCCGTTCGAGGTGACTCCCGGCTACATAGACGATGAGGAGATGTCTCTGGGCGGCGACAGCCCGGATGAGAATACCTACGAGAACAACACCCAGCAATTTGTAGAGGTGGAGCAGCCGGAGGAGATCAACGAGCACAAGCAGGACCGCTTTACCTTCTCGCTGGATGCCCATTACCTGCTGCTTCTTCCGCTGCTACTGATCTTGCTGCTGGCCGGGTACATTTTCCATCGCCGCAGGGTGTTTCGGAAGAAGATGGCCGCTATCGACGCCGCAGACGACCGGGAGGCCATTGCCATGCGCTTTGGCTATGCCGTTTGCCTGCTGCGCCACAGCACGGTCCGGCCCCCGGAGGGTGCGGCAGAAGCCGCAGAACTGAATCAAAAGGCGCTGTTCAGCACCCAGGAGATGACCCCGGAGCAGCGCAAGCAGGTTGACTCATTTGCCGTGCGTGTACTGGATGCCTGCAAGGGCAGCTGGACACCGTGGGAGAGAATACGGTACCGGCTCTGGAACTGCCTGTACTGAAAACCAAAAGGAGGAAAGAAAATGCACAAAAGAGTAATGGCTCTGCTGCTGAGTCTGGTGCTTCTGCTCTCTGCCGCCATGCCGGTCCCGGCGATGGCCGCAGAGGAAGAGTACGCCGGCAGCTTCGTGTTTGTTGCCATGAACGCCAACAGCACCATCGTGGAGCCGACCCATATCCAGTATAAGTCTGGGCAAACCATTCATCAGGCGCTGGCTGATTCAGATATTGAATTTGTTGGCCTGGAGCAGGGATTCATCTATGAGATCAACGGCGTTTCCGCCAATTACCTGCTCTATTATGACAAGGGCGGCTACAAGCTGGATGCTCCGGCTTCTTCCATCAAGGCCCTGTGCGTCCATGTATCTTCGACTTACTCGGACGAGGCATTTCGGCTGATCCTCCAGATGGCGGATTACCTGGACATGACCAACCATGTGCAGAATTATCCGGCAGCGGCCAATGCCTATGCAGCGGCGCTGAAGGGCCTGAGGACGGCGACTGCCGACTCGGCAGGGATCCTGCTGAAAAACCTAAAGGCCGCCATTGCCGAGTATGCGGCCCTTCTGGACGGGACCAAATACACCGTCTCCGCCACAGCGACCCAAAACGGCAGCGCGGTGGAGGATCCGGTCCTCTCCCTTACGGATGGCTATGGCAATGTTACCACCGGCACCGGCAGCGTCCAGGTCATCGCTGGTGACTATAAGTTCCGTGTGTCCGACAGCGGACATAACCGCACAGAGGGAGCGCTGACGGTCTCCGCCGACGCCCAGGTCTCCGTGACCCTGCCCTACGGCCAGTGGTTCGGTAATATCCGACTGCTGGATGCCGATCAGGAACCCTACCGCGCTGCACAAAACCGTGCAAACCACACGGCGCAGTATTGGATCGAGGATACAGCCAATGCTCTGAGCAGCGTGTATCTGAATGCGGCGATGGGCAATGTTCCGAATACCAAGACCACCAGGCTCCGCACCATCTATACCGGCACCAACGGCAAGGATATGTCGGGCACATCCCGCAGCTGGAACAGCACAGCCACATCTCTTACTTATCTGCTGACCTCTGGCATGGAGGGCAAGACCTTCGCGCTGGAAGCACAGTATACAGGCTCGGACGGCTACACGCAGATCCAGTCCTACGATGTCACCGTGACCCGTGTGCCCACGCTGAAGGCTCTGGCAGCCACGGCGGAGGGGACCAAGCTGCCCCTGGAGTTTGCGCCCAACACCCGGGAGTACAGCCTAAAAACCGTGTCCTCCACTGTGGATATTGACGCCGCACCCTTTGGTGAGGATTATACCGTCACTGGAACCGGGGCGGTGCAGCTGACCGGAGACACGCAGGATCACACGATTCAGGTAGCAGCGCCCAACGGGGAGCAGAGCACCTATACCCTCCACATTCAGAAAGTAGCTTCCGTACCGGTGACGCTGGCTGTGCCCTCTGGCACAACGGTGCAGGTGATCAATGGAGCAGGCTCCGAGATTGCCCCGGTGGATGGGACCTATCACCTGGTCCCCGGCGAGAGCTATACCTGTATCGCCACGAAGGACACCTGGTATCACACGCAGATCACCTTCACGGCTTCCAGCGGACTGAATGTGTCCGTCCCGGAGCCTGTCACCACCGATTGGCTGTCCGATCTGTCGTTCTATAACGGCACCTACGCTTCCAGCCGGATCGCCTACGCCGCCGACAAGACCTTCTCTGCCGCCGACCACACCTACCACTATACGGTGTCCGACTGCAACAGTTCTGTTGCCATGCAGGCCACGGCAGAAGGGACCGTGACGGCTCTGTATCAGACCCAGAGCACCGTCCCGGAGACCCATGACCTTGCACAGACGGTAACGGTCACGACGCCTGTCAGCAAGACGGGACTTGCCCAGAATCTGACCTATGCCGTGGCCAAGGCAGGTTACGGCCAGACGGTGACAGTCCGCATTTCCAAAACAGAAAACGGCACTACCTATTATCAGGAGTACACCGTTCAGCTGCTCCGGCAGCTGCACCTGTCCAGTCTTTCCGTTGCCACCAAGGACGAGACGCTGCCCTTTGTGACCACCAGCGGCGCAACGGCCCGCTTTGACCGGGATACCACGGATTACTATGTTCGGGTGGACCGGGAGACCACGGCCCTCTATCTCTCCGGTTCTTATCCCAATAGCAGCGCAGACACCGCCTGCTGCGGCGGGTACTATGCCAAGGTCAACGGTGTGCGCTATGATACGCTGGCCAGTGCGGAAGCGGTCCTGAACACGGACCTTTACAATGAGGATATTTCGGTGCAGGTCTGCCACGCAGATACCGGCAGCGTCGAACTGACCTATACCGTTCATGTTCAGAAGAGTGACCCCATTCAGCTGACCATCCAAACGACCCCGGCGGATGCCACGGTGTTCCTGACCAATGACCTCAACGGCAAGCGCATCGTGGAGAAAAACGGCACCTACAGCCTGACTCCCGGTGCCAGCTATTCCTACACCACTACCTGCGCCGGTTATATCGGCCAAACGGTGGAGCACTATACTGCCCCCGACAAGGACGGTACACTGGCCATCACGCTAAAGAAGGCTCCGGCCAACGACAAGCTCATCAATTTCGACTCTGCCTGGCCCCATTTGCGCCAAAACAACGAGAATAATGGCGTGGTGGACTACAAGACGCCGGTCTACGCCAAGGATGCCGAGCTGTACTGGGCTACCTCCATTGGCTCCGGCTACGATGTGAACGCCTGCGGCTGCCCCATTCTGGTGGACGGTGCAATCTACACCTACTCCGGCTCCCGCATTTACAAGGTGGACGCCATCTCCGGTGAAATTCTCATCGACAAGCCTATGGACCACAATTCCAGCTTCGCCATCAACCCGCCTACCTATGCCAACGGCATGATTTTCGTGGGCCTGTCCGACGGCACCATACAGGCATTTGACGCCAACACCCTGGACTCCCTGTGGATCTACCGGGATTCCATCGGCGGTCAGCCCAACAGCTCTATTGTCTATCACGATGGCTACATCTACACCGGTTTTTGGGTGGGCGAGATCAACGAGGCCCACTATGTGTGCCTGAGCGCCACCGACGAGGACCCCACGCAGACGATGGAAGAAAAGCTCCCCACTTGGTACTACACCAGCAAGGGCGGCTTCTATTGGGCCGGTGCCTATGTGTGCGACGACTTCCTGCTGATCGGCACGGATGACGGTGCTTCCGGCTACACCACCGGCAAGCCCAGCCTGCTGTCCTTTAACCCAAAGACCGGCGAACTGCTGTCCAGCTACAAGATGGACGTGACTGGCGACATCCGCAGTTCCATTACCCATTACAACGGCAAGTATTACTTCACCAGCAAGGGCGGCTACTTCTTTGAGGCCAGTGTGGACGAAAAGGGTACCATCGAATCTGTCCGCACCCTGAAGCTCTACAACTATGCAGACGACCCCGCCAATCCCGCCATGTCCACCTGTACGCCCACCATTTATAATGGGCGGGCCTATATCGGCATCTCCGGCACGGCACAGTTCGGCGCATACAGCGGCCATAACCTCACGGTCATCGACATCCCTAACTGGGAGATTGCCTACACCGTGCGGACGCACGGTTATCCGCAAACCAGCGGCGTTCTGACTACGGCCTATGAGGAAGAGACCGGCTGCGTCTATGTGTACTTCTTCGACAACTTTACTCCCGGCAAGCTCCGGGTGCTGGAGGATAAGCCCGGTCAGACCGAGGTATCCCTGAAGACCATGGAGACCTACACGGCCAGCGGCAAGTCGGAGACCTATACAACGCCCTACAACATCTTTACCCCCAGCGGCGCACAGGCACAGTACGCCATCTGCAGCCCCATCATGGACGAGTACGGCACGATCTACTTCAAGAACGACTCCGCCTACCTGATGGCTGTGGGCAGCACCATTGAACGCATCGAGGTCACGAAGCTGCCGGATAAGACGACGTACAATGTGAAGGATACCTTTGACCCCACCGGTATGCAGGTAACGGCCTACTACGCCAACGGCAAGACCCGTGATGTGACGAAGTATGTGACCTGGTCCGAAAAGCCGCTGACGGCTGATGATACCGACTTCCAGATCACATTCCCGTATGCCATGTATCAGAACCGGGAGAACAGCGAGACCCTGGAGATGGAATACGGCGTCCACTGCGACAAGCCTATGACCACCCTGACCCTGACCATTGGGGACCAGACCGAGGTCAAATACGGTGATGTAAATGGGGATGGCATCATTGATGTCTCCGACGCCATGCTGATCTGCCAGATCTATTTGGGTAATGTTACCCCGACAGATACGCAGAAAAAAGCTGCGGATGTAAATGCCGACGGCACCATTGATGTCTCCGACGCCATGATGGTCTGCCAGTACTACTTAGGCAACATCACGAAGTTCCCAGCGGAACAATAAATCATAGCGGTACACGGAAATAACCCGGATATGAAATGACCTCCCCAGCTTGACCCTGTCGCAAGCAGGGGAGGCCATTTCTATAATCACAGAAAAATTGATAAAATGGGGTGGATGTATGGCTGAGTCTAAGAGCAGACTCCTATATATTTTGCAATATCTTTGGCTGAAAACAGATGCCGAGCATTATGCCACGACCGGGGATATCCTTACATACTTGCGGGAGAATGATATTCGCTGTGACCGGAAGACTATACCCGGGGATATTCAGAAGCTCTGTGACATTGGCATTGACATTGAGGAGGAGCGCAGCCGGGAAAATTGCTATTCTTTGAGCAGTCATCTGCTTACGCTGCCGGAATTGAAGCTACTGATCGATGCCGTGGAATCCTCTAAGTTTATTACAGCCAAGAAAAGCGCAGAGCTTATCGAAAAGCTCTCCCGGATGAGCAGTATATACCAGGCTGCGGAGTTAAAAAGCAATCTGTATGTCTCCGAACGGGTCAAGTCGTTCAATGAGCAGATATACTATCTGGTAGATAACATCAATACGGCCATCAACCATGGAAAACAAATCTCATTTCGCTACTTCCATTTCGATCAGCATCGCAAGGAAGTCCCCAATAATGGCGGCAAACGCTACCACTTTTCTCCATACTTTCTGGTATGGAATGAAGATCATTATTATGCCGTAGGATACAGCGAGAAGCATCAGATAATAGGCACTTTCCGTGTGGACCGAATGAAAGAAGTCAATATTTTAACGGCTGATGCAGTTGAGAAGCCCGCTGATTTCAATCTGCCGGAATTTACTCGTCAGGTATTTGATATGTATGACGGCTCTACGGAAACGGTCACCCTGCTTTGCAAAAACGATATGATGAACTATATCATTGACCGATTTGGAGACGATGTAGAGACAGCACCGTTAGACTGTGCCCATTTTAAGGCAGTAGCCAAGGTGTCCGTCAGCCAAACCTTTTTGGGCTGGGTATTCCAATTCAATGGGGATATTAAGATAATAGGTCCGGTTACGGTTGTGGATAGATATAAAATGATGCTGGCAAACGCTCTGGGCAGCTAAAAGCTCAAACACCTGTACCTCTAAAACGATTTACATCCAGCGTGAAACATAAGAGCAGTCCCATATCCACTCAGGCAGAAGCATTGGCGCAGGAAAGGATATAATGGAAGCGCCCCGCATCCCTTTTAGGGAACGGAGCGCTTCCATTGCCGTTCTGTTATTTCACAGTTTGAATTTATCCACAGAAATATCGATAAACCCAATCGGTTCGTCTTGCAGGAACATGACCATGTAAATGGGGAGATAGGTCAGCTTTCCGTCAGTCTTTATGTTATCATTCGTGAATACATAGGATTCCTGAATCCCGTATTCCGGAACCGCCATCACATTGTCCAGTGCCGAGTGCTTTTCGTAGTCCTTTCCGCTCTTCACTTCAATGGGGAGTACCCGCCCTGCTTGCTCGACAACAAAATCAAGTTCCCCCTTTTTCTTGCTGTTATAATAATACAGGGAATATCCGTGGGCATAAAGTTCCTGAGCCACCACATTCTCATAGACGGCACCTTTGTTGATATCTTTCTCTTTGGTGACGATTTTCAGCTTACAGGCTTTTCCGTATATGGTTGTGAGCAGTCCTACATCTGACAGGAACAGCTTGAACAGCGTGCTTTTTTCATTCAGCATGAGCGGCACCGTAGGTTCCGTTGTGTTAAATACACCCAAAGCAACACCAGCTTTCCAAAGCCAGGTGAAGCTGTCCTCGATCCGGTCAAAGCGCAGTCCTTTCTTGATGTCCGCAATCATAAATCGCTTGTTCTTCTCATTCAGCTCGGCCGGGATAAGTTCATAAATGTGCGTGAGGAGCAGCTTGCGGTTTTCCGCTTCATACTGCGTAAAATCCAGCTTGTACTGCTCGATGATCGCTCTGTGTTCATCCATCACTTCATCAATGCTTCCGGTCGTCCGGTATTTTTCCACCGCAGCAGGCATCCCGCCGATAATCAGATAGAGATTGAACATCTCCATGATTTTCCCGTGAATGACTT
>OLOS01000657.1_pt1 | contig 34544 bp, 30 predicted proteins | sample 1672631 | NCBI WGS metagenome assembly OLOS01 (sample SAMEA3136707, study PRJEB25190) | human gut metagenome | biome: human gut; feature: human-associated habitat; material: faeces | place: Austria | collected 2013 | reverse complement strand
GATTAACACAGGACATGATTGACGGAGATACGGCAGCGGAGCTGATCCGTATCAAAAATGCGCATTTGCGGTGCTGAATTCTGCGGCGGCATTTGCGGCGGGCTCGAACGAAACCGCTGCATCGGGCATTACGGTTGAATCTGCGAACGGAGCGGAGCGGGTGATTCCGTCGATTGTTTCCGCGGACGAGTGGGAAGTTTTGCGCCTTGTGAACAGCGAACGTTCTGCAAGAGGACTGTCGCCGCTGACGACTTTTTCAACGCTTCAGAGTGGTGCGGAGATTCGTGCGCGGGAGATCGTGACGCTTTTTTCGCACACAAGGCCGAACGGCGAAAGCTGCTTCACCGTGCTTGACGAAGTCGGCATAGGCAATTATCAGTCGGCGGGAGAAAACATTGCAGCGGGGCAGAATTCACCGGCTGCCGTTATGAACTCGTGGATGAACAGTGAGGGTCACCGCAATAACATCCTTTCCGCAAGCTATAAGCATATCGGTGTCGGCATGAAGCATGAGCCGAACAGCATATACGGAAAGCATTGGGTTCAGCTCTTTTGTGCGGGCTTCAGCGAAAGATATACGGAATGCAGCCTGATGCTTCCGAGTTCGATGCAGTTCCCGCTCGGAACATCGATAAGCTCCATGGGCATAGCTGTGCGGCTGCGGTCGAATGTTTGGGGCGATTGCTATATGCCGCTTTCCGATGAATTCTGCACCGGGTTCAGCAGCGGCAGTGCGGGCGAACAGACGGTAACGGTGAACATTGAAGGCTGCACGGCAGTTTTTTCCGTTGTTCTCGCAGCGCAGTCGGGCATTCCGGGGGATGTTGACGGCGACGGCAGGGTCACTTCAAGCGATGCACTCATGATCATGCGTCACGCGCTCGGCGTTGTTCACCTCAGCGGTGCGGCACTCGCGGCGGCGGATGCTGACGGCGACGGAAACGTTACTGCGGCGGATTCGTTGCTTGCAATGCGAACGGCAATGGGCTTTTGAACCGACGGCAAACGAAACGGCGGCACTGCCGACGGACGGAGGCCGCAGAAAACAAATTTGAATATGCAACCGGCGCAAACCGCGGAAGCATCGGCAGATTCGGTTTGCGTTTTTCATTTTTCACATTGATTTTGCATTTCAACTCAATCTGCATTGCAATGTGTGCTTATTAATGGTATAATGAACCAACCGATATATCGAAAAAGCAAATATCGGAAATAACCTATACGGAAGGATACACATGATGAAAAGAAAGACATGGCTCACAATTGGCATTGCGGCGTTGCTGATATTCTGCACTGCCGTGCTTGCGGAGGGTGCGAACAGGAATGTTCCGCTTGACAGCGCGCTTGATGCTGCGCTGAATGCACCGGGCAGCGGCATTGCGTTTGCAAACGGCTCGGCGTATCCGTGGCAGGTTGTTGAAATTGACGGGCGGACGGCGGCAAAGAGCGGCAACGCGGGCGCAGCCAATTCAAGCAGCGCGGTTTCGGCACAGGTCACGATTGCGGAAGGGCAGAGCCTTTCCTTTGATTGGAATGTTGACGGTGAACCTACGACCGGTGCGCTTGCAATGTGGGATTATCTTGTATTCATCATTGACGGCGAATATATCGATTATATTCACAGCGTTGAGGAAAACACTCCGCTCGGCTGGGAAACCTTCACATGGACTCCGGATGAGGCGGGAACTTATACCGTGGAGTGGGCATATAACAAGGATGCATCGAACAATTCCGGTGCGGACTGCGGTTATCTTGACAACGTTGCTGTAATCGGCGAACCCGCGCAGACGGCGGCACCGACGGCCGAACCGCAGCCGGGAGAGGAATTCACGATTTTTGAAGAGGATTTTTCACAGCTTCCGAGTGACGAATGGTGGAACGACGACATGGACGGTGACGGCAGCTATTGGCATTGGGACACGTCCTGCGGTCACAATGCGCCCGGCGCACTTTATTCGCTTTCATACAGCTCTTCCGGTCCGCTCACGCCCGATAACTGGGTCTGCATACCGTATTTCGATATTCCCGCCGATGCGGAAAACGTTCAGCTCAGCTTCTGGCTCAGCGCATTCGACGAGGATTTTTATGCGGAACATATCGATGTCTGCGTGATTTCGATTTACGAAAACTATTACGGGTACTACGATTATGAAATTCTCGGCACGCTCGATTCAATCACTCTCGACAGCTGTAATTGGCGCAAATACACCTGCGACCTGAGCGACTACGCCGGTGAAGAGGAACTGAGCATTGCGTTCATGCATTGCAGCTGCACCGATCAGAGCGGTGTTATTCTTGATGATATTGCCATCACGGCAACTGTGGGCGGTGAACTGCCCTGCACGCCCGGCGATGTTGATTTTGACGGAAGGGTTACTGTCGGCGATGCATTGACGGTCATGCGCCATGCGCTGAATGTTTATATGCTGCCGGAAGCTGCGCTGCCCGCTGCGGATATTGATGCGGACGGCAATATTACCGTTGCGGACGCATTGCAGATAATGCGTATCGCGCTTTTTAATCAATGATTTCGTGATGCGGGCGGCACCCGAAAACCGTCTGAATAAATGATGGGCTGAAAGTTCGATAAGGCTGCTGCGGGATGCATGATGTTCCGCGGCGGCTTTTGCTTTTTTTGAGGCACGGAAGAAAAAATGCAATAAAATTAATCGGTGAAATATTAAAAACAATAAGCCGCAATGTGTTGAAAAATGGGCGAAATTGTGATAAAATAGATAATATTTATAAGACTTTGAGAACACTCGGTTCAAAAAGTCGAAGGGGGTACAGCGGATTGACAGAACAAAGCGGCGCGGGACTGCCTGCGGAGAAAAAAATGCACGCTGAAGGAACAAATGCTTGCGAATATGCCGTTGAAATGATCGGCATCACAAAGCGGTTTCCGGGAATCGTTGCAAACGACAATATCACATTGCAGCTCAAAAAGGGCGAGATTCATGCTCTTTTGGGTGAAAACGGTGCGGGCAAAAGCACTCTTATGAGTGTGCTTTTCGGACTGTATCATCCGGAAGAGGGCGAAATTCGCAAGAACGGAAAAACTGTTGAAATCAACGATCCGAATGATGCAAACGCACTCGGAATCGGCATGGTGCACCAGCATTTTAAGCTTGTTGAAATTTTCAGCGTGCTGGATAACATCATCCTCGGCGTTGAGCCCACAAACTCTGCCGGTTTCCTTAAAAAAACGGAGGCGCGCAGGCGCGTTGTTGAGCTGAGCGAAAAATACGGGCTGCGAATCGAACCGGATGCGCTTATTTCGGATATCACTGTCGGAATGCAGCAGCGCACGGAAATACTCAAGATGCTGTATCGGAACAACGAAATACTTATTTTTGATGAACCGACAGCAGTTTTGACTCCGCAGGAGATCGATGAGCTGATGGAAATCATGCGAAGCCTTGCGGCGGAAGGCAAGAGCATTCTGTTTATTTCACACAAGCTGAACGAAATCATGGCGGTTGCGGACAGGTGTACAGTGCTGCGAAAGGGCAGATGTATCGGCACCGTCGATGTTAAGAATACAACAAAAGAGGAACTCTCCCGCATGATGGTCGGGCGCGATGTGGACTTTGTGGTTCACAAAGATGAGGCAAAACCGAAAGAAATTGTCCTTTCCGCCGAAGGCGTCTGCGTTGAATCCAAGCTGCATAAACATCTTGCGGTCAAAAAAGTCAGCTTCAATGTTCGTGCCGGCGAGATCGTCTGCATTGCGGGCATCGACGGCAACGGTCAGACGGAGCTTGTTTACGGGATTACGGGTCTTGAACCGCTGAGCGCAGGCAAGGTGCAGATGTGCGGAAAAGATATAACCGCCGCACCGATCCGCAAGCGTTCCCGATTGGGCATGAGCCATATTCCGGAGGATCGGCATAAACACGGGCTTGTGTTGGATTATTCGCTTGAATACAACATGATTTTGCAGAGGTATTTTGAGCCGCAGTTTGTTTCACCCGCAGGTTTTTTAAAGCGCGGCGCGATTCGCGAATACTCCGATGAGCTGATTCGGCAGTACGACGTCCGCTCGGGTCAGGGGTCGGTGACTGTTGTGCGCAGCATGTCCGGCGGCAACCAGCAGAAGGCTATCGTTGCCCGTGAGCTTGACAAAAAGCCCAAGCTGCTTGTTGCGGTTCAGCCGACGCGCGGGCTTGATGTCGGCGCAATTGAATTCATTCACAAACGCCTTGTTGAACAGCGGGACAACGGCGCGGCGGTGCTGCTGATTTCGCTTGAACTTGACGAGGTTATGAACCTTTCCGACAGGATACTTGTGATGTACGAGGGCGAAATTGTCGGTGAACTCGATCCGAAGAAAACCACCGTGGAAGAACTCGGACTTTATATGGCAGGCGCGAAGAGGGGGGCAGAGTATGGAACAAAACACGAATAAAGTCGGAAAGCATTCCGCACCGCAGCAGGTGCAGGGCGAAAGCTTTTTCCGCCGGCTGCTTAAAAAGCCGGGGGTTCAATCCTTCCTTGCCGCATTGCTGTGCATCGTTATCGGTCTTGTTGTGGGCTATATCGTTCTGCTTGCAATTGAGCCTTCAGGTGCGTCAAAGGCGATCGGCGCGGTGCTGAAAAACTTCCTTGCAAGGCGAAGCAGTGCATTGCGGATGAAGCAGTTTGCAAACACGCTCGTTAAAACGGCACCGCTGATTATGTGCAGTCTCTCCATTCTTTTTGCATACAAAACGGGGCTTTTCAACATCGGCGCGGCGGGACAGTATGTTCTTGGCGCGGGTGCCGCACTGTATTGCGCGCTCGGGCTTGAATTGCCGTGGTATGTATGCCTGCTTGCGGCGGCTGCCGCAGGTGCGCTGCTTGGCTGCATTTCGGGTGCGCTTAAGGCATATTGCAACGTTAACGAGGTCATTTCCTGCATAATGCTGAATTGGATAAGCCTTTATGCGGTGAATTCGGTGCTTAAGGATTTTTGCCCTGTCGGATACAAGGACACCTTCACGCTTGTGAGCCGCAACAGTTCCGCTCTGCTTCCGAGTCTCGGACTGAATAAGGTCTTCGGCAGCGAAAGTGCGACGATCGCGATACCGATGGCGGTAATAATTGCAATCATCATTTGGGTCGTTCTTGAAAAAACAAAATTCGGTTATGAGATAAAGGCAACGGGACTGAACCGCAATGCGGCAAAGTACTGCGGAATGCGTGAAAAACGCAATATCATCCTGACGATGTTGATTGCGGGTGCGCTTGCGGGCATTGCGGCGGCAATGATGTTTCTTTCGGGTTTTATGGAGTGGGACATCAACCAAAGCTCCGTTCCCGCAATGGGCTTCAACGGTATTGCGGCGGCGTTCCTCGGCGGACTGAATCCGATAGGTGCGATTTTTTCTTCCTATTTTATTCAGCATATCACGGACGGAGGCAGTTCTCTCGATACGCGCCTCTATCCGACACAGATTTCCGATCTGATTTCATCGCTGATAATCTATCTCTGCGGCTTTGTGCTGTTCTTTAAGCTTCGCATGAATGCGCGCATTGACGGAAAAAACAAAAAACAAACAGCAAAGGCCGAACCGGCAGCGTTGGGAACAGAAACAAAGGAGGAACAAAACTGATGATGCTTTTGATTCAATACACGCTCGTTTTTTCGTCCGTTTTGCTGCTTGTCGCACTCGGCGGCTGCTTTTCGGAACGCTCGGGCATTATCAACATCGGGCTTGAGGGCATAATGGTGATCGGCGCGTTGGGCGGCGTGATGGTGCTTCACAACCTTTCACCGCAATTGCCCGGGATTGTGATACTGCTGCTGACGGTTGCGGCTTCAATTGCGGCAGGCATGATATACTCGCTGCTTCTTGCCGTGGCAAGCATTAATTTCAAGGCGGATCAGACGCTTGTCGGCACGGCAATGAACATGCTCGGTCTTGCGCTTGCAACCGTTATTGCAAAGGCATACAACATTGCGACAACGTCCGGTGCGGACAACTCGGCGCGAATCGCTTTTGTTGAAAACAAAAAAGCTCTTGCACTTGTTGAAGGAACGGAATTCAACTGGTTTATGATACTTGCATTTGCTGCGCTTGCCGTCGGCTGGGTCGTGCTTTACAAAACACGCTTCGGACTCAGATTGATGGCATGCGGCGAACATCCGCAGGCGGCAGATTCCGTCGGCATAAACGTTAAAAAAATGCGTTACAGCGGCGTTCTCATTTCCGGAGCTGTGGGAGGATTGGGCGGCATTGCCTATGTTACGGCGGGCGTCAGCATGTGCAATTTTGAAGTCGGCGTTGCAGGTTTCGGCTTCCTCGCACTTGCGGTCATGATTTTCGGTCAGTGGAAACCTTTGCGCATTGCAATTGCGGCACTGCTGTTCGGATTCTTCCGCGCACTTGCAAACGTATACAGCGGGTTCGACTTCCTGACTGCGCTCAATATTCCGAAGCCCGTTTACAACATGCTTCCGTACATAATTTCCCTCATCGTGCTTGCTTTCACTTCTAAAAAGTCGCTTGCACCGAAAGCGGAAGGCATTCCGTACGACAAAGGCTCAAGGTAAATATCGCGGCGGCATCCGTTCCGGTGTCCCATTGAAAGCTTAAACTGAAAAAAACCGCTCGCAATGAGCGGTTTTTTATTGGAAGCATTGATTGAATTTTTATTTTTCGGGATACATATCGATCGTGCGGAAGGTGTATCCGCGGGCGATGAGATCCTCAATCATTTCCGGAAGAACATCCACGGTGTCGCCGCAGGTGTCATGGCAAAGGAACACAACATGCGGGCTGTTTTCCTTTTCGTGCCAATCCATGCTCTTGCGGTAGGATTCAAGAAGGTACTGCTTTGTGGGCAGGTGATTGACATTGCCCTGCGGCCAACGGTCGTTGTTGCCGGCATTCCAATCGAACCATGCGTAACCTTTTTCTGCAAGACGGGCTTTGATTTCCGCCTTTATGTCCTTGGGACAGAGCCCCGTTGTGCTTCCGCCCGGAAAGCGAACGCGGATGTTCGTTTGCGGTGAACCGACTGCTTTTTCATATGCCGCTGCCCATTTGTCGATTTCCTTCATGAACGCATCGGCAGAGGCGTAACAGGTCGGAAAATCATGCGTGTAGGAATGGCATGCAACAAAATGCCCGCGGCTGACGGTTTCGCGCACGATTTCGGGGCGACGGTCAACAAAATATCCGACGGTGAAGAATGTTGCCTTGACGTTGTATCTGTCCAAAATATCCAGAACACGGTAGGTGTTCTCGCATGGACCGTCGTCGAAGGTCAGATAAATATATTTTGCGCCGCCGGTGTTGGGCTGCGAAGAAGGCTGCGGCGTTACAGCATCTGTGGGAGAAGGTGCTGCCGTTGAGCTCGGTTCCGGAGTCAAGGCCGGGGTTGCGGTCGGAGCCTGCGAGGCTGCATCCGTTGCAGGAACGTCTGTTGCGGGCATACTCGGAGCGGGCGTCTCCGCCGAATCGGGTGTGCCTGAAACATTCGGCCTCGGAGCGGAAGAGCCGCCGATGTCGACGATGCTCCCGCTGCCGCTTCCGGACGGGCCGCACGCAGTGAGGAAAACTGTTGCTGCAAACAGCAGAGTGCCGATAATTTTCTTTAAATATTTCATAATCATAAATGCCGAAGCAAAAATTCCTTTATCATTATTAGCAGAGAACGGGCGGCATGATTCAGGCAATAAAAGGCCGGACAAAATGCTGCACGATTTCCGTCATCGGCATAATATCATGCTTCTAAGACGGATTCAATATCTATTTGTTAACATTTTGTGACAAATTTCACCGAATTTGAACAGTACGGATTAGTGTACATGCAGAATTGCTGAAAAGTTGAATTCACTGCGGAAAAAAACGTGCGCCGATTTCGGCCGCGCAATGCATGTGCCCGAAAGGTCGGTATTGCGCAGCAAAAAAACTGCCGCAAAAGCAGGTGCTCGCTGCGGCAGTTATTAAAACAAGGGTGATAAGGGAGAGGCTTCGTAAGGAAGTTGCCTCATTTGTACTTTCGTAAAATAACGGCGGTAAAGAGATTTTATATTTCTCTACCGCCGTTATTTTAATCATCATCTTCGTCGTTAGACCAATCAGATATAATATGTAATTCTCCCGAATCTATATCCATTGCCATATTGTCTGCCATTCGCATAAACAAATCTCCATCAGAATTTATTGCCATATTATCGGAGCTTGAATGTACAAAATCGCCGTCTTCGTAATCAAAAAAATGTTTGCCCATGTAGCACCTCATTTGTAAAATTAAAAATCATACTTGTTTATTTCTAATAGCTTTGAATTCTTCAAAAGAAACATCAACATATTTTTCTAAAATTTCATCTCTGCCGTAATTTTTACAATACATAAAAACTTATCCTCCGTCTCTACTATTGATAATATCCGTTTTGCTGACAGATCTGATGAATTGTTTCAGCAAAAATAGATCTGGATTTTTTATTATCATCGGCATTTGTATTCTTTTTGTCTATGTAATTATCTCTGACTTGTTTCCACAGTTTATGCTTTTTGATCCACTCAATTTTGTCAGGGAGATTATAATATCCTTTGGGCTGATATTCCCACGAATAACTGTGTTGTTCTTTGTTATAGCGAATATATTGTTGCCGTCCATCGTCGCATTCATATATAATACAAAAGTCACAACTATGCAAGATAAAAGAGTTGGCTCTATCCTTTACTTTGATAGTGAGAACACGGGTGGAATCTTCGGTGTAATCATATCCGAAAATCGAATCTCCATAAGGATTCGTGACCTTGTCGAGACCTTTGTGAAGAATGTTTCGTATTTTTTCGGCGGAATAATCTTCGTCGGGGTCATTTACTTCAATATTCACATCGAAGTCAAAACCAATGTTAGAGTTTCGGTCACGGGTTATCATCTTTCGTTTGCTACTGCCCACAAAATGATATTGAAAAGTAAAATCATCTCTGACTTCATTTTGCAATCTGTGGATAATTTCAAAAAGTTCATCTCTAATTGGTTTCCATTCTTCTTTTGGAACATACTCGAAATCGTGCATAATCATAATATCTCCTTTTATCCCAAGCCGCCCAAATAGATTTCACTGAATCTAAATCATATTAGTATATACTCATTATGTTTAAATGTCAATAATTTTTTAACGAATTTTTTTATTTTGAAAACTACAAAGAGAAAGACGATGTCCATAAGTGCAGCGAGCATCGGATTGTGCTCCCCGCAATCCGAAAGAAGTCAAACACAAAGCAGTTGGGGCACCTTCCTTACGGAGGGTGCCCCAAGTCAGTGCTTTTTGTTTTTTATGAAATCGGTTTGATTCTGCGGACCGCGTTAATCGATTTTGAGCGGAATTCCGTTCACGGCAAAATGCACTTCGTTGATGCTGCCGTAGGGCAGAGCAGTCAACAACACGGACTGGGTCGCAAGATTGAGCAGCCCTGCATCATTTGCAACTGTTTCAAAATCGGATGAAAGATTCACGGTCAAAATGCCGTTTTCGATAACAGCTCCGAGAACAAGCGTGTTCTCCGGAAAACAGCTGCGAAGCCCGCGCAGCTCCGTTCCCGCTGCAAGCTGCTGTATGCAGGAGTATAAATCCGTGCTGCCCTCCGCATAACGTGTTATGGGAATCATCAGGCTTCCGGATTCATTCGGGAAATACAGTGTCAGCGGTTTTGCCGAACCGGAGGTTGCAATTTCGGCGTTTTCAACGTTTAGGGCATATTTGCCGTGTTTTTGCGGCGGAAGACTGCCGTTTGCGGTGATGTCGTTGCAGCCGTTCAGGAAAATTGAAACGGTTTCAATCGAATCGAACTCAGTGAGCGTGTTTACAACGGCGGCAAAAAGCTGCTGTTCACTGTCGTAATCGGGCATGACGGGCAGATTCACAAGGTTCACGCGCGCTTCGCCGTTCTGAATGCTTATCTGAATCTCCGTCCCCTGCGGTATCACGGCTTTAAGGCCGTTTTTGGAAAGTGCGGCGCGGTTTTCGTCCGAAGCAGTCATTTTTGCAAGGCAGGCTTTTGCAATGCCCGCTTGCTGCGGCACGGATGCAACAACCGGAAGGAGATAGCCTTCATCTGTCAGATAATAAAGAGTTTTATTGACTTTTTTGCCATCAGGTGCGGCATCGGCGGTTGCGGGTGCGGAACAGACGGGAGTCGGCACGGCAGTCGGCACGGGGCTGCATGAGGCCGGCGGCGGAGTCGTGACGCAGTCCGGTGCATCGGAACAGCCGCAGAACAAGGCTGCAATCGTCAGCAGAACGAGTATAAGCGCAGAAAATCGTGCGGTATGACGGCATGTTGATTTCATTGTTGTTTCAATTCCTCCGAGAAAATTTTGCGGGCGGCGTTTCGTCTGTGCGGAAGCAATTCCGCTCGGCTGATTAATTATATTTGCTTTTTGAAACAAAAATACTTGAACGAATGCAAATTTGCTCTGCTCGAAATTATTCGATAGTCGGATTATCGATAGTATAACGATCGAAATAATGAAATTATTGGACAAAAAACGAATAAAAAACTTGACATGCGTCAAAAAAATGATATAATGAGCCTGAGCGAAAGCTGTATTCCGTCCCTGCATCCCGTGCAGCGGAATGCTGCCGTCGCAGCTGCAACTGAATAGAACAGGCTTTCTTCCTGCGTTCCGCAAAGGGGGAATCGGGTGCAAATCCCGGCGAGTCGGTCACTGTGAAGTTTGGATTGTTTTTGTTTTTTATTAAACAGAGTATATCGATATTTTGATATCGATAACGCACGGAATATAGAGATAAAAACATTCGAAATAAGTCAGATTACCCAAAGAAGGCCTGAGCTTCTGCCGTCACCGGAGGCTGAATGGATTATGCACAGTCGCGTTTTGTTTTGGGAACAACCGGGTGTGAGCTGAACGGTTTGATTTTTGCAAAAATTCGGGATGAACGAGTTCTGCAAAAGGATTTTGATTCAGCATTCACAAAAAAGGGTGTTACCTTTGCACTGCGTCTCGATTCCGTCTTCCCGATTACGACCGGCTGAAGCGGAATCATTTTGTTTATACGGCTGTTTTCGGAAACTTTTCAGCTCATTTCAACCGCCGAACAAATTCGGCATACAACATTCAAAATCCGACAGAATCGGAAACAGGAGGTTTTTCAGTGATCGAACTTATTCAGCACGGCATGTACCTTGTGAACGGCGTTCCCTGTGAGAGCGTTCCGGTGCCTCCGGCGGAGGCACGCCGCGAGACCATGGCATACAAAATCTTGCAGGCGCACAACACTTCGGGCGACCCCGAGAAGCTCAAAATCACATTTGACGCGCTTGTGTCGCATGATATTACATATGTCGGCATTATCCAGCAGGCGCGTGCTTCCGGAATGAAGCAATTCCCGATGCCCTATGCGCTTACCAATTGCCACAACAGCCTGTGCGCCGTCGGCGGCACGATCAACGAGGACGACCATGTGTTCGGACTTTCCGCTGCAAAAAAATACGGCGGAATCTACGTTCCCGCAAACCAGTCCGTAATTCACTCTTACGCACGCGAGCAGATGGCGGCCTGCGGAAACATGATTCTCGGTTCCGATTCGCACACACGCTACGGTGCATTGGGAACCATGGCCGTCGGCGAGGGCGGACCGGAGCTTGCAAAGCAGCTTCTCAAAAACACTTGGGACGCGCCCATGCCCGAGGTTGTGCTTGTGTACCTGACGGGAAAACCCCGCCGCGGCATCGGACCGCATGATGTTGCGCTCTCTCTTGTTAAAGCAACGTTTGAAAGCGGTTTCGTAAACAACCGTGTGCTTGAATTCGTCGGCCCCGGCATTGCCAACCTTCCCATCGATTTCAGAAACGGCATCGATGTTATGACAACGGAAACAACCTGCCTTTCCTCAATTTGGGAAACGGATGAAGAAACTCAAAAATTCTATACAGCTCATAAACGTCCCGAGGCTTACAAAAAGCTGCATCCGGGTGCGATCGCTTATTACGATAGAATGATTACGATTGACCTAAGCAAGCAGGAGGCGATGATCGCCCTGCCGTTCCATCCTTCCAATGCATACACAATTCATGAATTCCTGCAGAATGCGGAAGAACTCCTTAAAAAAGTCGAACAGGATGCGCAAAAACGCTTCCCGAAGGCGAATGTGAAACTTGTTGACAAGATTCACGACGGCGGCGTTTGGGCCGATCAGGGCGTTATTGCCGGCTGTTCCGGCGGTTTGTTTGACAATATCGCCGAAGCTGCGGATATAATGCGCGGCGGAAGCACGGGAAACGGTGAATTTGCGTTGGATGTTTACCCGACAAGCATTCCCGTTTCGCTTGCGCTCACAAAACACGGTGCGACAGGCGACTTGCTTTCCGCCGGTGCAATAATCAAGCCCAGCTTCTGCGGCCCGTGTTTCGGTGCGGGTGATGTTCCCGCCAACAACGGCCTTTCACTGCGCCACACAACGCGCAACTTCCCCAACAGGGAAGGTTCAAAACCCGGCGAGGGTCAGTTTGCGGGCGTTTGCCTGATGGATGCACGTTCCATTGCCGCAACCGCGCTGAACGGAGGAAAGATTACCGCGGCGACGGATATTGAATACGAATGCACCGCACCGGAATATGAATTTGATTCTTCGGCATACGACAGAAGGATTTATTACGGCTTCGGCAAAGCGGATCCGTCGGTTGAGCTTGTGATGGGTCCCAACATTACGGACTGGCCCAAAATGTATGCACTGACCGAGAACCTGCTTGTAAAGCTTGCTGCCGTTATTCATGATCCGGTAACAACAACGGATGAGCTGATTCCCTCCGGCGAAACGTCCTCCTATCGCAGCAACCCTCTGCGCCTTGCGGAATTTACCCTGTCAAGACGTGAACCGGCATATGTCGGCAGAGCGAAAGAAATTGCAAAACTTGAAGGCGAACGCCGCAGCGGTGCAGTGCCGGCGGAAATTGTCGAAACGCTGAACCGTGTCGGCAACGGTGCAGAGCTTGCGAACAATACTCAGTTCGGCTCATGCGTGTTTGCAAACAAACCCGGTGACGGTTCCGCACGCGAACAGGCGGCTTCTTGTCAAAAGGTTTTGGGAGGTTTCGCAAATATCTGCTATGAATATGCAACGAAACGCTACCGCAGCAACTGCATCAACTGGGGCATTTTGCCGTTTACCATTGACGACGGAACTGAATTCAACTATGAACCCGGCGACTGCGTTTTCGTGCCCGGTATCCGCGCGGCGGTTGAAAACGGCACAGAAAATATTCCCGCAAAAGTCATAAGGCAGAACGGTGATGTGTGCGATATCATGCTTCACCTCAGGGGGCTTACTCCGGATGAAAAGGAGATTATCCTTGACGGATGTCTGATGAACTATTATGCGGCAAGAGCGGAATAAGCGAAGAGTGGGATAAGAACCGAAAGCAACCGGCGGGCGTTTCCTTGAACGATTCCGGAAACGCACCGCTTCCGAACAATATTAATACAAATTTGAACATGGAAGGAAATACCGATGGAAAAGATTAAGATGACAACCCCGATAGTCGAAATGGACGGGGACGAGATGACGCGTGTGCTTTGGGGCATGATAAAAGACGAGTTGATTATGCCCTTTATTGACCTTAAAACGGAGTATTACGATCTTGGCCTGCTGCACCGCAACGAAACTCAGGACAAAGTGACCGTTGACGCTGCGAACGCAACCCGCAAATACGGCGTTGCAGTCAAATGCGCAACAATAACCCCGAACGCACAGCGCATGAAGGAGTATCCGCAGCTTACCGAAATGTGGAAAAGCCCGAACGGAACAATTCGTTCAATTCTTGACGGAACGGTTTTCCGCGCACCGATACTCATCGATTCCATTCATCCCGTTGTTAAAAACTGGAAAAAGCCCATTACCATTGCCCGTCATGCCTACGGTGATGTTTATAAAAGCGTTGACATGTACACGACCGAACCCGGCACCTGCACAATGACTTTTGTCGGCGAAAGCGGAGACACCAAAACGCTCACCGTGCAAAAGGTTGACGGTCCGGCGGTGTGGCAGGGTGCGCACAACAAGGAAAAGAGCATCCGCTCGTTTGCAAAGGCTTGCTTTAAATATGCAATTGACACAAAACAGGATTTGTGGTTCTCAACAAAGGACACGATCGCAAAGATTTACGACGGCGAGTTCAAACGCGTGTTTGAAGAAGAATTCGAGAACAATTATCGTGCCGAATTTGAAAAACTCGGACTGACATATTTCTACACGCTGATTGATGATGCCGTTGCCCGCGTTATCCGCAGCGAAGGCGGATTCATCTGGGCGTGCAAAAACTATGACGGCGATGTTATGAGCGACATGGTATCGACCGCATTCGGTTCGCTTGCAATGATGACTTCCGTTCTTGTTTCTCCGGACGGCACAACCGAATACGAAGCAGCGCACGGAACAGTCACAAAGCACTATTACCGTCACCTTAAGGGCGAAGAAACTTCAACAAACCCGATGGCAACCATTTATGCATGGACGGGTGCGCTCAGAAAACGCGGACAGCTTGACGGCATTACGGAGCTGCAAACTTTCGCGGACAAGCTTGAAGCAGCCTGCGTTGAAACGCTTAACAGCGGAATCATGACAAAGGACCTTGTCGGGCTTGTGGATGACCCCGCTTCCGTGAAGGCCGTCACGAGCGCGAAGTTTATTGCTGCCATCCGAGAAAACCTTGAAAGGACTCTTGCCTGAGCAGCCTGAGAAAGTTTTTACGAATAAAATTCGGATATTAATCGGGGCAGGCCGAAAATATCAGCCCGCCCCGCGATGAAAAAAGATTTGAAAACTGTCGAAAATGAATTCGCAGGGAGGCAATCACAAACAATGGAACTTAAAACTAACAGCACCGCCGGAACGATGGAATCCAGTGACATAATGATAATGCTTGAGCCGCGCACAGAGGGCGGAATCGAGCTTGAGCTCACGAGCAGCGTTATGCAGCAATTCGGCAAACAGATACGCAAAGTTATTCTTGACACGCTTCAGGAATACGATGTTCAAAATGCAAAAGTGGAGGCAGTGGATAAAGGTGCGTTGGATTGCACCGTTCGCGCCCGCACCGTTGCCGCAATTTACCGTGCGGCTCAGCGCAGCGATTACCGCTGGGAAGTTTAAACGGATTTATCCTTGGGAGGAAGGATGCTTTTGCGGAACAGAGTATCGAAACATTTAATATTTTGATGCGGAATAAAGCCGCCGCAAAAGCGGATATAAGAAAATGTACATTAAAGATCGTTTAAGAAGAAGCATGATGTTCATTCCGGGCAACAACCCCGGCATGATACGTGATGCGAATATTTACGGTGCGGACAGCATCATGTTTGACCTTGAGGATTCCGTTGCCTACACCGAAAAGGATGCGGCAAGGCTGCTTGTTTACAACGCGTTGAAAACGTTGGACTTCGGAAGCAAGGAAACGGTTGTCCGCATCAATGACCTTTCAAGCGGACTCGGGGTTGCGGACCTTGAGGCCGTCGTCCGCGCCGGCGTGCAGGTCGTTCGCCTGCCGAAGACGGACAGCGCACAGGATGTTATCGACTGCGAACGCGAGATTGAGCGCATTGAAAAGGAAGCGGGCATTCCCGTCGGCACAACAGGCATGATGGCGGCTATTGAGTCTGCAAACGGCGTGCTGAATGCGGCGGCAATTGCAAAAGCGAGCGATCGCCTTATCGGAATCGCTCTCGGTGCGGAGGATTATGTTACCGACCTTAAAACCACCCGTTCGGACGGCATTGAGCTGCTTTTTGCCCGCAGCATGATACTCAATGCGGCAAGGGCAGCGGGCATTGCCGCACTGGACACGGTTTATTCCGACGTGAACAATGAAGAAGGCTTCGTTGCAGAGGCGACGTTAATTAAAAAACTGGGATTTGACGGCAAATCCATTATCAACCCGCGCCAGATTGAGCCGCTGCACAAGGTCTTTATGCCGAGTGAAAAGGATCTTAACAAGGCGCGCGCAATAATGGATGCGATTGCGGAGGCGAACGCACGCGGCAGCGGCGTTGCAAGCCTGAAGGGTAAGATGATAGACAAACCCGTTGTCATTCGCGCTCAGCGGCTGCTTGACCTGTATGAGGCGGGACGCAGAATCGATGAAGTGGAGGATTGACAAAAATGAACTTTGATATCAACAAAATTCCGCATATAAACGAAATTGCGAACAACGGAAGTTTCAACGGCGCACGCAGCAAAAATACCGAAACTTTTCAGCAGCGCTGCAGGGATTGCAACAAGATAGTTCCTTCCCTTGAGGAGGCAATAAAAAAATCCGGACTTCGCGACGGGATGACGATAAGTTTTCATCACCATTTCCGCAACGGTGACCATATCATTAACAATGTTCTTGATAAACTTGCGGAGATGGGGTTCAAAAACCTGACGCTTGCGGCGTCGTCGCTTTCGGCTGTTCATGCGCCGCTGATTGAACACATCCGCTCCGGACTTATCACTCACATTGAAACTTCCGGCCTGCGCGGAGAACTTGCGGAGCAGATTTCACGCGGGTTGATGGATTTTCCGGTTGTTTTCCGTTCCCATGGCGGAAGGGCATCCGCAATCCGTTCCGGTGAGCTGCACATTGATGTTGCTTTTTTGGGTGCGCCCTCGTGCGATCCCTACGGCAACGCAAACGGGTACAGCAGGGATGATGACGACGGCATTTCATGCGGGTCGTTGGGTTATGCAAGAACGGATGCGGAGTTTGCGGATAAGGTTATTATCATAACAAACAACATCGTTTCCTATCCCAATGCACCGTGGGCAATTCCGGAACACGATGTTGATTACGTTGTTCGTGTTGACGATATCGGCGATCCCAAGGGCATCATGAGCGGCGCAACGCGGTACACAAAGGATCCTAAGGAACTGCTGATCGCAAAAACGGCTGCAAATGTTGTTGAAGCGGCGGGTTATCTTTACGACGGCTTTTCAATGCAGATGGGTTCCGGCGGTGCATCGCTTGCAACGGCGCGATTCATCCGCCAAAAAATGCTGGATAAGGGCATTCGCTGTCGTTTCGCTCTCGGCGGAATCACGGGGCAGATCACGGCAATGCATGAAGAAGGGCTGATAGATCGCATTCTTGATGTTCAGTCGTTTGACCTTGACGCGGCAAAATCGCTGAAGAACAACCATTTTCATCATCAGATAAGCGCAACGTATTATGCAAGCCATCTGGTTGCAACGGCAGCGGAACAGCTGGATTTTGTTATTCTCTCCGCGCTTGAAATTGACACTGATTTCAACGTGAATGTTCTCACAGGTTCCGACGGCGTGATTCGCGGGGCGATCGGAGGGCATCCCGACACGGCGGAGAGCGCGAGCCTTGCTGTTATTGTTGCGCCCCTTGTGCGCGGCAGAATTCCGACGGTTGTTGAACATGTCGGCACGGTCGTCACTCCGGGCAGCGTTATTGATGTCCTCGTTACGGACAGGGGCATTGCAGTGAACCCGAATCGCCCGGATTTGAAGGAGAAACTTGAAAAATTCGGCCTTCATGTGTTTGATATTCATGCCCTGCAAAAAAAGGCGGAGGAGCTTGTCGGTGTTCCGGAACCGATTCGCTACAAGGAACGAATCGTCGGCGTTGCAATGTATCGCGACAACACGGTCATTGACGTAATTCGTCAGATAGACGAATAAAAACGGGGAATATGCGGCGGCTTAACTGCCGAATAACCGTATTGACCTGATAAGCAAAAACAACCGGCGGTATCCAAACTGCGGAGCCGCCGGTTGTTTGTTTTTTATAATTGAATCCCGAACAATTTTAAACCCGTGGTGTTTTATGCGTCCTGAGCCAATCGGAACATCATGTCAACGGCGGGCTCGATTATTTCATCGTTAAAATCATATTCGCGAGTATGGAGCTTTGCATGACGGGTGCCGCATCCGATATAGAACAATGCGCCGCTTGTGAGCTTTGTGTAGCAGCCGAAATCTTCGGAACTTCTGAACGGCTCATCCCAGCGTGCTTCCGGAAGTCCGCATTCAAGCCGCGCTTTGCGGACGGCGGCAACGGCATCGGGCGTGTTGCGCGTTTCGGGAAAGGAGTCGCGATATTGAACTTCAACATTTGTTATGCCATCCTGCCGCGCATACGCGCGGGCCCGCGCGCAGATCTCGGCATCCAGTGCATCCAGCTCGGATTCAAATTCGGCGCGTATTGTCAGCATGAGCTGTCCGAAGCCCGCATTCGTGCCGAAAGCTTCCTCGCCTATGCGCACGCAAACGACCGTTGCCATAACAATGCCGCGATGATCCTCCCTTGCGGTCAGTTCGGGAATATCAATTATCAGCTTTGATATTGCGCGGGCGGGATTATGCCCGTTTTCGGGTTGGGAAGCGTGTGAGCTTTTTCCGAAAAAACTCAGCACAAGCCCGCGCGAGGCAAATGCTGCCGTGCCGTCGTGTACCGCGACCGAGCCTGCGGGAAATCCCGGCATATTGTGCCAGCCGAAAATAATGTCCGGTTTTTCATCCGTTATCATCTTTTGGCAGACGGGAGCACCGCAGCCTGTTTCCTCCGCATGTTGGAAAAGAAAGAGAATATCGCTGCGGCAGCCATGGCGGTCAATTTCCGCCGCAAGTGCGCAAAGCGCGGCGCTGTGGCCGTCATGTCCGCATTTATGCGCAACGCCGCGGTTTTCGGAAGCATAGGGGAGCGCGGGGTCATCCTCGATCGGAAGCGCGTCAAAATCCGCACGGAATGCAATTCGGCGTGTCGGGACGGACTCCGTTCGGACATTCAAAGGAGCCTTGTACACGGCATAGAACCATGCACCCATATCATGCAGCTCAAGCGACGTGTGCGTGCGGAGAAAATCAATGAGCATTGCTTTTGTTTGTTTTTCCTGCCCGGAAAGCTCCGCGCAGCGGTGAAGCTTATGCCGAAGTACGACGGCAGTTTTAAGAATATCTTTATCCATTGCGGAAACACCTCAATGTTGAATAATATCTGTCGGAAACAGAAAATCCGTTTCGGAAACGGGACATAAACCCCATGCCTGTTTCGGCAGAAATAATTATACTCCCGAAAGAACGGGAAGTAAACAGCGGATTTGTTTCACCCGTGCGTATTTCCGCACATGCGGGTATTGTGGTTTTTGCGGAAAAGTGGTATTATTATAATGGAAAGGCAGTACTGTGCGGAAAGAGGGCTTATATAAACGGTTTCCTCGGGAACAACAGATATTTCGGGTGACGGTTAATGATTATTTTGGGCATTGATCCCGGGTATGCGATACTCGGTTACGGTGCGGTTGAAGCCGAACGCGGCAAGATTCGCGTTATTGATTACGGGGTTGTTGAAACAACTCCGAAAATGACCTTTCCCGAGAGGTTGGAGCGGCTCTATGCGGGCACAAAACTCCTGCTTGAACGTTATCGCCCCGATCATGTTGCGTTTGAGGAGCTTTTTTTCTATCGCAACACAACAACGGCATTGCAGGTTGCGGCGGCAAGGGGCGTTGCAATAACGGCCGCCCAGCAGGCGGGACTCCCGCTCTATGAATATACCCCGATGCAGATTAAGCAAAGCGTCACCGGGGACGGTCATGCGGACAAGCTGCAAATGCAGACAATGGTCAAGCTTCTTTTAAAACTGCAAAAGATACCGAAGCCCGATGATGCCGCCGATGCGCTCGGCGCGGCACTCTGCCATGCGAACGCGCTCGGACCGATGGTTGAACAATTCCGCATCAAATAACTGACGTTTTTTGCAGGGAGCAAAAATATGTACGCACATATAAAGGGCAATGTAGAAGAAATTTATGCCGACAGAGTCGTTATCGAGGCGGCGGGTGTCGGGTATGAGCTTGTTTGCAGCAAAATGACGCTGAAAAGACTGTGCGAGGGCAAAACCGCAAAGCTGTTTGTGCATTTTCATCTTTCTCAGGACAGCGTCGCGCTGTACGGTTTTTTTGATGCAGAGGAACGGGCAATGTTCCGAAAGCTCATAAGCGTTTCGCGAATCGGTCCGAAGGTTGCACTTGCGGTGCTGTCGGTGCTGACTCCGTCGGATGTTGCGCTTGCGGTGCTGACCGATAACACGGCTGCTTTTGACGGAGTTGCAGGCATGGGCAAAAAAACGGCGGCGCGTGTGATTCTTGAACTGAAAGAAAAGGTCGATGCGGCGGAAACGGCGGCTGCTTCCGCAGGGGGTGCCGCAAACACGGCGCAGGATAACGGAATGCGTGCCGAAGCGGTTGCAGCGTTGGTTGCGCTCGGTTATGACGGTGCAAGTGCGGGCAGGGCGGTGGCATCCGTCCCGGATTGCGATCGCGTTGAGGATATGATAATGCAGGCATTGCGTGCAACGACTAAATAAATTTTTCACGCCGAAGCGGAAGATTCACCGAAAAAGCGGGTCCGCTGCGGAACACAAAAAGATTTGACTGATGCTTTTGCGGAAGTCGGATTTAACGGAGTGACGGGATTTAAATGGATGACGACAGGCTCATAACTTCATCAATGCTTGCGGAGGATGAAAACTGCGAATTCAGTCTGCGCCCGCGTTTTCTTGCGGAATACATCGGGCAGGGCAATGTTAAGGAACATATCGGAGTTTATATCCATGCCGCAAAACTGCGCGGGGAGGCGTTGGATCACACCCTGCTTTACGGCCCGCCGGGTCTTGGAAAAACGACGCTTGCGGCAATAATCGCAAACGAGATGGGCGGCAATCTGCGCATCACGAGCGGCCCCGCAATAACTCATGCGGGGGATCTTGCGGCATTGCTTTCAAACCTTGCCGAAGGCGATGTGCTTTTTATTGACGAGATTCACCGATTGAATGCAAACGTTGAGGAGATTCTTTACCCCGCAATGGAGGATTTTGCATACGACATAATTATCGGCAAGGGACCCTCCGCCAGGTCGCTGCGGCTTGAACTGCCGAAATTCACCCTTGTGGGTGCAACAACGCGAATGGGGCTTTTGACCGCGCCGCTTCGCGACAGATTCGGAATAAAGGAACAGCTTGAGCTTTACACGCCTGAGGATTTGAAAGAAATCGTTGTTCGCAGCGCGGGCATACTCGATATTGAAATAACGGAGGACGGCGCACTTGAAATTGCATCGCGTTCAAGAGGAACTCCGCGAATCGCAAACAGGCTTTTGCGGCGTGTCCGCGACTTTGCACAGGTTCGCGCAAACGGTATTATTGACCTTGAAACGGCAAAAAACGGACTTGATATGCTTGCGATAGACGAACTCGGGCTTGACGCCGTTGACAGAAACATGCTGACGGCAATGATTGTGAAATTCGGCGGAAGGCCTGTCGGATTGGATACAATTGCGGCGGCAACCGGCGAAGATGCTTCCACAATTGAAGATGTTTACGAACCGTATCTGTTGAGGCTCGGTTTCATTGCGCGTACGCCGCGCGGGCGGGTATTGCTTCCGGCGGGGTATTCGCACATGGGCTATGCTCCGCCGCAGGATTCAAACGGGCAGACTTCATTCATTTGAAAGGATTCTAAGGACTTTTCAGTTGAGTTGTGCCGGTTTTTCCGTTCGGAAGCGAACGGAGACAGAAATAATAACGGAGGGTTACACAATGATGAGCAAAAAAACAAAGGCGATGGAGCAGCAGCTCACCCAACTTGCGCAGGAAAACGATGCGCTGCGCGCACAGCTTGCGGCGGCGGGTGTTGAAATTGAAAACGTTAAAAGCGAGCTTGCAAAAACCGTCGGCGAACGCGACAGGTTCAGAAACGAATTGAACGGCGCACAGCTTGATTTGAGCAACGCCAAACGCCGCTTGGACGATTTCAGGCTGCGTCAGGAAGCAATTGTGAACGCTCTTACCGAAGCGCATAACACGCGTGAACGCATATTAAAAGAAGCAAATGCAAATGCGGACAGAATCGATGCCGAAGCGAAGCAGCGCAGAACGGATATCCTGAACAAAGCGCAGGCGGCACTTGAAAGCGCAAAAAAAGAAGCGGCTCAGCTGATTGCGGATGCAAAACGGGATGCCGCCGGCATTCGCGATGCCGCACAGAAGGATGCACAGCAGGTTACGGACACCGCCCTTGACGAGGCAACGGAGTTGATCGCAGGCGCAAAAGCCGATGCCGAAACGATGATGGACGAAGCACAGGCTGCGGTTGATGAAAAACAGGCGCAGGTGGACGAGCTGAACTTTTCACTGAGCGAAAAGGCAAGGCTTGCGCTTGAACAGGCACGGAAATATGCTCAGATAATGGAATCCCTTGCCGAATTGAATTTCGAAACGGCGGTTGAAGCACGATATGCGGAAAAATACGCACCCGCCGCGGCAGAGCCCGAGAACAGCGGTGAATGCGCGGATGATGCCGATGAAACTTCACTGAGCGAAACAAATCCGGACGCAGCGGATTCGAACGAAATGGATTTGAACGAAGCGAAGCAAGGCACAGAGAGCATAAGGGGCACCGGCGGTGCGGAAGCAATGCCTCCGTGCGGCCGCGAAAAAACATGCTGCTCCTGCGATAATGCGGAAGCGGTGTCGGATTCGGAAGCGCCGGATGTTTGCGGACAGGAAAACGCGGAACTGCCTAAAGAAACGGAAGATTCAAATCCCGAAACAACGGATGAACCGAAAGAGCAGGCCGTCCGCTCCGTAACGGAAAACGGAGAGCCGGAGAGTCACACAGGTGCGGAAGGTGAAGCGGAAGACAAACCCGAAACGGCAGATCCTGCGGATGACTGTGATGAGCAAATCAAAACATCGGAAGAATCCGAAAAATCGATGAAGAACGAGAACGGCAAACACACAAAATCGGTCGAGTCGGAATTTCCGGAAGAATACAGCAGCGCGGCATCGCTGATGCGAAGCATTTATTCTATTGAAGGCAGGGATATCCCCGAGGAGGCGGACGATGAAGGCGAGCTGTACGATATCGGCGAAGGGACGCCGCTCACGATTCATCAGGATGAGGAGAGCGGCGAGGAAACATTCTCTTTGCCGGTTGATCCGGATTTGCGCGATATCTTAAGAGATATAATGAAGAAATAATGCGTCTTCGGCTGAAAACATGTGTGAAAGATAAAAAGTATGAATATTCTTGTTGTTAATGATGACGGATATACCGCGCCCGGCATTGCCGCGCTGGTTCGGGAATTGCGCAAGGAGCATGATGTGTTCGTTTGCGCACCGAAGGAAAATCAGAGTGCGGTCGGGCACGGGTTGACTTTGAGAAGACTGCTGCATGCGGAAAAGGTTACGGTATTTGACGATGATGCAAAAAACTCCGAACGGGAATTGAAACCCGTAACCGCATTTTGGGTTGACGGCACACCCGCGGATTGTGTGCGCGTTGCACTCGGCAACCTTTCCGCTGAGCCGGATATTGTGATTTCCGGAATCAATCAGGCTCCGAACCTCGGCACGGATGTGCTGTATTCCGGCACCGTTTCCGCTGCGGAGGAGGCGGCAATGCTCGGTTACCGCGCCGTTGCGGTTTCAAGAGATACGCTCGGAACGGACTATTTTGATGATGCGGCGGCTCACTTTTGCAGCAATATTGACCTGTTCATTGGCTGCTTAACGGAAAGCCACAGGCTTTTGAATGTGAACTATCCCTATCTGCCTGCGAATGAATATCGCGGAATACGGGTCGGGTATCTTGCAGAGCAGATATATCCGATTGCCTATATCGAAATAAAGGACGAAAACGGAAGCATCGGCTACAAAACTCCGAGCAACAAGCTGACAAGCTGCGCCGAGCATGACACGACGGACGAAAAATTCGTTCGTGACGGATTCATCGCCGTGACCCCGCTAAAGTACGATATAACGGATTACGAACGGCTTGAGCAGATTGCGGCATTTGCGGAAAGAACTTATTAAACGGCAATTTTTTGCAGGTTTAAAAGTGAACCCATGGTTTAATATGCGGGATAAAGAGGGCGGATTATGAAAATCGGAGTTATCGGAGCGGGCGCGGCAGGACTTATTGCGGGCGCATTTGCGGCAAAAGGCGGCGCAAGTGTCGATATTATCGACAGAAACGAAAAAACGGGCAAAAAACTCTTTCTTACGGGAAAGGGCAGGTGCAACATCACCAATTCTGCCGATATCGATGCATTTCTGAAAAACGTGCCGCATAACGGCAGGTTCCTTTACAGCGCGTTTGACGGATTTTTTAACGACGACATAATTGAACTGATAAACTCCTGCGGCGTTCGCACGAAACTTGAACGCGGCGGAAGGTATTTTCCCGAAAGCGATAAGTCAAGCGATGTTATTCGCGCATTGCAGACCAATGCGGTGAGATGCGGAGCGAACATTGTGCTTAATTCACGGGTATCAAGCGTTTCAAAGACGGAGGACGGAGGGTTTCGGCTCTGCTTTGAAAACGGACAGAAAAAATATTACGATAAAGTAATCATTGCAACGGGCGGTGCAAGCTATCCTTCGACGGGTTCAACCGGGGACGGCTACAGCTTTGCAGAGAGTCTCGGTCACACCGTTGCCGCACCGAAGCCGTCACTCATACCGCTTGTTGCGAACGAGGCATGGGCGGGCGATTTGATGGGGCTTTCGCTCAAAAATGTTGTTCTGCGCGCATATGCACCCGAAAAGAGTAAAAAAACAAAATCCGGCGAGCCATTTCCCGGGAAATATTCCGCAAATGAATCCGGAAATGCCGAGAAAGGCGGATATGCCTGCTCTGCGGCGGAGAATACGGCAAAAATCGAGAAGAAACAAAAAAAGCGCAAGCCCGTTTACGAAGAACTCGGGGAGATGCTGTTCACTCATTTCGGTGTTTCGGGCCCGCTTGTGCTCAGCGCAAGCAGCTATCTTGCGGATTCGCCCAACGGTGCATTGCTTGAAATTGACCTTAAGCCCGGATTGACAGCAGAGCAGCTTGATCTCCGCATTCTGCGGGATTTTGAAAAATACAAGCATAAACAGGTGCAGAATGCAATGTGCGATCTGCTTCCGCAAAGGCTTATCGATGCGGTTTTGCATGTTGCGGGTGTTGATGCCGAAATCACGGTGGATAACCTGACTCGTGAACAGCGGGGGGCAATTGTTCGAACCCTCAAATGCCTGCCGCTGACGGTGCGCGCGGCACGTCCCATTGAAGAAGCGATAATCACGCGCGGCGGTGTGCTGATTAAAGAGATTAATCCGTCAACAATGGAGTCGCGAATTGTGCCCGGGTTGTATTTTGCAGGGGAAGTCATCGATGTTGATGCCTGTACGGGCGGATTCAATCTTCAGATCGCATGGTCAACCGGCTGTGCGGCGGGCAGAGCGGCGGCGGAAGCTCTTTAAACATATCCAACGCAAAACATTGCTTTAAAAACACTGAAAACGGAGAAAAATATATGACTGCGGAACGAAGTGAATTTGCAAATTCGGGAAATACGGGAAACATCAGCATTGCGATAGACGGGCCCGCGGGCGCGGGGAAGAGCACAATTGCAAAAGAAATTTCAAAAAGACTTTCAATAACTTATGTTGACACGGGCGCAATGTACAGAGCTATCGGACTCAAGGCAATGCGCATGGGGATCGACCCTGCCGACGCGCGCCGCGTGGTTCCGATGCTTGACGGCACAAATGTTTCCATTGAATATGTTGACGGCGTTCAGCATGTTCTTCTGGATGGGGAAGATGTTTCAGGGCTCATCCGCACGGAGGAAGTTTCACATTATGCCTCGGTTATAAGCACGATTCCGGAGGTTCGCAAAAAGCTTGTGGAATTGCAGCGTGCGCTTGCAAGGGTTCGCAATGTCGTTATGGACGGGCGCGATATATGTTCCTATGTTCTGCCCGATGCAACGCATAAGTTTTTTGTTACTGCCGAGCCGGAAGTTCGCGCAGCGCGCCGCTATACGGAATACGAGGCGGCGGGAAAGCTGAACGGCAGGAGCTTTGACGACATTCTTTGTGAAATAAAACGCAGGGATGAAAGGGATTCAACGCGGGAGGCTGCGCCGCTCCGCCCGGCGGATGATGCAGTCGTTATCGACACAAGCGAAATGAATGTTGAAAGTGCGGTTGCGGCAGTGCTGGCGCATATCGGATAATGCTGAGCAGCTTTTTTTCGGAGGTTGAGAATGCTTTATATAATCGCATACATATTCTTTAAATGGCTGCTCTGGCTGATTTACAGACCGAAAGTATTCGGCAATAAGAAAAACCTGAGGATTAAGGGCGGCGTTATCTTTATTGCGAACCACAGAGCGTTGTACGATCCGCTGCTTTTGGTAGTCAGTTCACCGCGGATCATTCATTTCATGGCAAAAAAAGAGCTTTTCGACAACCCTGTGGGGCGAGTTTTTTTTAAGTCACTCTTCGTTTTTCCGGTAAATCGAAAAACAGCGGACATGAAATCCATTCGGCAGTCGCTGAAGCTCCTGCGTGACGGCAAAGCATTCGGAATATTTCCGGAGGGCAGGCGTTCGGCAACGGACGGTATGGATGAATTTGAAAAGGGCACGGCGTTTATTGCCGCAAAATCCGGCGCGCCGATCGTTCCTATATATATCAATCCGAAAAAAAGCAGGTCGGGACGGTCGCTTCTGTATGTCGGAGACGTCATTCTTCCGGGAGAGATCGCCGAGCATTGCGACAGGCGAATGCTGAATGATGCAATAACAAACAGGATGCAGAACGAAATGGAAAAACTGAGTCTGCTCATGCGGGGCGAAACAGAGGGCAAAAAACGCACCGCAAGGGACTGAAAGTCGAAATAATAAAGAAATCGGAGATTACCGAAATTGAAAATCATTCTTGCAAAAAATGCAGGGTTTTGCTTCGGAGTGCGCCGTGCGGTGGAACTGACGGAGCAAACTGCGGTCAAGGTTGCCGAATCCGGCGGTGCGGCAAAGGTTTTTACCTTTGGCGAACTGATACACAATCGAGATGTTGTGAACCGGCTGCGCGAAGCCGGCATTGCGCCGATAGAGGCACTCGACGAAGCGCAGCGCGGGGATTACGTTATCATTCGCTCTCACGGAGTGCCGAAAAAGATTTATGAAGAGCTTGAAGCAAGAGGCATTAATTTCATAGATGCAACATGCCCCTTTGTTTCGAATATTCACAGAATTGTTTCGGCTGCGTACGAGCGCGGTGAGCAGGTTTTTATTGTAGGCAATCCGGAACACCCGGAAACCATAGGTATAAACGGGCATTGCGGTAATTCGGCGATTTTTATCCGTGGTGAGGAGGAGCTTCGAAAGCTTGAAGGCAGGAGCGGCTGCCTTGTGGTTCAAACAACGTTTGATTCCGAAACATTTGCTGCAATGCAGCGCGTTATCGAACGAGAATATCCCCGCATTCGCGTGTTCAACAGCATATGCAGCACAACATTCGAACGGCAGCGGGAGGCAGAGGAATTAAGCAAGAAATGCGATGTTATGCTTGTTTTAGGTGACAAACACAGCTCCAATACCCAAAAACTCAGAAAAATTTGTGAAAAAAATTGCAGAAATACCCTCAATGCCGCAAAAGAATGCGAAATTTCTCTTGATATATTTAAAAATAATGATATAATGGTAGGCGTAGTTGCCGGTGCATCGACACCGGATTCGATTATCAGGGAGGTTATCAACACAATGAGCGAACAGGATAAGGCTAATGTAAATTGCGAAGCCGCAACCGAAAACGCAGCTGCAAACGCAGCAAACATCGAGGAAAATGCCGTATTTGACGAAGAGGCGATCAACAAGACCATCGTCCGAATTCACGGCGGTCAGGTTCTGACGGGCACCGTCATTCAAATTGTTGACGGCGAAATCAGCGTCAGCATCGGATACAAGTCCGACGGATATATTCCTCGCTCCGAGTTCTCCAACGATCCCGATCTGGACCCCGCATCCCAGTACAAAGTGGGCGATCCCATCGAAGTTGAAGTTCTCAAAGTAAATGACGGCGAAGGCAATGTACTGCTCTCCCGTAAAAACGTCGAGAGCCAGAAGGCGTGGGAAGAATTCACCGCCAGCGCCGAATCCGAAGGAAAGGTTCTTGAAGGTACCTGCAAAGAAGCAATCAAGGGCGGCGTCATCGTTTCCCTCACCAACGGTGCAAGCGCATTCGTTCCCGCTTCTCAGGTTTCCACCAAATACGTTGCCGACCTTAAAGAATTTGTCGGCAAACCCATGAAGATTAAAGTGCTTGAGGTTGACGCAAAGCGCAGGCGCATCATCGGCTCCGCAAAGGCAGTTCTCCTTGCCGAAGCAGAAGCCGCAAAGGAAGCAGTTTGGGACAGCCTCACTCCCGGCATGAAGGTCATGGGCACGGTCCGCAGGATCGTTGATTTCGGTGTGTTTGTTGACATCGGCGGCGTTGACGGCCTGCTGCATGTTACGCAGTGCGCTTGGGGCAGAATCAAGTCCCCCGCTGAGCTCTTCACCGTAAATCAGAAGATCGAAGTTGTCATCCGCGAAGTCGACAAGGAAAACAAAAAGATTTCCCTCGGCTACAAAGAGCTTCAGCCCAAGCCCTGGGCAACCGCAGACGAAAGATACCCCGTCGGTTCATTCGTCGAGGGCAAGGTCGTTCGCATTGTTCCGTTCGGCGCATTCGTATCGCTTGAACCCACGATCGACGGTCTCATCCACATTTCCCAGGTTGGCATCAAGCGCGTTGCAAAGGTCGAGGATGAACTCGCGGTCGGTGACCGTGTGCGCTGCAAGGTAGTCGAAGTTGACACTTCAAAGCGTCGCATCAGCCTCAGCCGCAGGGAAGCTCTCATTGAAGAGAATCCCGAGGAAGCAGAGCGCATCATGGCCGAAGAGCGCGAACAGCGTGAGCGTGAGCGCGCAGAGCGCAATGCAGAACGCAACGAAAAGCGTCAGCAGGAAGAGCAGACCCGCCGCGAGCAGGCAGCAGCACGCGAAGAGCGTCGCCGTGAACGCGATGAGCGTCGTGCAGAACGCCGCCGCCGTGAGGAACCCGATTACGAGCTTCCTCCCGTTGAGTCCGCAACGACTTCTCTTGCATCTCTTCTCGGCAAGTTCGTTGCTTCAAACGACAACGAATAAAAAAATACTTCGAACGTATTTACCTTTCCGTGGCTCAACCGCATTCTGTCAACAGATTTTGCGGTTGAAGCCTGATGTTTGCCGAATGTGACAAACATAAAGCTGTGTTCACAGATTTATCTTTGAAACAAGCGTTAAAGCTGCCGCAGGGGTTTCCCGCGGCAGCTTTGTTTTGGCTTGCATACGAATTAATTTCAAAGTCAGAAAAATAAGTTCATCTTTTGTCGAAAAATCAGCCGCATTCACGGCATATTCACGGTGTTGAACCCGATTTCGCCCTCCAAGATGCTTTTTCCGCATGTTTTGCGGTTGAAGTTTTTTTAATTGAGTGTTATAATTTGAAACGGAATAACACATAATCGGTCCGTGCGGGGCTTTTGTTCCGCACGAAGAAACAACAATAATCACTCAGGAGGCTGAAAATGGCTAAACTGTCCGTCACCGATGTTCCCGTAAAGGGCAAGCGCGTACTCGTTCGCGTTGATTTCAACGTTCCCCTTGATGAAAACCTTAATATCAGCGATGAAAGCAGGATTCTCGGCGCACTGCCGACGATTAAATATCTTGTTGAAAACGGTGCAAAAACTATCCTTTGCTCGCATCTGGGCAGGCCGAAGGGAAAAGTTGTTCCCGAAATGTCACTTGCACCTGTTGCAAAGCGTCTTGCGGAGCTTCTTCCGAATGTTAAAGTTGCATTCGCATCCGATGCAGTGGGCGAGGATGCGAAAACAAAGGCTGAGCAACTCGGCGAGGGCGAAGTTCTCCTGCTTGAAAACCTTCGCTTCAGCAAAGAGGAAGAGAAGAATGATCCGGAGTTTGCAAAGGAACTTGCATCCCTTGCGGATGTTTTTGTGTCCGATGCTTTCGGAACGGTTCACAGAGCACATGCTTCAACCGAGGGCGTTGCGCATTATCTGCCCGCCGTTTGCGGTTTCCTGATTGAAAAGGAGCTTTCCGTAATGGGCGGTGCGCTTGCAAATCCGGCGCGTCCCTTTGTTTCGATTCTCGGCGGCAAAAAGGTCGGCGACAAGATCGGCGTTATCAGAAATCTGCTCGACAAATGCGACACTCTGCTTATCGGCGGCGCAATGAGTTATACATTCTTCAAGGCTATGGGACTGAATATCGGCACATCCTATCTTGATGAGGAAAGCGTTGAAACGGCGCGCGAACTGCTTGGGGAAGCGAAGGCCAAGGGCGTGCGTATGCAGCTCCCCGTTGACTGCGTTGTTGCAAAGGATTTTGCACCCGATGCAGAGCATATGACGGTTGCTTTTGATGCAATTCCCGATGGTTGGATGGGCATGGATATCGGCGAAAAGACCGCAAAACTTTACGGCGAAATCATTCGTGAAGCAAAGACTGTTGTTTGGAACGGCCCCATGGGAGTGTTTGAAATGGATGCATTCTCAAAGGGAACCGAAGCGGTTGCAAGAGCATGCGCCGAGTGCGAAGGCACAACGATAATCGGCGGCGGCGACTCCGCTTCCGCAATTAACAAGTTCGGTCTCGGCGACAAGATGACACATATGTCCACGGGCGGCGGTGCAAGCCTTGAATTCCTTGAGGGCAAAACGCTTCCCGGCGTTGCCGCACTTCTTGATCGTCCCTGCCGCAAAAAACTTATCGCCGGCAATTGGAAAATGAACAAGAACCGCGACGAGGCGAAGCAGCTTGTTTCCGACCTGCTGCCCCTTGTTGAAAATGCCGAATGCGATATCGTCGTTTGTCCGCCTTTTGTCGATCTTTGTTGTGCGGCAAAAGTTCTTGAAGGCAGCAACGTTAAACTGGGCTCTCAGAACATTCACTGGGCGGCAAAAGGCGCGTTTACGGGCGAAATCAGCGCGGACATGCTGAAATGTATAGGTGTCGAATACGCAATTATCGGTCACAGTGAGCGCAGACAGTATTTCGGTGAGACGGATGAAACCGTTAACATGCGCACAAAAGCCGCACTTGAAAACGGTATTCTGCCCATAGTTTGCGTGGGTGAAACCCTTGAACAGCGCGAAGCCGGAATTACCGACACATTCCTTGCAGGCCAGGTCAAGGCACTTTACAACGGTATTCCCGCCGAAGAGGCAGCGCGCATCACCGTTGCATACGAACCCATTTGGGCTATCGGCACGGGCAAAACCGCAACGAACGAGGAAGCGAACCGAACTATCGGCGCAATTCGCAGAGTTATTGCAGAGCTTTACGGGCTTGAATTTGCGCAGCACACCCGCATTTTGTACGGCGGAAGCATGAACGCAAAGAACGCCGCAGGGCTTAAGGCAATGCCGCAGATCGACGGCGGTCTTATCGGCGGCGCAAGCCTTGTTGCGGAAGATTTTGCAAAGGTCGTTTTGAACTGATAAAGCACGCAATGCAGAAGAAAACGGACCGCAAAAGCGGCTGCCGACTGCATTACGAACGGTAAAGATATTACACCGCATGAAGCGGAATAACAATATTTCAGCCCCGCTCCCGAATGAACATGCTTTCGGGAGCGGGCAAGAGGTACGGATTGAAAAAACTCACTGCACTCATCATTATGGACGGCTTTGGCTGCAACCCTGATTCCTACGGAAATGCAATCATGCCGCAAAACACAAAAAACCTCCGCACGATTTGGGATGCATATCCGCACACCCAAATAGGTGCATCCGGACGCGATGTCGGTTTGCCGTCGGGACAGATGGGCAATTCCGAAGTCGGGCACACCAATATCGGTGCGGGCAGAGTTGTTTTTCAGGATTTGACAAGGATTTTTGACCTTGCGGAAAGCGGCAGGCTCGGAAGCTGTACCGCTGTTCGCGAGGCGTTTGAAAATTGTCGTGAGCATTCCTCCGCGCTGCATCTTATGGGACTTCTTTCGGACGGAGGGGTTCACAGCCATATCGATCATCTTTTTGCGCTTCTGGATGCCGCAAAGGCGGCAGGAATGCAAAAGGTTTTTGTACATTGCTTCACCGACGGACGGGATACGGCGGTCGACAGCGGACTCGGTTTTGTTCGTGCGTTGAAGGATAAGCTTGCCGAATGCGGCTGCGGGAAAATCGCAACTGTTGAAGGCAGGTATTATGCAATGGACAGGAACAATAACTACGACCGTACGGAAAAAGCATACTCCGCGCTTGTTTACGGCGAGGGAGACATGTTTTCGGATGCGGAGGAGGCCGTTAAGACATCATACCAAAACGGTGTTACGGACGAATTCATTAAACCGTGCGTAATAACCGAAAACGGTGCACCGATTGCGAAAATTAATGCGAACGACAGCATTATCTTCTTTAATTTCCGCCCGGACAGGGCGCGCCAGCTAACACGCTGCTTCATCGACAGGGATTTTCCGCAGTTCGAGCGCAGACGCGGGTACTTTCCGGTCAAATTCGTTTGCATGAGTCAGTATTCCGCAGAATTCAACGGCAGAGTCAGCCTTATCGTTCCTCCCGAACAGCTTTCAAACACCATGGGCGAGTACCTTTCCTCTCTCGGAAAAACTCAGCTTCGCATTGCGGAAACGGAGAAATACGCTCATGTTACTTTCTTTTTCAACGGAGGGATCGAACGCGTTTTCGACGGCGAGGACAGGATTCTTGTTCCGTCACCGAACGTTGCAACATATGATCTGAAGCCGGAAATGAGTGCGTACGAGGTCACGCGCCGTGCGTGTGAATGCATCGATTCGGGCAAATATGATTTTATGGTTCTGAACTTTGCCAACACCGATATGGTCGGACATACGGGCGTTTTCGAGGCTGCCGTCAAAGCTGTTGAAACAGTCGATGTTTGTGTCGGGACGCTGGTTGACCATATTATCAAAAACGGCGGAGCTTGTCTCATCACTGCCGATCACGGCAATTGTGAGCAGATGCTCGATGAAAAAGGTGAACCGTTCACCCCGCACACAACCAATCCCGTTCCGCTCATCTGGGTTTCGGACGATGCAAAGGGCAAAAAACTCCGTGACGGTGGAAGATTATGCGATCTTGCGCCGACGCTTCTCGATATCATGCATCTGTCCGTTCCGAAAGAAATGACGGGTCACAGCCTGATTGAACGATGAACGAATTATATAATCGACAGCATTCGAAAATTATGCTTGCATATTTGGCTTTTTAATGCTATAATGCCAAATGCAGTTGAAATTGAAAGGGTTATTAGTTATGCAGACTGTTGAAATTATTGTAAACATCCTCATGGTCATTGTCGCCGTGCTTCTTGTCATCGTTGTGCTTGCGCAGAACGCAAAGAGTACCGGTCTCGGCAGTGCATTCGGCAACGATACGACCGCTCTCGGTCAGGCACGCAACGCAAAAGCGGGCAGGGAAGCAAAGCTCCAGAGGCTTACCGTTATCTTCGCTTCCGTTCTCGGTGTGCTTGCTCTTGTTCTGCTCGTTATCGGCTGATGTTCATGCGCTCGGGTTTCGGGCGCAACGATCCGAATTTTGATTTTGCTGCGCAGCATTTAATTTTTTGAGTGCTGCGTTTTTGGCAATATAAGAGGTTAAGCAGCAATATGCCCGTAAAACGCGGAGAAAAACAACTTGCCGAAAACCGCAAGGCTCGGCATGAATACTTCATTGAAGATACCTATGAATGCGGAATGGCTCTTGTCGGAACAGAAGTCAAGAGCATTCGTTTGGGCAAGGTCAACATCAAGGACTCCTACGTCAAAATCAAAAACGGCGAGGCGTTCGTTGTCGGTATGCACATAAGTCCGTATGAAAAGGGCAATATCTTCAATCGTGATCCCTTCCGCGAGCGCAAACTGCTGCTGCATAAGCGTGAGATTTTAAAGCTTCTCACGCTTTCGCAAGCCGACGGATACAGCCTGATTCCGCTCCGTCTTTACCTTAAGGACGGAAAAGTGAAATTGGAACTTGCGGTCGCAAAAGGCAAAAAACTTTATGATAAACGACATGATATCGCCGAACGCGATGCAAAGCGCGCAATGGACAGGCGAAATGCCGATGCTTATTGACGAAGTTTTACGCCGATTTTGCGGATTGTCCGTTCGGCAGCCGTACCGTTTATAACCCAAACCCACCTTCTGCACATAATCAGAGTTGCAGCATGGTTTTGTTTGTGGTATAATATCAACGCTTGGGGGCGTACATGGTTTCGACGGGGATCATGGGTGCCGGATAAGCGAGCCGAAGCCCCGAGCTTCGCTAAAATCGGGAAAACTTAAAAAATAAACGACGAATCCAATTTCGTACCCGTCGCTGCTTAACCGGCGACTGTCCGCCCACCGTTGCCCACGACGGCGGTAACGGGCATCATTAATGTGGGGAACCAACCCGGGCTTGACTTGACCTGGGCGGGATTAAAAGTCTACTGAAACCGTAATCCTGTCGGTAGGAGTGCGGCAGAGGGAATGTCAAAATATCGACTACGCTCGTAGAAAGTCTTGTAAACAGGTTTTCGGACAGGGGTTCGACTCCCCTCGCCTCCACCAAAACAATATAATCCGAACCTTAGACCAATCGGTCGTGGGTTCGGATTTATTGTTTTTATCAAGGATATTGAAGTTTAGTTTCGGGATAGAATAACATCAAATTCAGGA
>OLOS01000654.1_pt1 | contig 34592 bp, 28 predicted proteins | sample 1672631 | NCBI WGS metagenome assembly OLOS01 (sample SAMEA3136707, study PRJEB25190) | human gut metagenome | biome: human gut; feature: human-associated habitat; material: faeces | place: Austria | collected 2013 | reverse complement strand
AAATGAGGTGAATTAAGTGCTGCAAAATCAATGTTTTGTAGAAATCACGAATTCAATTTGAAATTTTACCAAATTCGTACAAAACGTAAAATGTTAAAAAAGAGGCAGGGAATCTCCCGCCTCTTCATTCTGCTTTACTGAATCCAACTGTTTTTCCAGAAACTCAGATCATCTTTTCATATTTTCTTTCCCATACCGCCCTCCCGTCATTTTATCCCGGCAGGACAGCGCCCCCGGCGGTGTCGATACCAGGACAGCGTTTCTCCAATTCCTCCTGCAGCGCCCTTGCAGCTTCCTGTGATGTCTCTGCCCATGCAATCTGATTATCCCTTGTCATTAGGTTTATGGTCAGGTAATGGGCCTGCTTTCTGGTATTTCCGACTTTAACATAGTATGTATTGTCCTTCATATGGGCTTCCCTTAGATGGCTGAGTTTCAGCACATTAGGCTTATTGCCGCCATAAAGGCAGATATAATCCCTGGTCAGGATTCCATCCTTCTGCCCGGTTGTGAAGGACTTCAGCTTTCCAAGGTGATTCAGGATCAGGCTGTCTGGTTCCATGGCCTGCCTGTCAAATTCCCGTACCTCCTGTTCGCTCAGACCTCCAGCCTTGGCAATGATACGGATCCATTCATCCACGCTTTTTCCCATACCCTTTATCATGACAAAGATAAGCACTGCAAATACCAGTACCAGTAAAAGGAAAAAAACGGTAATCCCAATTCCCATTCCCAGCATATCTTCCTCTGCATCCCGGATTATCTCCAGCGTCCTGTTCACGGACCAGATAAAACCTGCTATGCTGCCCACCAGGAAAGCACCTATGAAAAACAGGCTGATTCCCGCATTAGCTCCTTTCATGGCCTTCTTGTGGGCCTTAAACACAGACTCTTCCGGATAATGCTTTTTTATGTACTCCTGATCCATACATTCAAAGTATGATTCTTTGTTCTGGTCTGCCATATATCATTTCCTCCTTTTTCTGTTAAAACATGCCCGGACCTCGCATTTATAATATAACAGACATCCCGGCAATTCCCCCTTATTCCTGTCTGTAATCCCCATATTCTTGTCTGAAAACAGCAGGGCCTGCCGTGCTTTGACAAACCACAGGCAAACCATTATACTTAATGGTATCCAAAAAACATTACCCGGAGTTTACTTATGACAAAATATACAGTTTGTATCTGTGACGATGATACGTCCACCCGCAGTGAGTTAAGAAAATACATCCTGCGGTATTCATTTATCCATGATGTGGAAATTGACATCATGGAACTGGATTGTGCAGAAAAGTTATTCGACCTTTCTCCCAGATATGATGTCCTGTTTCTGGATATCCGCTTTGGCACACGGACCATCGGCATCGATGTGGCCGAGAAGCTGCGGACAATGGGCAACACCTCGGTCATGGTCATCATGACCGCACTGAAATCCATGTCCATCGAGGGATACAGGGCCGAGCCATTCCGTTTCCTCCTAAAGCCCTTCACGGAAGAACAGATCCACACGGTGCTCAAAGCCTGTCTCTCTAAGTTAAACAGGAGTATCTGCTATATCAGGGTCCTCTGCGACTCCCAATGGGAACTAATCCGTTCAGACCGGATCATGTACATATACTCCAAGCTGCGCAAACGGCATATTGTGTGTATGGGGAATGAAACCCTTGTCACATGGCAGAGCCTGGGCGGACTTATGGATCATGCACCTGCGGGTAAATTCGCATTTTCCCATAAAAGTTATATTGTGAACCTGGATGTGGCCGCCTCAGTCAGGAACAACGAAGTCATCCTGACGGACGGCACGGCAATTCCTTTAGGCACACATTATAAAGATACCTTCATGAAGGCCCTGCTGCTGAATACAATAAACTAAAAGGTGAAAAAACCATGTTCAACAATCTATTATCTTTCATTAAATGTATCCTGGATTTCATACTGTTTTTCTGGTTTTCAATGTTGTTTTTCAACCGGAGATGGAAGGGCCAGAATCATCTCATGTTCCCGGTATTAATTCTGCTTGCCGTGATATTGAATCTTATCAATTCGCTGCATGAACCTGTATTAAATACCCTCGCGGCTTTTGTCTTTGTACTGATTATTAATTTCCTGCTGTTTACAGGCCCGGTGAAAGCACGGGTTGTCTGCACGGCTGCAGAAGTCCTGATGGGCGTGATATGTGAATTCATCCCTGTCGCTGTCTATTCCCTGATCCACAAAACCAGCATCCCATCCGCCAACAGTGAAACAATCACAAATGCAGGTCTGAATCTCATAAGCACCTGCATAACCAGCATCATCATACTGGGAATCCGCCATATCATCATTCATAAAAATCAAAAGGAAAACAATGACTTTACCATGCCCGATAATCTGTCAATCATGGCAGTTCCCCTGGTCAGCATTTTTACGGTATACCACATCTTCTCCTTTGACATCCCAAACCCTTCCACCTCACTGCAAAGCCTGTTCCTATTCCTGGGAATCTTATGTATGAATATTGCCGTCATCATGGGAGACAACAATTCCAGAAAGCACCACCAGCTTTTGAGGGAGCTGGAAAGACTCAACAGGCTGGAGCAGCTGAACCATATAGTGATAGGGCAGCAGGACCAGTATATACAGGAAATGAAGGGGTTTGCCCATGATTATGCAAAACAGCTGGAAGGAATCAAAAAACTGATACAGACAGAGGATGCGTCCGCTTCTGGTGATATAAAGGACTATGCGGATGAAATGCAGCGCCACATTGAAGAGAGCTGCCGCTTTGCGTTCATCCCATCGCCTGCCCTGAGGACAATCCTGACTCAGGCCCAGATCCGCTGCAATTCCTCCCATATAAGGCTGGAAACCGATATCCAATACGCAGATTTTTCCTTCATTGCCTTTCCTGACCTGTATACCCTCTTCGAGAATCCCCTGGAAAATGCAATTACCGCATGTAACGGGCTTGAGGGTGAACCGTCTGCCAGACGCATCTATCTTCGGATATTGAAAAAGAAGGACTTAATCTGGGTGGAGATAAAAAACCCAAAGTCCAATGCCATCATTGTAAAAAACCATACCATACAGACCACAAAGAAAGATGCCTCTACACATGGCCTGGGTCTAAAAAATATGCAGCGGGTTATTGAACACTATAACGGATATCTCAATATTGACTATGATTCAAATGAATTCACCGTTACCATGGCGTTTCCCGTCATGGCAGACTGAAGGTCCGTTTCCTTCATGATCATACCCTTTGTTCCGTTTACCATTAAACTTCTATCTGAAAATCATCCTTAATGCTTTCCATCACCTGTCCATATCTCCTTCATACCCAATCCCTTCGGAAAATAAAAAAAGTAAGTCCATTGGCAATATTAAACAAATGTTTTGAACATATGTTCAAATTTCCTCACTTCCATTTACAGCCCGTATTAGGGGCTGTATAATCAGGATTGAACAAAAGTTCAGAACAAATATCACAAACAGGAGGAGAAACATATGTCACTGGTCACAATGGCATCCATCTTAGGGAATGCCATGCGGGGGAATTATGCAGTGCCGGCGTTTGATGCGCTGGAAAAAGATTCTGTAGATGCAATCATAAAAGCTGCAGAAGCTGTAGACCGGCCTGTCATTTTGATGGTGCCTGAAGCTGGTCTGCCTTTAATCAACATGGAACAATTTTTCCAGTATATGGTAGAGGCGGCAAAAAGAGCGCGGATTCCGGTTGCTCTGGAACTGGATCACGGAAAATGTTATGAAACGATTGTAAAAGCTATCCACTATGGGTTTACAGGGGTTATGATTGACGGTTCGGAACTGTCCTATGAGGATAATGCAGCCCTCACCCGGCGGGTCGTAGAGGTTGCACATGCGGCCGGTGTCAGCGTGGAGGCAGAAATCGGACATGTGGCTGGCGGCGAAGGTAATATGGAAGAAGGCAGCGAGGTAGACGTCAGTATGTATACGGATCCTGACAGTGCCAGACGTTTTGCAGCGGACACTCAGGTGGACGCTTTGGCAATTGCGTTTGGAACCGTGCACGGAATCTATAAGGGAACACCTAAGCTGGATTTAGGACGTTTGTCTGAGATCAGACAGCAGGTATCCATTCCACTGGTCATGCATGGCGGTTCCGGGGTATCAGATGAGGAATTCCAAAAAGCAGTAGCAGCCGGCATCAACAAAGTAAATTTTTTCACAGAAATATCAATGTCGGCAGCTATACGTGCGGCAGAATTTTGTAAAGAAAGGAATTACAGGCTTCATTACGCGGAGATGGTATTTGCAGCCCAAAAGAAAATTGAGGAAATCACGGGGCACTATTTGGAGTTACTAAAGTAAGGATTATAATGTATGGGAGGGGAAGTTATGTTAAGAAAAGCAAGCGGACAGGAAGTATTTGTATCTTCATTTGTTTTTTTATGGATTTTCATTGTCAATATAGTTGCGCCTATGGTTACATCAGCACCCACATGGCCGATGTATTTTGTAACCATATTCTTCTTTACCATGGATGCGGATGTAAAAAAGATTTCCTCTATTTTTTTGAGCGGGGCCATGGGGATATTGCTTGCATGGATATTATTGAAAGCAATTATAATAATGGGTCCTGTCACCGGGGAAACCGCAGCGGTAGCGGTTCTGCTGTTCATCATACTGGGGCTGGTGATTGTAGGAGGGAATTATTGTCCTGCTGTATTTAATAATATAACGTTTGCTTATCTGACAATCGCTACGATTAATATTGAACTTGTGGAGGACTATGCGATTCCATGGGTGCTCATGCTTTTGATTGGGGGCGGAATTATCCTGACCGGAGCCAGAGGATCCATTGCCATTGCGGAAAAATTCCTTGCAAGGCCACATGGGGAAAGAGCAAAGGAGGTATGACATGGGAAAATATGTATTGGTAGTTGACCGGGGCAGTACGAATGTGAAAGCTGTCCTTGTAGACGTAAATGGGAAGGAGACAGCAGTTTCCTCCTGCCCCAGCCAGAAGCCGGTTTCTTTGAAACCGGGCTGGTGGGAACAGGACATGGAAATGATATGGGAAAACAGTGTCCAGGCAATCAGGGGGATTTTTAGCAAGGGCTATCTGCCGGAAGACATCCTGGGTGTCTTTGTCACCGGACAGGGAAATGGGATGATGCCGGTTGGCCAGGATGGAAAACCGTCCAGGATGGGCATTTTATCCTTAGACAGCCGGGCAGCTGAAATCCAGTCCGGCTGGATTGAGGACGGCCGGTACGGCAAGGCAGTAGAAACAGTTAAGATGCCATTCGGGACAGGGGCACCTTTACCCCTGCTTGCATGGTTTTTACAACAGGAACCGGAGGAATTTAAAAAAATACATACGGTCCTGTTCTCAAAGGACTGGATTCGGTATAAATTATGCGGGGTACTTTGCACGGACCGGACAGAAGCCAGCGGGGCCGGTTTAATGGATTTATCGAAGAATGATTACGCATATGAGGTATTCCGCCTTCTTGGTTTGGATGCAATCATTGAAAAGCTGCCGCCCATCCATCTCCCTCATGAGATAGTGGGGGCTGTGACCGGCCAGGCAGCCATGGAAACCGGATTAAACGAGGGGACGCCTGTCTTATGCGGGGCACATGATACGGCAGCTTATCCGTTCGGAGTCGGGACCATAGATTCCAAACAGCTGGTTTCCGTGATTGGGACATGGGGGATGAATGTTGTACCGGTAAAGGACCTGGCAGGAGCGCCTGCGGGGCTGTATCATACCGTTCCCGGATATTTCCTATCCATAGCCGGGGACGGCAATTCCGGCGGATGTTTTGATCTTATGATTGACCGTCTATGCCAGCATGAAAAGGCTGAAGCAAAAGAAAAGGATCTTTCAGTTTATCAATATCTGGAAGACATGGTGCTGTCTGCGCCTCCTACCGGAATCCTGTTCCAGCCGTTTGTTTTCGGTCATGCTTTTAACAGCAGTGCAGGTGCAGGATTTTATGGAATCCGGAACTGGCATACCAAGGCGGATTATATGCGTGCGGTTTATGAGGGAATCGTCATGGGGCATTATTACTATATCCGTCTGATACCTGACTACGGTAAATTCGAATCTGTCTGGCTGATTGGGGGCGGTTCGCAAAGCAGGATTTTTGGACAGATGTTTGCGGATATTACAGGATTGAAGGTAAAAGTCCCAGAGGTAAAGGAGGTTACAGCCAGAGGAGGCGCCCTGGCAGCCCTGGTAGGTCTTGGGATTTATGAGGGATACGACAAGGCCGCTATCCCGTCTGAAGTGGCAGTGGAGTATACCCCTAATCCGAAATTGAGGGAGTTTTACCAAAAGAAATACGAAATCTTTATTAAAACGTTGGACATGAACCGCGGAGTATGGGATGAATTGAATCAAATGAATTTAGGAGGTTTATCATGAAAATTGTATGCGTTTGCGATACCGCCATTCCAGCAGAGGTGATGGCTCCTATGAAAAAGCTGGAAAAAAACGGGGTAGAGGTCGTGATTTTTGAAGATGAGATGATAAAAACAGTAAATCAAATCACAACCATCATGCTAAAGGCAGAAAAAGAAGGGGCCGAGGCATGCCCCTTTAATGAAAAGCTTGCGGAAACCGCAGCAGATGCCGACATCCTGGTGGTACATTCAACACCGGTCAATTCAGGAATCCTGAATCGTGCCCGTAACCTGAAATATGTCATGGTTATGCGCAGCGGCATAGAAAATATAAATGAAGCGCTTTGTAAGGACATGGGGATTCCAGTCATCAATGCTCCCGGCCGCAGCGCTCCGGCAGTTGCGGATATGACAATCGGCCTGATGCTGGCGGAAAATAAAAACATTGCGCGCGGCCATAAGGCATTGATAGAAGGGAAATGGGAGAAACAGTTCGTGAATGTGAATTACATCCACGATATGCGCAGATGTACGGTGGGAATCATTGGAGCGGGCCAGATTGGAAGGCAGGTGGCAGCCCGGTTAACTGGCTTCGGCTCCCGCGTAATTGTTTATGACCCTTTCATGAGCAGGGAAGAAGTGGAGGCATCCGGTTTTTGTGCGGTGACATTGGAAGAACTGCTGACACAGTCTGACTTTGTTACCATCCATCTGAGGCTTTCCGATAAAACCAGATGTTTCATCGGAAAGAAGGAGCTGGCATTCATGAAAAAGACAGCATATTTTATCAATACAGCCCGCGCCGGACTGGTGGATGAGGAAGCTTTGGCCGGAGCGCTGGCCCGCAGGGAAATTGGCGGGGCGGCAGTGGATGTATACCAGGAAGAACCTCTCAGACCTGACCATCCGTATCTGAAGCTGGACAATATCACGCTGACGCCTCATGCAGCCGGGACTTCAACCGATACCTTTGCTAATTCTGTGGAAATTATATATAACAAATTAGAAAAATTATTATAATTGACGCTGCCGGTAAACCAGTACTATAATGAATCCAGAACAAAATTTCAGAAATGATGATAGGTGTGAATATTATGAATATATTGGAAGATACCATGCTGGTTTACCGGATTGCAAAAAATTATTATATTGATGGATATGGACAGAAGGAAATCGCAAAGATGACAGGTATATCCAGACCCCAAATCAGCCGGTTAATCAAGCGGGGCCAGGAAATGGGGATTGTAAAAATTGAAGTCTCCCTTCCTGAAACAATTGAAGTCAAAGAACTGGAAATGGAACTGGCATCCTGCCTGGGAGTGGGCAGCAGTATCATCATACCGTCTGACCGGACTGCAGATATCGATAACTTTTTCCCGCTTGCAGCGGGGCGGGTGGAGGAGTGCCTTCAGGGACACCATTATATCGGTATCGGATGGGGGCATTCCCTCTATGAAATATCGCGGAATCTTTCTTTTCAGGAAAACCATACCGAGTTGGTTTTTTATCCCCTGATAGGCTGCTCCGGAAGCATAAATCCTTATCTGCAGGTGGGGAGCATAGTAGACCGTTTTGCGGAGCGCTACCGGGCCAAAGCACGCTACCTGAACCTGCCTGTATATTTAAGGGAGTCAAATATCTCTAGGGATGAAGTTGGGAAATGGCAGGCTTTCCAAAAAAGATGGGAACGCCTGGATGCAGCGGTCATCGGAATCGGTACATTGGGGATGAAAGATCCGATTTATATCGATGAAGTCTCCAAAGACTCCTATCTCATAAAGTGGAAAAAGGATATTGAAGGGGATGTGCTGGCATATATGATGTTAAAAGATGGAAGTATCCTGCATATCCCCGGTTATCAACACATAGCCTGTCCCATTGATACCCTTAAAAAGATTCCAAGGGTGATTGCGGTGGCGAAAGGGGTTAATAAGGCAGAAGCCATTTACAGGGCGGCTGCTAACAAATATTTCTCAACGTTGATTACAGACGAGAATACGGCGAAAGAAATCATCAGATTGTCGGCAAAATAAAACGAAGTGTAACAGGGACATCCTGTAGGAGGTACAATGTGGCATATAAAATAGATCTGACAGACCAGGTGGCGGTTGTTACCGGTGCAAAAGGCGGTATTGGAGCGGCTGTTGCCACAATATTAGCAGAAGCCGGTGCAGACATTGCAATATGCGGAAGCAGTCCCAAGGAAAAAGCAGAGGAAGTATTATCAGGAATCCGGAGACTTGGCGCCAATGCGGAATATTGGCAGGTTGACTTGAGTCAAGAGGGAAATGGAAGGAAATTTGTCCAGGATGTCATCCGGCATTTCGGAAAAGTGGATATTGTGGTAAACAATGCGGCCCTGGCATCCCATGACTGGCATCAAAGCCAGATAATCAATGTTGCGTCACCATGTGAGATTATGGAAGAGTCGGCAAAAGACATGGCGAAAAGGTCATATGGACGCATTGTGAATATTTCCTCCAGCTGCATATTCAGCGGAGGCACAACATCCGCACCGTATAATGCCACAAAAGCCGCATTGGATTCTGCAAGCAGGTTTATGGCAAAAAAATATGCAGGCAAGGGAATATTGATAAATGTAATTGCACCGGGACCCGTTTTGACAGAGATGGCCCAGATGCGCTATTCAAAGGAAGAATTTTCAGAACATTATATACCCCAGATGCCGATTGGGCGCTGCCTTCTGCCGGAGGATATTGCCGGCTCAGTACTTTTTATGGCTTCAGCGCTTTGTAGCGCGGTTTGTGGGGAAACCCTGCTCTGTGATGGGGGGCGTGTTAAATTAGGGGTCAAGTGATTGTTTCAAACAAACCGCATCACATATAAAATTTCGTCAAATTCCGTAGGAAATATGTAGCTTTGATAAAATAGTAATGAAAAGAGAAAAAGCCATGCCGGATTACATGCCCGGCACAGCCTTCTTACTGACAGGTAATACAGCAGGTCGAATTCCTTTCTAATGAGATTCAGGGATTTCCCATCCAGGAAAGCCAGCTTATAATTTAAGTCAATCGTGAAACCATCGCAAAACAGAACGGACGCTTTGGGGTTTTCCGGTTCCTTCTCGTACCTTCGGCATAGGGCTTCCATCCGTGCAAGCACTTCCTCCAAAGCAACCGGCTTCACCATATAATCGTCTGCCCCTAACTGGCTAACATGGCTGTCACATGGGTGTATCCGGCGTCCGGCTGTTCCTCCTTTATCGGCTCCCCGGTCCGCACAGCGCTCCAAAAGCCGCACAGGAACGCCAGCACTGCAAAAAATGCCGGCATAACGAATGACTCCTCCAATCTGTCAGATTTTACTTTCGATTGTCAGGATATCCACAAATCCGGTCACTTCAAATACTTCCATGACCGTCTCGTTGACATTGCGGAGCACCATTTCTCCCTGTTTGTTCATTTTCTTCTGGGCGGCCAGCATGACCCGCAGCCCGGCCGATGATAAATACTCCAGCTTCTCAAAATCCATGGTGACCTGGATCAGGCCGTCGAAGGAATTCATTACAATCTCCTCCAGCGCCGGGGCCGTGCTTGTGTCCAGCCTTCCCTCCAGTCTTAATGTCAGCCAGTTTCCGTCTCTTTCCTGATTGATTGTCATGTCCTTTTCCTCCTTGATTTTTACAGGTTCTTTTTGATTGTGAGGACATTCTTCCCGTCCTCATAGTTGTATGTGATGTGGTCCATACTCTTCTTTACCATGTAGATTCCCAGGCCGCCAATCTGCCGCCCTTCGGCGGGGAGCGAAGTGTCCGGGTCCTCCTTTGCCAGCGGGTTATAGGGCGTCCCGCTGTCCAGGAACTGGATTTCCACCTGCAGCGGGTCGCCTCCCACCGCACAGCGCACGGTTGCCTCCCCCACCCCGGGGTGGTAGGCGTAATGGGCAATATTGACGTAGATTTCTTCCACGGCGATATCAATCTGCATCTGCGCTTTTAGAGGGCAGCCCTGCGCCTCCAGCTCTTCATTGATAAAATCTGTGACCCTGCCCAGTTCCCCTAAAGCGGCCGGTACGGTTATTTCCTTCATGTCCACTCCTCTTTCTCCAGTCTCTCCCTCAGACGGAGGACCAGCATTGTAATGTCGTCAAACTGTGGGGCGCCTTTTACAAAGACATCGATATCCGACTTGATTCCTTGCAGGATCTCCTCCAGCGTTTTCCCCTTTTCCGCATTCAGATGGTTCAAAAGGCGTTCCTCCCCATAAAGCTGGTTGCCTGTGTCCGTGGCCTCGGTCACGCCATCGGTGTAGAGGTAGACCATATCCCCCGGCTCCAGCGTCATGGACGCCTGACGGTATTTCATGCCCTCCATTCCAGCCAGCACGAAACCAGCGCGGCTCTTCAAATACTCGAATTCGCCTCCTTTCCTGCGGATTAACGGCGGATTGTGCCCCGCGTTGACATAGGTGAATTCTCCTGTCTCCATATCCAATATGCCCATCCACGCCGTCACGAACAGGCCCGCGTCATTGCTCTCACACAACTGCCGATTCGTCCCCGTGAATACATCGGCCGGGCATTCTCCAGCCTGGGCATGGTTCTTGATTAACGTCTTGGCAATCACCATAAACAGCGCCGCCGGTACCCCTTTCCCTGACACATCCGCGATTACAACCGCCAAATGACTCTCATCCACCAGGAAGAAGTCGTAGAAATCGCCTCCCACCTCCTTAGCCGGCTGCATGGTGGCGTAAATATCAATCTCCTTCCGCTCCGGAAATGCCGGGAAGATACATGGCAGCATACTGGCCTGGATCTGGGTTGCCACGGTAAGCTCGGCCCCGATCCTCTCCTTTTCCGCCGTAACGGCCGCCAGGTTGGCAATATAGCTTTTCAGCTCCCCCGTCATACGGTTAAACGCGTCCGCCAGCTGGCCGATCTCATCTCCGGTATGAAGCCCCTCAATCTTATGGTCCAGGTCTCCGGAGCCGATGACTGCCACTTCCTTTGTCAGGCGGTTGATTGGGTCCACCAGCCCTTTTGTGAGCTTCCGCGATACGAATACAACCAGCAGACAGCCGGCGGCCAGGATCAGGACAAAGAACAGGATAGAGCGGGAGATGGCGGCATTCATCAGTTTCCCCACGATGCGGCTGTTCTCTTCAATAATCCCGCCGATGCTTTCCGTGGTCTTCTGCACCATATCAAACCGGAATACCATACACAGGGTCCAGTCCGTCTCCGGTATTTTCACAAAAGACAGAAAACCGTCATCCCGGATGTGGACGCCCTCGGCAATATCGGTTCCGTCCAGGCTGTAATTGTCGGGATTTACCATCACCTCACCGTTCCCATCCAAGAGAAGGGCATGTTCTACCTGATCCGACCGGGTGGACAATGCGGTGTCATAGAGGTGTTCCACCGCCAGATCGACAGCCGCCACACCGCGGAACACACCGTCTTTATCATAGAATGGCACGCCGCAGGTGATTTTCCGTATTCCTGTAGCGGCCCCCACAAAGGCTTTGGCCCAGTAGGGCGCTTTTGTCTCCTTCGCATTCACATACCATTCGGAATCCCGCAGCTCCGCGTATTCTCCCTCATAGGACTTCCCGGTGCCGTCTAAACACATGCCGGAATCCGTCACCACGTAGATATCCAGCACGTCCAAATTGTCCGGGCTGTACTGCGCCAGGGTCTTTATGTACTCCCGGACTCCGGACACCCTGGAAAGTTCGCCGGCCAGCAGTTCCCTCGACGCGCCAGGCATGTAACCGACCCTGTCATCCGGCAGGGTCTCAGCCGTGGCCGGGTTTCCATTCATTACCGGGTTCCCACCGCCGGTCGGACTCCCGCTTCCTGCCATGTCTGCATACAGCTCCCCCGTATATCCTGCCAGGGATTCGGCCAGTTCCCTCACAGCCTTAAAGTTCCCATCCACGATATTTCCATATACAGCCGTTAAATTTTCCGCCACCTGGCGGTTCAGCCGGGTAAGCTGCTCCCGGGCCTCCCTGGAGAGGTTTTCCGCATAAGCGCTGTTGGCCTTATGGATGCTGCGCCTCTGCATGTAGAACTGGGAAACCGCGGCCAGGCTTACCATCACCCCAAACGCCAGGGATATGGATAAGATTGCCTGAAGTACCTTTTTATGAATCGATTTTCCTTTCATGCTGCTTCTCCTTTGGAATTCATATTCCCTTTCTCCCCTGCAGCCACAAGCAGGGCCGCCGCCACCGCCGCAAAACCCAGGCCGAGTATGGTCAGGTAGGTGGTCTTCCCATCCGCCTGGACTGTTACATTATATAGCAGGGGGCAGATAATCTGCACCGCGCTCCCTGCCACATTAAAAACAGTCAGCGCCTGCGCCCCGTCCATGCGTTTCACCTCCGGAAGGGAGGCAAAAAAACCGGTCACATTGGGGGTTCCGTACCCATCGAATAAGCCCATCACCCCGGCCGAAACCATAACCAGGGCCAGGCTGTGGTCCACCGTCAACACCAGGATACCCACGGCCCCCAGCGCCATGGACACCGTGACAGCCAGCCTCTGGGGCAACCATTTGAGCAGGCGGACCAGGGACACTCCGATATAGACGCCGCAAATCCCGTTGATTAAGTACGCATAGCTTACCGCCAGGGCGCTCTGCCCTACATTGTCCATATAAACCGGAAGGAACGCCACAACATACATCAGGCCGATGTTCAAAGGCACCGCTCCCAAAATGAGCGCCATCACCACGCGTGGGCTCTTCAGAACCGTCCCCAGCCGTATGCCGGCCGCGGCCGCCTGGCCTCTTGCAGCTTCCCTCTCCCGCTCCAGCAGGCCCCACGGCATTAGCAGGATGCCGGCGGCAAAGCCCGCCAGGATAATCGCCGCTGTAAAATAGTAGTTCATCTGGTATCCCATGGATTCGGCCACGATTGCCCCGATGGAGCCGCCCACGGTGATTCCCCCTAAAAGCCCCGCGTTTAACAGGGCATAGTTGGAATTCAAGCGCGTCCCGTCACCAGACCCGGCTGCCACAATGGAATTCATCGCATATTTAAACAGGGCAAAGCCAAGGCTGGTAATCCCCCGCATGGCAATCAGCCCATAGGGGCCGGACACAGCGGCACAGCCGATGTTCCCCCCAATCAGGACCACGGACCCGCCGGCCAGCAGACAGGGAAGCCGGGCTTTCCCCAGGAACTTTGGGATCATCATGGACCACACCATAATGCCGGTCAGCTCCAGGGTCAGTGGAAGGGAAGCCGACACCTCCGGTGACAGTCCCCACACGGAGGCGTTCCAGGTCCGCATCAACACGGCCGCGTAAGGCATGCTGGCGTAGATTCCGGTGTAGACAACGAATGACAGGAGCTTGATCTGGAGGGAAACCGCCTGCTCTTTACAGGCTCCGGCGGCAGGCCGGACAACATCGCCGTCCCGGCCAGTATCTCCCCCAGTATTCTCCCCCGCCGCCATCCGCAGCCCCAGGATATCAATGAGCTTCACCAGTTCATAGCTCACCATGGCGCAGATTGCGAAAATAATCAGGAAGGAGGCCGTCATTTTCCCCATCTGCCCTTCAATGTAATTCCGGTTCACGCTCACCAGCACATCCGTGCCGCTCCCATGGCCTAAGTGGGTGACAATAGTATCCTGATCCGGGCGGTGTAAGAGTTCCCTGGTATCCGCGTAAGGCCGTGTAATCCGGATATTCCATATGACATCATTCTGGTACGCTTTTTCCGCGAAATACTCCGCCAGGCGGCCAAACGCTTCCTCCGGCAGCCCCCTCTCCAGGAGGCTGTCCGCCTTTTCCCCCACTCCCCGGGCAATCTCCCCGGCATTTTCATAAATCAGGTTCTCATACTCCGCCTGATAATGCCCGTACAGCACCATGATCTGGGCCATCACCCCGGCCATCACCGCCAGGACGGGGACCAGGCGGCCCCAGGATCTCTCCGGGATCTTCTTTATGCCGGACAGGAAGTAGAACACGGCCATGCAGACCGTCAGCACAGCCAAAATTGCAGCCGCGGCCTCCTGCCCGTAAGCCCCCTTCGATATAAAGGCCCCCGTATCATAAATCAGCGCCACGCTTCCCAGCAGGCTGCCGTCCTGCCCGTTTAACGGAAGGACCATGCTCCTGCGGCTTCCAAACGGGACGGTTCCCCCGCCCTGCGCCAGGGATGTGCGGAGCGCTTCCTGGTATGTACCGCCCAGAAGCCTGGCCAGGTATTCCCTCCCGTACTCTTTTTCCTCAAAGGACGAATACCTCAGCAGGCCATCGCTCCCCAGCACCGCCGCTTCCATATTGCCTGGGGAGAGCGCCTGGAACCGTTCCAGGATCTGGTCCATGCCGTAAAAGCTGTCAATGGATTTTCCGAAATTCACCCCGGCCACAATCTCGCCCGCAGTCTCCCCCGCGGCAGAATTTATATACTGTTCCTTTAGTTCAATACACGTATTGTCAAACGCCAGCCTTCCAATCCAGCCCACGAACCACAGGCACAGAAGGAGAAGACCGCCGAAGATTGCGCCGGAAACCAGCGCCCGTTTCCCTTCCCTCACTGCTCTTCCTCCCCCTCGTCATAATAAATCCGTTCCGCCGACAGAAGTAAATCCTCCGAAAGGCGGAACCCGCCTGCTGTGTCTCCTTCCGCCTCCAGCTTCTTTGCAGCATTTAAGTTCAGGCAGAGATAGGGAGGCGATATATATTCCTGTGGCAGCTCTCCCGGCTTTTTCCCATGTAAGATGGCGGAAAATGTGTCCGCCGCAAACGGGGCCTGGTCCTTCGCATTGCTGGCCGTCACCATCATCAGGGCGCCCTGCTCAACGAAATACTCCCCGTTCTGGACAAAGACCGGGATCTGCTTCTCATAGAACACCGACAGCAGCTCCTGAATCCGCTCCCCGTCCTTAATGATATCCGTCCCCAGCATAAAGGCGTCAATCCCCCGTCCTGCCAGTTCCTCAAACGTCTCCTTCAGGCCATCATGGTAGCATCTCACCGACTGCCCATCCGCCGCGGCCAGTTTATCCGTCATGACCTCCGTAATCGTAAACCCCTCCTCCTTCGCCACTTCCCGGTACGCCCGCATGGCGGCCACGGATTCATCATAATAGACCACGCCGATGTTATGGAACCCGAAGGAATCGTGGTAAAATTTCAGCTGGTTGTTATAGACCATGTAGTTGACATGGCACCATAGATTCTCCTGGCCGGAGAACTGTGGGGTCATGGAGAGCCCGGCCCCCACCGGGTCCACACAGAAATACACCATCACCGGGATCTCCGTAATCCCCATATCCTTTACGAACTGCCCGGGCCATGTCCCCATACAGAGCAGGAGGTCGATATCCCCTTCCCTCCGGTGCGCCTCCAGGCTGTCCCTCACCGTCTCCTCCCCATCAACGGCCAGGTAGTAACACGCGTCCATGGGAAATTCCAGATACTCCCCCAGGTCCTGTTGCGAAAGATACCGGATCAGTTCCTTCGCATCCGTATCCCCAGGGTCAAAGGTCAGTTCTTCGGGAAGATGGATCCAGCCGGTGTCACAGAGGCGCTCCACCAGATAGTAGAGCATTTCCCCGGAAGGCGGATAGGGGTCAATGTCGAGATAGCCGATCCGGAACTTCCCCCCGTCCGCTTTCTTAACCGGAAGGAAGGATTCACTTTCAGACTGTTTCCTGTATGCGTCCGCCCTGGCATAATCCTCCTTCGTAAGCCCGTCCGAGGAGCCGCAGGCGCAAAGGAACAGGGGCAGCAGGAGAAGCAGGGAGAGTAGAATGGAGAACGGAAAGCGGAGCAAAAGCATCCCGGCTTTCACGCCCCGGCCTGTAAAGTGTCCTTTCCCTCTCCCCCGTTCTCCACTCCCGCGTCCGATCCTCTCTTCCATAACAGCTTCCCTTCTTTATCTGTAATTTTACATTTGCCAAATACCGCCCACTCCCCTTTCCGTATCAGGACGATGGAATCCTCTGTCTCTGTCAGGCTGAAGCCGGAACACACCGGGGCCTCCTTCCCGTCAGACTGTGAAATAATCCGGTCCGTGTAGATCCGTCTGTCTCCCACCTCGAAGAATCCGCCGCTGTGCATGGCCCGGGCGCGGATCTTCCGGTCCATATCCCAAAGGGTGTCATGTTCCGGGTCAAACCGGTAATCCCCATAAACCATCATCCTCCGGTAGCCTCCCTCCCGGACCACCCCCTTCCCGCCGCACTCCCCGCGCAGATACGCGGCCAGTGTGTCTAAGAGTTTCGGGATTTGGTCCTCCGCCCGGTTTAGCAGGGTAAGGGACGTATCATCCGGAAGGACCGGTACCCGGACCGTCTCAATCACCTCGCCCAAATCAATCTCCGGCGTGACCCGGTGCAGGTTAATCTCCGTCTCCTTCTCATCCAGCAGGATGGACCATAGATGGGGATGGTGCCCCCGGTTGTTTGAAAGGCTCCCGGGGTGGATGTTATAGAAATGCATCCGGCACAAAATTGCCTCGTCCAGTATAATGGGGGAAGCGTTCATCAGAAAGCAGGACACGTCCGTTACCGCGCCAATCCGTTCCGCCAGCTCCCTCCGGTTTTTCACCGCTACCATGGGGATTTCCTTCCGGTAGCGCCGCTCCGCCTCATACACCTCCGGGCAGAGACGGCTCGCCGGCGTCAGGAAATGACGAACCTCAAAATCCGGATGCTCCATCAGGGCGTCCAGCGCCCTGGTCCCATACCCGTAAAACCCAATTTTTATCTTTTCCATCAGACCCCACCTCTTTTGTCAATTTTCAAGTTTCTTTCTGTCCAGCATCCCCAAATCAGCCGCGCACTGCAACAGTTCAATCTGGTTTGCCAGCATATGGCCCGCCGTTCCGGTAAAATCCAACACCACATTCACCGCTGCGGCAACCGCCAGCATTTCCATCGGCATATTCATCTGCATCAGTAAAATCGTATAACATGTAATCGCGCCTCCCGGGACCGGAGGCGCCGCCACCGCCAGGAATACGCCGATGACCGCCACCGCCAGTAAATCCGCTGGCGTCAGCACCGTCCCGGCATACTCCGCGCTGGCCCCTCCGAAGAGGACCAGCCACAAGGCAAAGTTCGGCATAAAGATCACAATTCCCAATGGCAGCCCAAAATCCACCAGCTTCCTGTCGATTCCCAGCTTGTGCTCACAGCAGTCCACGCACTCGGCAAACGCCGCCGCCGAGGAACCGGTCGTCAGGGCAATCAGATAGGTGGGGAGGACCTTTTTAATCACCACCGCCGGGGACACGCGTAACCGCGTCCAAACGCCAGCCAGGTACAAGACAATCAACAGCGCCGAGAGCGCAAGATATAAAAGCACCATCTTGGCAATCCCCGCCAGATGTTCCATCTGGCCGGACAGGACCAGCCTTACAATGCTTAAATAGATAAAAGCCGGGACCAGACGGCTGACCGCCGCGAGAATCCGCTGGACAATCACGTTGCACTGCTCCACAACCGCGGCCGCGGCCGGGACCTGGTCCCGGATGCCATTCATGGTAATCCCCACAGCCACAGCCAGGAAGATAATCTGCATGGTATTGCCTGTGATAAAGGGCGATACCGCATTATCCGGGATGATATCGTAAAGCATGTCCAACAGCGCCTTCATCTGGCTGCCTCCCCCGCCTCCCCCACCTATCCGGAAGGGAAAGAAAGCGGCCACGGCCGCCGCGCCGAGTAAGGCCGCCAGGCAGTTGCGGGCCAGGAATGTCCCACAGACCTTTTTCCCAATGCTGCCAAGCTGGCCCGGGCTGCCGATAGAAAGCACGCCCCACGCCACGGACAGGAACATCATCGGCCCCACCACGGCAGAGAGGATTCCCATGAATGTGTCAAACAGCGGGTCTGTCAGGTACAGGGTGACGGCCTGGGCCGCCTGGGCGGGAAGATACCCGAAGGCCGCGCCCGTGAACATGGCCAATATAAATGCGGCCCCCATGTGCCAGAACTGCCCCGGCTTCTTTCCTTCCACCCGGATGGATACCTGGTTCACCCCGCCGGTATACTGATAGGACCAGACCCAGACCCGACAGGATGCGGTCCGCCATGGCGGTACTGCCATACGCCTCCCCCGCCGCTAGCGGGTCCTGTTCCTTCCCCTCTGTTTCCATGGTTATATGGAGTTTCCCCCGTTTCCCCTCCACGAAAAGCCGTATTTCAGCCCCCTCGTTCTTCTCCAGCCAGTTTAGCAGGATTTCCTCCAGGGAGAGGCGCAGCCGGAGGCACTCTTTCCTCTCTATGCCCTGCGCGTCCAGCACCTCCCGGAACCGTTCCGACATCCGGTCTATATGAGCCGGGATTAAGATGCATTGTTCTCTGCATATTATCTTCACGTCACGTATCTCCCTTGCTGTTTTTTACAGGCTCCCCCTTCATCCTGCGTTTCTGTTCATACATCCAGTCATCCGCCAGTTTGGAAACCGCCCCAAACCCCATGCCCGGCCCTGCCAGGGCATATCCGGCGGCCATCTCACAGGGGGCGGCTCTGCGGCATACCGTATCACAGGCCGCCCTAAGTTCTTCCTCCGTAGTATCCCGGAGCACCAGGACAAATTCGTCCCCGCCCACGCGGTAACAGTACGCCTTCCCTTCCTTCTCCATGGTCTTTAGAGCGTCCCCGGCACAGCGGATCAGCTGATCTCCCGCTTCATGCCCGGATGTGTCGTTGGTCCATTTTAAGCCGTTAATATCAAAACTCGCCACCCCATATCCGGTTTCATGGGAAAATAACGCTTCACTGTCCGTCATGTACCGGTTCCGGTTATACAGCGCAGTCAGGCGGTCATGGTACGCGTTCCATTCAAGCTCCTCCATAAGCTTCCGGTTCTTCTCCACCACCTGTTTATATTCCAGAATCAGTCCGCTTAAATCCCGGCTGACCCCGATTACATCGGAAGCGTGGATCACCACCCCAACGCGGCATTTATGCCGTTTGTGCCAGATCCTTCGGTTCCGGATCAGTAAATAGGAATTCTGCTCACCAATGGCAAGCTCCCACTCCAGGCTTCCCTCCGGCGGGATGGGCGCTTCGAAGATCCGGAGCAACGGGGAACCGGCCAGAGCTTCCCGATAGCCCTTCTCCATCAGGTCCGGCCCACACTGCTCAATCAATGCCTGGCTGGCATAGAGCACCCGTCCGGTCTCCTCGTCCAGGACGTAATACCATTCAATCGTATCAATTACCTCTTTCTGCAGGCTCTCCGGCATCTTCATCAATTCTCCTGTTCCTTCCGGTCTGTATTCCCGTTTATATTTTCATCGGTATCCTGATCCACGTCCAACTCGTCAAAGGGCAGGTACTTCTCATACAGGAGTCTGGCAAATTCCGAACTGGTATACGCCGCAAATTTCTGGTACTGGTCGCTTTTCTGCTCGTCGGCGTAATCACAGATACTTTTAATGACAATGGGTTCCGGCTTCGGGTCTGCCACATTACGGGCCGCGTAGAACACCCCGTAGGATTCCATGTCCAGCCCCGCGGTCTGCGGGAGCTGCGCTTTCACCTGCTTGTCCACCACCTCGCTGTTAGACACTACCGCGTCCCCGCAGGCCATCGGCCCGATATGGACATGACATTCGTTATCGGGCGCTTTCGCTACCTTTTCAACCAGTTCCTTCACCCACGGGGACAGGGCAAGGCGTGTGGGCCTCGGAAGGAACCCCACCGCGCCGAACTGGATACCCGCTTTTTCCGCGCTGACGAACTTCCCGCCGGAATAGTTCCACACCACGTCCGGGACAATCACGTCCCCATAGATCTGTTCCGCCCCAATGCCCGCCGCAATCCCGGTCATGATTAAGTAGCGCGGCCGGAAATGCTCCGACAGCTTGTGGCTCAGCGACACAGCCGCCGGCATCCCCATCTCCTGCTGCTGGGCCGTCACAAGCCGGTAAGTCCGGTCCCCCCTTGTAAATTCCGTCTCGTAATACTCCTGTTTGTCCCCGTCAAAGGCTACAGACTTCCATGTCCGGTACTGGCGCTTAAAACCGTCCGTTTCCGTCTTCACTGCCGTGATAACAGCTACTGCATAGTTGTATTTCTCCACTTCACATACCTCCCTTGCTTTACATCCTTCCTGATACTGAATATTGAAAAATCAGGACTGCCGCACAACACGGCAGCCCTACAAACTGGTTATCTGGCAGGTAACTGAATTACCTGTCCAACCTGCAGGTTGTAAATATTAAGTCCTGGGTTCAGCGCAAGAAGTTCCTGCACGCTGTAGCCATATTGATGGCTGATTTTATTTAGTGTATCTCCTTTTGTAACGGAATGGACTTTAGAGTGCCGCCACCTTATCCGATGATTTTCTTTTTCGGGAAATCCAGTGTTACGCCGCAGGCGTCGAAGCTGTAATCCTCGCCGTCTATATTCTTGTGTGTATTTTTCAAAGGTCTGCCGTTTTCATAGTACATCCATTGGCCGTCATCGTTGCGCATCCATCCCTGGACGGTGGAGGCGTCAATCATCAGCCCCATGAAACGGCGGAGCGTCGCTGCCGCCTCGGCTCTAGTGGCTGATTCCTGGGGTTCAAACCTGTTTGCGTTCTTGCCCGCGAGGACACCGGCCATCTGCATGACTTTCACAGAGTCAGCCGCCCAAGAGGAAATATTTGCAGCGTCCGCAAAGGTGTTTTGTGCGTGTGCCTTTGGCAGGTTCAATCCGGTTGCCTTTGCGTAATTTACCATCATATCCGCCATCTGTTCACGGGTAATAGCGCTGTCCGGCGCAAATGTGGTTGCTGTTGTTCCTTTCACAATACCGTTTTTCACAGCCCATTCCACATAGCCCATGTAGTAGGCATCTGCTTTCACATCCGTGAAGCTGCTCTGCTTAAAACTGCTTACGTCCACTCCTGCCAGTCTGCCGAGGGCAGTAACAAACATCCCTCTTGTCATGGCCGTATCGGGGCTGAAGGTGGAGGCCTCTGTGCCGCTGATCAGTCCGCGGTTTACCACAATCTGAATATCGTCCTTTGCCCAGTGCTCCGCAATATCGGTAAAATCAGCCGGAGCCTGATAGCCCACGCCGAAGGTGGAGAAGTGGCTGGTGGAGAAACGAAGCACCTTGTTCACGCTGTCGTAGACGGAGTTTGTCAGATAACTCGTATTCCCGTTATCGTCCACATAAACGGCATATACGCCTCCCGCCGCCTCTCCGGATTGCAGGGTGTAGGGGATCCCCACGCTCACACTGCCTGCTCCAAAACCAGTCACCTGTTGGCCGCCGTAGCTTGCTTTGAGGTCAAATACCGGACGATTTCCGATTGCCGCCTTTGCGTTTCCGGTCAGCTTGCTGTTATCCTGCCGCGAAGCTGTGATATTCACATCAGCGTTTGCCTGTCTGTTGATTTCAGCAACAGCCGCCAAATCCATGCCCACCCTGATGCTTGGTTGATCCACCACAATCACAGTGTTCACAATTTTTTTACTGAGGATGGTTTCCTGCGTGGTCTTTGGCAGATTGACGGTTACGCTGCCTGCGGTTACGCCGCCTGTGCTTATATTCAACACAAGGGTAACGCCGCCGGCCTGATTCCCATTTTTGCGTGCCTCGTCCTCTGCCTTTTTAATGGCGTCCTCCACGGCGCTCTGTGAAAGCTCTGCGCCTACGCTGCCATTTTCATCCACTGTGCCGTTTATCTTAATTTCGCTCTCCACAAGCGGGCCTGGCCGGGCTGTAGTTGTATTGCTGCCGCCCGAACCGCCGCCTGATCCGCCGCTGCCTGACGAGCTGCTGTCTTCCACCGTAGGAGTGGATACAGGGTCTCCTTTTTTTAAATTGATTGTATAGGTATTCGTATTTTTTCCATTCTCAGAGGTAATGGTCACAGACCAACTGCCTTGTCCCTCGGTAAGATTGAAAATGTTCGAAGTGGTAGTTTCTTTGGCATTTTTGTCCCTCTTTGTTTTCCTAATATATATAGCCGCATCGTCCGCCACACTGCTCGGCAGCGTGACATGATAAGTTGGATTTATCGCATCGGCAGTAAAACCAGGAATCGTCACATAATCCATATCGGACGCATATTTATAAGTAAGTGCCGAGAGCTGTGCATCGCTGCTCATTTCTGTTGCAGCTATCGTGAATACCACATTACCTGTAATCTGGTCTTTTTTTATAGTGATACTGCAATTTTTTTCAAAGTCCCAGAGTTGATATGGTTTAATTTTGTTTCCTCCCACCGTGACTGTTACGGCGGTGTCGCCAAGCTTATATCCCTCTGTGGCAACAAACTGCACCATTAAATCCTTCCCTTTCTCTATCGTTTCAGGCAAAGGGGTGCTGCCTTCGCTTGCTTCTACACCAGTAAGATGGTAGGTGATAGAATACGAAGGATTTGCCAGCTTAATTTGGTTCGTCACTGCGTCCAATACAAGACTAAGACTGCCCCCGTATGAGATTTTCCCAAGGTCGTCCTTTGTAATCGTATAGTCCTTCCCTTCGGCCACCACAAAACCAACGGTAGGATTATCGTAAATCCCTTCAATCTCCACGGAATTTTCCAACGCCGATGAAATATAAAAAGAAGAATCCCCAGCGCCCAGCTTCAGGTAGAGACCATCGGGGATATCGGCACTGCCACCCATGGTAAAAGTGCATTGGCTGACGTAGACATTATTCCCGCTTCCACCCACATGGACTCCCGAACGGGCCGTATTTCCACTGATGATGCCGCCTGTCACAGTAAACACTTTATCCGGCCCACCTGTTTTGTAAATACCGCCTCCCCGGCCATTGGAGGTAATGTTTCCTGTAATTTCGCCGCCAGTTATCATTAGTGTTCCACTGTTTGTGATGGCACCGCCATAGGTACTGTTAGTATCTGTTCCATTGGCTGTATTTCCTGTGATCGTTCCACCATTGATTTCCACCACGGTGGTTCCCCAGCCGCTGTCGCCAATTGCACCGCCACTTTTTGCAGTGTTATTGCAAATCGTTCCGTCGTTCATCGTAAACTTAACAGTGTTTCCGCCGGAGTATAGATATACCGCGCCGCCTGTGCCGCTCATTATGTTATTTTCCAGCACAGCGCCATTTTCTAGTGTGATAGCAGTAACCAGATTTTTAGTACCATTGGCTTTAACAAGAGTTCCACTGGAAGAAATATTGTTTCCGTCTAAGGTAATCTCTTCCAGCGTTAAACTGCCGCCGTTTTTTACAACAATCATATCACCGGTAAAGCCGCTTCCCCTTGTAAGTGTTCCGCCGGTGAGTTTGACATGCTTGGCGTCAATCGTAATCCCACTGCTCACCGTAATCCCCTCCAAATCAATGGTGATAAGGGTTGGGGTATCAGCCGTGCCAGTGGCATCCTTTATCGCATTATTCAAAGCATCCACGGTAGTAATCGTATCTTCCAACGTCACAGGCACATCATCCACGATTGCCGCCTGCAGCGCCGCCATTGCCTCTAATAAATCTTCATGCTCAGCGGTGAATTTCGCAAAGTCCTGGTCTGAAAGGGCGAGCAGAGCATCCACCGCAGCGTTGATCTGTGCAATCAGCTCATCTTTTTCCTCGTCCGTGGTTTCTTTTGTGATGCTGTCTGCACTTGGGAGGGCGTTAAAGAGCGCCACAACCTTATCGTAGGCCGTAGTCTCCTGCACAGCATAGAACGGGCAGTCTGGATTTGTATGTATCCCCTCTCCTTCTATAACCGGATTGCAAAGACATTCCGGTTCCGGCTTTTCTTCCGGTTCCAGTATTTCACCAAGACAGTCCGCAAAATCAGCGTTTTCCCTTCCGCAAACCGGACAGCTGCTGTTTTTATGTCCTTCTGTACATAAGGTTTTGCAGGTGCATATTTTGTTCTCATCTTTCCCGCCGTTCTTATCAATCTCTTCGGTCTCCTCCGTCTCTTCAGTCTCCTTCGTCTCTACGGTCTCCTCCGTCCCGCTGGTTTCTTTCGTCCCGCTGGTCTCCTCCGTCCCGCTGGTCTCCTCCGTCTCTTCGGTCTCCTTCGTCTCTACGGTCTCCTCCGTCTCTTCGGTCTCCTCCGTCCCACTGGTCTCCTCCGTCTCTTCGGTCTCCTCCGTCCCGCTGGTCTCCTCCGTCCCGCTGGTCTCCTCCGTCCCGCTGGTTTCCTCCGTCCCGCTGGTTTCCTCCGTCCCTCCGGTCTCTTCGGATTCTCCGGTCTCATTTGTCCCTCCGGTTTCTCCTGTCCCATTTGCAGAGCTGCCTTGCTCATATGTGTATGTACAGTCTGTCACTGTTCCCATCTCCTCATCGGCAGATGCTATGGTTGGAAACAGCGCGAACACCATGCAGATGCTCAAAAATATTGCCATTATGCGGCGTCCTTTTACTTTTTGCATAAATTGCTTTCGCATACGTCATTCCTCCTATTTCTGTTGTTTTCTATCATATATAAAAACGCCTGCAGAAAACCTTTGCACGCTATTATTTTTCACTTCTTCCCCAAATCCGAATATAAAAAATCCCAAAACACAGAATCATAATCACAATTCCAGCTGGATAGGCAATTTTGTATTGCATACGGAACCCTTCCTCTGCCATCAAGATATAAGTGCTGCTCACCGCTGACATAAATGCTGCCGGGAAAGCTGCCAGGAGGCTCTGATATTTTCCACATTTTTTTCTAAGGTAAACAGCTGCTGCCCATAACGCAATCATAGCAAGCGTCTGGTTGCTCCAGGAAAAGTACCGCCATATTACATCAAAATTTAACTGTGTCAAATATGCTCCGACTGCCAGAAGCGGCACCGCAAGAATCAGCCGCTTCCCGATTCGGTTCTGGTCCACTCGGAACCAGTCCGCGAGAGTAAGCCGAGCGCTCCGAAATGCCGTATCTCCCGATGTAATCGGACAGACCACCACGCCTACCACAGCCAACGCGCCTCCGACAATCCCTAACAGGGAAGTAGAGATTTCATACACCACCCCGGACTGTCCCAGAGACGATAACGCCTCCTGCAGCCCTCTTGTAGAACCATAGAACGCCACCCCAGCCGCCGCCCAGATTAAAGCAATTACCCCCTCTGAGATCATAGCTCCGTAAAATACCTTTCTTCCGTCCCTCTCGCTTTTCATACACCGCGCCATCATGGGGGACTGGGTGGCGTGGAATCCGGATACCGCTCCGCATGCCACTGTCACAAACAGGTACGGCCAGACTGGCTTTCCAGCCGGGTGCAGGTTCTGCAGGGTCAGCTCCGGTATATGGTATCCTTTTATGAGAATGCCTCCACCCACTCCAATCACCATCAAAATTAAGATTACACCAAACACCGGATAGATCTTCCCAATCAGCTTGTCAATCGGCAGCAAGGTCGCTAACAGATAATAGGCCAGTATCACCGCTACCCAGAACGGAACATTCAGGCTTTCCGGGGTCAGCATGGCAATCAGTGTTGCTGGGCTTGTCACGAATACCGTTCCTACTAAAACCAGAAGCACTACGGAAAAGACCCGCATCACCTGCTTCATTCCATTTCCCAAATATCTACCCGCAATCTCGGATACAGAAGCGCCTCCCATACGGCAGGAAATCATTCCCGTCATATAGTCATGGACCGCGCCTCCCAGAATGGAACCAAATACAATCCACAGAAACACCACCGGCCCAAACACGGCTCCCATCAGTGCGCCAAAGATTGGTCCTGTTCCGGCGATATTTAGCAACTGAATTAAAAATACCTTCCAGGTCGGCATTTCCACGTAATCCACTCCATCTGCCATACTAACGGCAGGTGTTTCCCGGTCGTCCGGTCCAAAGATCCGCTCCACCAGTCTACCGTAAGTAAGGTACCCGGTAACTAAGAGTACAAGTGCAATGGTAAATGTAATCATCTTTAGCCCCCAATATTCATATTCACATAATCAAAATCAAAACTGCCAATGGCATGTTCTTCCTTCAGCCTTCTGATACAGCGGTCCAGCGATACCCAAATCGCTTTTTCTGCCGCTGGTTTCATTACAAAATTAGCGGCCCTCACCCGATAGGAGGCCACGCCGAACCGCTCATCTTCCCCTATCCAGACAATCTGGCTTCCTTCTGACGTCCGATGGACCAGGATGGACAGTTCCTGATTTTCGATATCGTCAAAGGCAAATATCGTAATCGCAAACGGATACTTTAGCTGAATGTTCCGGTACTCCGTCACAGACGGAAACCACTGGGGAACCATGACATACTGCTCCCGTTCTGGATAGCTCATGACCGCATCTGCAATCGCCCGGTACTCCGCTTCATTTTTCGTACATACTGCAATTACCATAAGCCGCCTCCTTCCTCTCTCCAACAGGCTCTTTTCTATTCTTGTGCCCTGGTTCTTTTCAAACTCCCAAAAAGGCACAAAAAGGCGCCTGTCCTCCGATGATATCAAGAGGGCAAGCGCCTTTTTTATATAATTGATATGATTTTTTTGTACATCAAAAAGACAGACTATTGTTTGATTGTCTGTCTGACTGTCATGAATTGTATGCTCTCTATACATATAAGTCAACCCCTCTTTCCTTAAAAATGGGTACAAAAAATACAGCCCCTGAGACTGCATTTTTCCACAAAACTGCCAGGGATTTCCACCTAAAATCATTTTGACTTTTACTTCCAGCTAAGCTATGATTAGCTTAAATATTCTCCCAGATACTATTAAATTTATCTTACCACAAAACAAATTAAATTTGTGGCTGTACACTAATCTGACACCTTTTTACACTAATCTGACACCCCTTGGCATATTTTTTTATTTTGTAACCAATTTGGGAGGTATAATATCATGTTAAAAATTGCAGTCTGTGACGATGAGCCACTGGATTTAAACCGGATTCAGGACCTTGTTTCAGAATATATGAAGGATCATCCGAACCCGGGTGTTACCATCACCCGGTTTGACTCTTCGGAACGCTTATTAGAATGCTTAAAGAACGAAACATATCATATCTATCTTCTCGATATACTTATGAACGGGAAAAACGGGATTGAAGTTGGGGAAGTCATCCGGGAAAAAGACAGCCATGCTGCAATTATCTATCTGACTGTGTCCCCGGATTATGCGCTGGCCTCCTATTCCGTCGATGCACAGTATTACTTATTAAAGCCCGTAGAAAAGGAAAAGTTCTTCCGGATTCTTGGCCGGGAGATTGAGAACCTGGCAAAGGTAACCGACACCTATTTCACAGTACGCACAAAAAGCGGGCTTAAATCCATCCGCACCGATCTCATCATGTATGTGGAACAGAATTATCATGTCTTTACATACCATTTGACAAACGATACAGAGATGGAAAGTGTTACCAGCCGCGCCAGCTTCGACCAGGAACTTCAAGAGCTTTTAAGCGATTCCCGGTTCGTAAAGATTTCCTTCTCCATCCTTGTCAACCTGCGCTGCATTAAGACCATCAACAAAAAAGGATTGGTTCTTCAGAATGGAAAGGAACTGTTAATCGCACGCGCATATTCGGAAGCCAAACACCGCTATATTGAGTACATGATTCAGGGGGTGAAGCAGGGTGATATTTGATTACGATTATCTCTTCGGCCTTACTAAAACGCTGCTCACCACCGCCATGACATTGCTCCTGATTTTTATTTTACTTGATTTTAAGTTCTCCCGGAGAAGAGTCCTGGCGGTATATGGAGCCTATTTTGTCTATGTTGGGATATCTTCCTGGTTCCTGATTAACTTATTTGGCTGGCTGACCTTCATGCGGCTCTTCATCATTACTATCATTGTGCCGGCTCTTGTCATCACCTATTACATGGCAACCGATCATGCCATGCAGGCCGTATTTAACTATGCCAGCCAGCTGGATATCGTCCTGATTCTGTCTGCTACCGCAACAATCCTCAATACGGTCCTTCACGGAGGACGGATCAGTGATTTAGTTATTCGCTTTCTCCTGCTTGCAGCCGCTGGTCTTCTGGAATACCGGTACGTCCGGAAGCTGTTCCGGACGGTGGCGGACAATCTGGCCTTAAACTGGGGGATACTGGCCGCCATACCGGTCTGCTTCTGTATCCTTTTGATTGTATGTGGTCTGTTTCCCGTCCACTTTATCCATAACACATGGGGAACCATCCAGATTTATGTAATCGCCCTCGTTATGATTGTCGTATATACCGCGGTATTCAAAAGCTTCGTGGAAAGCTATCAGCATATGGAGAGCTGCCAGCAGAATGACCTTTTAACCGCACAGGTCCTGGCGCTGCAGAAACACGCCGACACACTGATGCTTCATGCCGATCAGGACGCCCTGTACCGCAATAACGCCCACTATCAGGCCCAGACGCTCTATGCCATGTTGAAAAATAAGGAAGTTGACATGGCTGCGGAATATTTAAGCCGGACCATGGAACATGAGCCTTCCGAGCCGGTTCCTTACTGCAACAACCTGATCCTGAATGATATTTTGGCCTATTATTTAACACAAGTGAAAGAGGAGGGTATTATCGTCAAAACGAACCTGTATTTTCCTTCTGCACTACCCGTCGATGTGATGGAGCTTGCCACAGTGTTCGCCAATGCCATAGAAAATGCCAGAGACACCATGCGTGAGATACCGGAAGAAAAAGAGAAATGTCTGGAGCTATACAGCACCGATACGCCCAGGTTCATTATTGAGATTTCCAATACCTGCCCGGACGCGGTTAGTTTTGATGAAGATGGGATTCCCATAAATGGAGAAAACCAGTATGGAATCCATACACGAAGTATCCTCGCTTTTACAAAAAAACACGATGCGATGATTGATTACGTGGTGCAGGACGGAATGTTCCGCTTACGCCTGCTCCTACAGGATGAGGATTAATAACCTGGAGATAACTTATGAAAAAACGCAAACAATTCCTTTATTTTTTAACCATGCTTGCCCTGATTCTGACGGTTCCGCCTGTTGAAATCCCTTCCATGGCACAGGCCGGGACCTCTATTGGTACCCCTTCTGATGCGGAGGAGGAACTGCCTGAAGAATCCATATCTGAGGAAATTCTGCCGGATGAGACGATGCCGGATGAAACCACACCAGAACAGACTACCCCAGACGAAACGATATTGGAAGAGGCTCCAACAGAAGAAACCACACCAGATGAAACACGGCAGGCCGAAACAGAAGAACAGAAAGAGACAGAAGCGGTACCATCGGCTCCCCTGGATCAGCCCAGTGAGACCGAATCTTCCGCTTCTGTTTCGATGCCCTTCGATCAGATACAGGCCCCTTCTATGGCTTCGGCCAGGATTGCCACCGGTTCCGATGCGGAACCGCGAGAAATTGTTAAAGTCATGATTAAGAATTCTGACGTACTCATTCTGGCAGAGCGTCAGAATGCCAAGGAACTGCTGAAAAACAAACTGGATAACAGCGATTATTCTATCGCTACCGTCCTGTTTAGCGACAGAACCAGGGAGTTTTATCCGATTCAGTATGATGTGGATGCCCTCGATGTGAGGCAGACCGGACTTATCTATCTAAACGGAACCGTGGAAGTTCCCGATGACGTCTCCATCGATCCGGAGCTTACGGCTGCCACACTTCCGGTATTCCTCTATGATCCGGAAGCGCCCTGTGAACTTCAGGCACGCTCCAGTGATCCGGTCAGAGACAGTCAGCTCCTGCTTGCCCAGGATTCCTCGTTCGAGGAGCTCCAGAATGAACTGAAGGGCAATCGCATCACTTACCTGTATTTTGATGATGGTATATCTATGAAAATTTCTCTTACCTGGGATGTAAGCAACGTTATCTTTGGGACGCCCGGAACTTACCGGATTCATGGGATTCCAGATCTTCCCGAAGGGATTCTTTTAGGCGACGAATTTCCCTCTCTCTCTTGTGATGTAATCATCCAGAAAGCCGGAGTATTTTCCCTTACGCCGCCCACCTTTGATGGAATGTTCTTCCAGACCCGCTGGACGAAACCAACGCCACAGCTGGATAAACTCCGCCGCTACTATGCCATCGGGGACGAAGGCGCATGGCAGGAGGATACCACCGGAAAATTTATGGAGATTTGGGACTCCGATACACAGTTGATGTATGTCTTTTACTTTGATGATTTCCTGCTTGGAGTTCCCTACTACTTTCAGCTGGAGTATGACGGTGAATGCTCTAACATTTTAATGGTTTGTATAACCGAAGACGATGTGGACTACAAGCTCTTCGAGGGGGATCGGGATGGAGGAGACCGTGGAGAACAGCCACCGCCCACTGTCACCCTGCCGCCCGATCAATCGGATGATACGCCACCTTTGGGAACCACCAGGCCAGAGGGAAACACTCCACCCGAGACACCGCCGGAAGAAACCTTACCAGCAGAAACAGTCCCTGCAGAAACACAGCCGACAGACCAGGAGAATATCAGCCACAATGGCTCTTCTTCCGGTACATCCAGTAAACCATCCCGGCACAGCGCCGCATCGGATTTCACCAGCGGCCCTGGATATCAGGAATCCTTAACCGTGCCTGCCTTCCTGTCCCCTTTGCCGGAGGCAGAACCTTCCGTTGAAGCTTTAGAGGAGCAAACGGCAGAATCATCTGAGGCAGCCGTAATCGCTGCGGCCAGTCCAGTACCGACCGAAACGGCTGAAACAAATGCCGCTATATCCGCACCGGCTTCAACCGGGCAGGAAGCGGATACAGCCGATTACACCATCCTATCCGGAAAGCGAATCCAGAAGGAACTGGAGCTGAATCCAGGCAGGCCGGTTGTCATTACCAAACACCGCATCCGACTGGAGATACCGGACGATACCGGACTGTTTTCCGGCATGTCTGAACAGTCCTTATTCCGGGCAGAAGTAATGCCCCTGGCCGATAACCGTATCTCTGTGATACTCTCCATGGACGGCGTACCGCTGACAGACCTGCCTTCCATGACAATCACAATACCCTGGAAGGTAACCGATGAAAGACCCGTTCTGGAAGTCACAAACGAAAACGGAGAAGTTCTGGGAACGGCCACATACCTGGATTCCTCCACAATTACCTTCCAGCTATCAGAAAGCGGAGCCTTTACCATAATTCCACAAACTTCTGCAGCCGCTCCGGCAGTTGTGACACCGTCAGAACCCGTTGCTCCGGTAGACGGGCAAGCCAGCGATTCCGTTTCTGCCGGTTCGTCCTCTGTAGGTCTGGTTGTGTGCGTCCTCCTTGCAGGTATCCTGGTTTCCGGCTTCTTTATTCTGCATTTCCGCTGGCGTGGAAGGAGGGATCAGACATGAACACTAGATTGACACAACTTGGGAAACGGCTCCTCCTTCTCGCCATTACGTTCCTTCTCACCATGGGGCTGTTTACGGCCGCATACCGGCTTGACAATAAGTATACCCTGCAGTCCGTCCAGCCCATAAACGGCATCCTGTTCTATACGCCAGAGCAGGCCGATCCAGTCTATCTAATCAACGGATGGGAATATTATCAGGACAGGCTTTTAACACCGGAAGATTTTATAAGCAATCTCCCAATCCCGGATAACTACGTTTATATCGGTCAGTATTCCGGCATGGAGGCCGGTAATCCGGAGGCGTCTCCTCATGGAAGCGCTGCATACCGGCTGACCCTGTCCCTTCCGGACACACCGGCCTTTTATACGCTGGAGCTTCCGGAAATCTACTCGGCCTACCGGCTCTATATTGGCAGCCGCCTGATGGCCTCCCAGGGAAATCCGGACCCGGATCACTATGAGCCGTCCCTAAGCTCCAGTTCCATCACGTTTGAAGCCTCCGGGGATGTGCAGCTCTTACTTGCCGTCTCGGACTGGTCCCACTTATACAGCGGTATGGTCTATCCTCCAGCTTTTGGCACTCCAAACGCAGTCAATGCGCTCTTAAAGGAGCGGTTTGCCATCAGCCTGACGGTCACCGCGCTGGCAGCAATCCTGGGCTTTTTCCAGCTTGCGCTTGCCGCCATTCTGAAGAACCGCCGCTCGCTGCTATCTGGTTTGATTTGTGTGGCCTTTGCCGTCTCTGCAAGCACTCCGGCGCTCCACCAGCTGACTGCCACCGGGATTGTACCCTGGTATAGCATTGAAATCTTCTGCCGCCATGCCATTTACGGACTGTCCCTCATTCTCGTCCTGGATTTGTGCGGCAGACAACACTGGGCCATAAAGGCGGCCTCTTATGCTGCCGCCCTGTTCCCGTTTTTGGCTCTGGCAGTATCCCTTCTGGCACCGCAGCTGTCCTACCGCCAAATGCTCCTGTTTTCCCACACAGCCGGAGCCTATAAGATCCTCTGTGCGTTATGGCTGCTCGGTACGGCCTTCTTCTCCAAAACGGATCAGGAACCGGAAGAGGACCGCACCATACTCCTTGCCGGAATCTGTATCTTTGCATCCTCCCTGGTGGCCGACCGATTATATCCATCGTTTGAACCGATTCGGTTTGGCTGGTTTTCGGAGATTGCCGGTTTCCTGTTTGTCCTGTTACTTAGCTTTCTTCTGCTCCGCGATTCGGCCCGGTTTTACAAGCGGCAGTTTATCCTGACCCAGGAAAAAATACAGATGGAATCACAGATTCAAATGCAGAAAAGGCATTACTCCGAACTGGCGTCGCAGATTGAAAAAATCCGCACCATGCGCCATGATATCCGCCACCATCTCACCCAGCTGTCCGTTCTCTTAAAAGATAGGAATACGGAAGCGGCCGAACAGTACTTGGAGAAAATCACACACAGCGCTTTAACATCGGCTCCCTTGTCATTTTGTGAGGCGTATTATATTGATGTGCTGTTCCGCTATTACTATTCCTGTGCGGAGGATCTTCACATATCTATGGCAGTCAAAGCAAACGTACCCACGGAACCTGGAGTCCCGGAAGAGGACTTATGTGTAATCCTTGGAAATATCCTGGAAAATGCTTTTGATGCCAGTGCTGCGGTACCGCAGGATCAGCGCCGCATTACTGTGGCTATGACCTGTCAAGAAAGAACCATCGTCATAGAAGTGAAAAACAGATTTATAGGGGAATTGATTCCTGACGGAAAGAACTTTTATTCTTCCAAAGAAAAAGGCCGGCACGGCATTGGACTTTCCTCCGTCCGTTCCATGGCCGAAAAATACGGGGGAGACGTGTGGCTGAATACGGAGCCGGGAGAAGGCGGTATTCATGTGTTCTCTATACAGGTCCTTCTTTTCAGTCAATAAAATATGCAGGCAGAGTGATACAAAACTCCGCCTGCATATTTTCTCTTAATCCTTCCGAAATCTCCGCAGCGCCTGCGTAATTCCGGTTATATCCTCCTCTTCCAGCTCTTCTTCAGCCTTCTTTGCCGGGACGTCCATAGCTGCCGGAGATACCGGTTCCTGAACGGCTACAGGCTGCCCTGGCTGTATGAAGGCCGGTTTAATATTCCATGGCCAGACACTCATATATCCAGAATCCACGTAACACAAAACCGCATCGACAATAAACTGATTGATTGTACCCATCTCATTTAACATCTTTACAACTCTGATATGCATGAATTCCTTACAGATGATGATGATCTGGAAGACGATAATAACGAAAAAACCTCGGAAAATCAAAGTTTCCGAGGTTTAGATGAGAGGCGACGACCGGATTCGGACCGGTGGTGAGGGTGTTGCAGACCCGTGCCTTACCACTTGGCTACGTCGCCATATTATATTAAATGACCCCAAGGGGATTCGGACCCCTGTTACCGCCGTGAAAGGGCGATGTCTTAACCGCTTGACCATGGGGCCTTGCAAATAAATATATATAGAAAAACTCCCCGAGTAGGACTTGAACCTACGACAGCGCGGTTAACAGCCGCGTGCTCTACCGACTGAGCTATCGAGGAATAATGGTACAACTAAGCGTTTATTGCGCTGACCAAATCATTATACAATAATTCAATCTAAATTTCAAGCACAAATTACACTATTTACGTACCCTCAAAACCACATATTGAAAACCGAACTGACAAACTTCCTGCTTCTCCCTGAACCTTCTGGTTAAGCCCTCGACCGATTAGTATTAGTCAGCTCCGTACATTGCTGCACTTCCACCTCTAACCTATCCACCTCGTCGTCTTCAAGGGGTCTTACTGCTTACGCATGGGAGATCTCATCTTGAGGGGGGCTTCACGCTTAGATGCCTTCAGCGTTTATCCCGTCCAGACTTGGCTACCCTGCCATGGCCCTGGTAGGCCAACAGGTACACCAGCGGTCTGTCCATCCCGGTCCTCTCGTACTAAGGACAGCTCCTCTCAGATCTCCTACGCCCGCGCCGGATAGGGACCGAACTGTCTCACGACGTTCTGAACCCAGCTCGCG
>OLOS01000653.1_pt1 | contig 34605 bp, 22 predicted proteins | sample 1672631 | NCBI WGS metagenome assembly OLOS01 (sample SAMEA3136707, study PRJEB25190) | human gut metagenome | biome: human gut; feature: human-associated habitat; material: faeces | place: Austria | collected 2013 | reverse complement strand
GAAGTGGTTAATTCTACTTCCCATTATTTTTGCCAATTAAAATTATACACTAACTGCAATATAACAAAATATGCTTATTGTGCATATGAATGGTAGTGAGAGATAAAAAAGGAGTGTCCGCATGGAAGAGAGAGCCAGATGCTGCATGGGTTTTATGCATGTAGTGAAAAAAGGGGATACCTTATATAAATTAGGGAAAGAATATGGAGTGACGGTATCGGCGCTGCTGTTTGCAAACCCGTATATTAATGTGTACAATCTTCAGGTCGGAGATGAACTGTGTATTCCGAAAATCCGCCCGATGGTCATGCCGGTTCCAATGTCAGTAACAAATGAAATTCAATCGCCAAACAAGATTGACAAAAACGGTATGTTCTGATAAGTTATATTTTGACAGTTTTATCTTTTTTACCCAAAGGGAATCCTCTTTGGGTAAAGAGTTTGCATGAGGAAATGTTTTGAGCGTAAAGCGGAAAGGAAGTGTGATTCCATGGAAGGTGGGCCCAGTCCTGATTGTTGTATAAGGAAAAGAACAAGAAAACAACCAAATAAATAATCACAGGACAGGGCTTCGGGGACGATTATCCTGTTCTGGGGATAGTCGAAAGGAGTTATGGAGTCATGATTAAGATATTCAGAACGATTGATGGAGTTATCCATCAGGTGAATGAAATCCAGGAAGGCTGCTGGGTAGCAATGATTAATCCTACGGCGACAGAAATTCTGGATATTTCCAGTGAGTATGGAATTGAGCAGGATGATCTGCGGGCGCCTCTGGATGAGGAGGAGCGTTCTCGTATTATGGTGGAGGATAACTACACGATGATTCTGGTGGACATTCCTGTCATCGAGGAAAGAAACGAAAAGGAATGGTATGGAACGATTCCTATGTCAATTGTTGTAACGGATGAGATTATTTTTACAGTCTGTCTGGAGGATACTCCTGTGTTGTCCACATTTATGGACGGACGTGTAAGAAATTTCTATACTTACAAGAAGACAAGATTTATTCTTCAGATTCTTTATCGCAATGCTTCGATGTATCTGCATTACCTGCGTATCATTGATAAGAAGAGTGAGGTAGTGGAGAAGAAGCTGCACGGATCCACGAGAAATCAGGAGTTGATCGAACTTCTGGAACTGGAAAAATCCCTGGTGTATTTTACAACATCACTGCGGTCAAATGAGGTGGTTCTGGAAAAACTGCTGAAGACAGAGAGTATTAAACGTTATCCTGAGGATGAGGAACTTCTGGAGGATGTTATCATTGAGAATAAGCAGGCGATCGAGATGGCCAATATTTACAGTGGTATTTTAAGTGGAACCATGGATGCTTTTGCATCTGTCATCTCAAATAACCTGAATATCGTGATGAAATTTCTGGCTACGGTGACCATTGTCATGTCTATTCCGACTATGATTTTCAGTGCATATGGAATGAATGTGAATTCTGCCGGCATGCCGTTTGCAGGCAGTCCATGGGGATTTTTGATCGTCATTATGGGATCCCTCGTTCTGAGCCTGATTGTGGCATTGATTTTTTCAAAAAAAGATTTGTTTTAAACGAAAGGCATTTAGATGAAATTTTTAAATAAGCTGGAACGGAGATTTGGAAGATATGCAATTTCGAATCTGTCAATGTATATTATTGTTACTTATGTGATCGGATACATACTGCAGCTTTTTGCACCGCGTATGATGTATTATCTGAATCTGGAACCGGCACTGATTCTGCGGGGACAGATCTGGAGGCTTGTAAGCTGGATTTTGATTCCACCGGATAGCCTGGATTTCTTTACGATTTTTATGCTGTTCCTGTATCTTTCACTGGGAACAACACTGGAACGGACATGGGGAACCTTCCGTTATAATGTTTATATTTTTATGGGAGTGTTTGCGGCGGTTATTGGAGCCTTTGTTCTCTATTTCTGTGGAGTCGGCATTATGGGCTTTGCTTTCAGCACATACTATATTAATATGTCGATTTTCCTGGCTTTCGCAGCAAGCTACCCGAATGAACAGGTTTATCTGTTTTTCATGATTCCGATCAAGATGAAATGGATGGGTGTCTTTTATGCAGTGATCCTTCTCTATCAGTTTATCTACGGCGGATGGGCAGGCAGGGTTGTTATTCTGGCATCTCTTGCAAACTTTATTCTGTTTTTCCTGATGACAAGGAATATACAGCGTGTTTCTCCAAAGGAGATCCGCAGGAAACAGAATTTCCGGCGTCAGGTACAGAGGGTAAATACTCCGGGCGTGACGAAACATAAATGTGCGGTCTGCGGGCGGACAGAGAAGGACGGGGATGATCTGGAGTTTCGTTTCTGTTCGAAATGTGACGGAAACTACGAGTATTGTCAGGATCATTTGTTTACGCACGAACACGTTCACAGAAAATAAAAGAAACTATTCAGAGTCCATTCGCAAAATCGCCTCTGCAAGGCTTACCTTTTGTTCATGTAGGGCTCTCGCCCTATAGATTTATAATATTTGCCTCTGGTGAGCAAGCTCCCGAAGGCAAATATTTATAAATCTGCATGACTCTGAACAGTTACAAATAAAGTATAAGATAGAAAGAAAGTAACGATTCAGAACAGAGGGCTGTCATTTATCTGCTGCTGTTCCGGATCGTTACGAAAGAAAAGAGAATGAAAAAAGAAATGATCAGTAAATCGAGAGCAAGGCGTTCCGTTGCGGTTGTGACGGCAGCTGCCTTATCTATATTGAGTATCAGTGCAGTGTGGGGCGATGGCTTACAGGGAGGTAAGCTGGCTCTGGCACTTTTTTTGTCTGTGTTTGCGGGGGTGCTGGTTGTACTGGATATACAGCCGCAAGAAAAAATCAGTGTCCCTCTCGCATTACTCCTTCCTTTTGGAGTTTTGTGCTGTGTGGAGTTCTATACTCACGTACCGTGGGATCTTACTTTTTTGATCACAGTGTTGAATTATATGTTTTATCTGCTTCTGTATGGAATCTGTATATCTGTTTCCGGCAGCAGCAGATGGGGGTGTGCAGCGGGACCGGTGCTTCCTATGCTTGCGGGACTGGTGAATTATTTTGTTGTAAGCTTTCGCTCCTCACCCATTGTGCCCTGGGATATCTATTCTCTGGGCACAGCGACGAGTATCACTGACAATTATTCCTTCACACTGAATTTCCGGCTTGTGTACGTGCTTCTGGGATTTGCTTACCTGATGATTATAGGGGAAAAGACAAGGATACAGATCAAAAAGCCGGCAGTACGTTTTTCGGCTATCCTTCTCTCTGTCGGTCTGATGGCAGGATATGTGACCGGAATCCAGATTAAGAAAGTGGAAGATGCTTTTGGTATGGATGATATTCTGTTTACACCGAATGTCCTGTATCGGAACAATGGGTTTATTGCAGCCTTTCTGGCAAATCTTCATTATCTGAATGTGGAGAAGCCGAATGGCTATTCAATGGAAAAAGCACAGGAGATCAGGGAATCTTTAGAGAAAAATGAGACTGCAGGGACAGTGGATCTAACCGATAAACCAAATATCATCGTGATCATGAATGAAGCATTTTCGGATCTGTCTGTATATGGTGATTTTGGAATCAGCGAAGATGCCATGCCATTTCTCCGCTCCCTGAAGCAAAATACAATAAAAGGGAATTTGTATGTTTCCGTCAAGGGAGGAAATACAGCAAATACAGAATTTGAGTTCCTGACAGGAAACAGCATGGCCTTTATGCCTGCCGGCAGTGTTCCCTACCAGCAGTTTCTGAAGAGTGAGACACCGGGTCTTGCATGGCATTTGAAGTCACTGGGATACCGGACAGCGGCACTGCACCCCTATTATGCCTCTGGATGGAATCGCAATCAGGTATATCCTGATCTGGGATTTGAGAATACTTATTTCAGGGAAAGCTTTCCTGATGCGTCAACTCTGAGAGGATATGTGGACGATGAGTCGGCTTTTCGTAAATTAATTCAGTTGTATGAGGAAAAGGACAAAGACGAAAGACTGTTTGCCTTTGAGGTGACGATGCAGAATCATGGAGGCTACAGTAAAGAGTATGCAGATCTACAGCCGGAGATTTTTCTTACAGGTATTCCGGAGGAAATGAAAAACACGCAGATACATGCCACAGAAAAGTATCTGACACTGGTCCGAAGAACAGATATGGCTTTTCAAAATCTTCTGGAGTATTTTGCGGGTCAGGATGAGAAAACCATTGTTGTCATGTTTGGAGATCACCAGCCGTCGGACTATGTCTGCAATCCGGTTTTACGTGAATTGGGGCTCAGGGAAGAGTCCAGAGAGGATTCTCCTGAAGAGTTTTCGAAAGGCTATGTGGTTCCTTTTGTGATATGGGCAAACTATGAAATGCCTGAGCAGGAAATAGACGGTATCAGTGTCAATTATTTAAGCTCTCTGCTGATGGAAAAAGCGGGACTTCCGAAAACGGAATATCAGAACTATCTGTCCGGATTACAGAAAGAGTACCCGATCGTCACAGCTAATTTTTATCAGACAGGAGCAGACGGCGTTTTTCATGATTATGCAGATGCGGATGCAAAAGGAAGCCTTACAGATTATGCCATTCTTCAATATAATAATCTGATCGATAGGAAGAACCGGATGGAAGGATTTTTCGGGGCTGGCTATTGACAAAGCAAATATGCCATATTATAAATAATACCATAAATGAGACCAACAAGGAGGAGTACAGAGATGAAAAAAGAACCGTTTGTAACAAAGGAACAGCTGGAAAAGATTGCACAGGAATATCCGACTCCGTTCTATTTGTATGATGAGAGAGGCATCCGTGCAAATGTAAAGGCATTGAAAGATGCTTTTTCCTGGAATAAAGGATATAAAGAGTACTTTGCTGTAAAGGCAACACCGAATCCATTCCTCATTCAGATTCTACAGGAGTACGGATGCGGGTGTGACTGTTCTTCTATGACAGAGCTGATGCTTTCCCGTGCGATCGGGGCAACGGGTGATGACATTATGTTCTCCTCAAATGATACTCCGCCGGAAGAGTTTCAGTATGCAGAACAGATCGGGGCAACCATCAATCTGGATGATATTACTCATATCGAGATTCTTGAGAAAGCGGTCGGTACTCTGCCCAAACGCCTGAGCTGCCGTTACAATCCCGGTGGACTGTTTAAAATCAGCAACGATATCATGGACAACCCCGGTGATGCGAAATATGGAATGACGACAGAACAGCTTTTTGAAGCCTTTCGTATCTTAAAAGAAAAGGGTGTTGAAGAATTTGGAATCCATGCGTTCCTTGCAAGCAATACAGTAACAAATGACTATTATCCGATGCTCGCAAAGGTACTCTTTGATGTGGCTGTCAGGTTAAAGGAGGAGACCGGTGCGCATATTACTTTTATCAATCTGTCCGGTGGAATCGGAATCCCGTATCGTCCGGAACAGGAGGCGAATGATATTCATGTGATCGGCGAAGGTGTACGAAAAGTCTATCAGGAGGTTCTCGTTCCGGCAGGAATGGATGATGTAGCAATCTATACAGAGCTTGGAAGATATATGATGGGTCCCTATGGTGCTCTGGTTACGAGAGCGATCAATGAAAAGCATACCCACAAGGAGTACATAGGTGTGGATGCATGTGCAGTCAATCTGATGCGTCCGGCGATGTACGGTGCATATCACCATATTACGGTCATGGGAAAGGAAAATGAGCCTTGCGACCACATGTATGATGTGACAGGGTCTCTGTGTGAGAACAACGATAAATTTGCGATTGACAGAATGCTTCCTGAAATTGAGAGGGGAGATCTTCTCTTTATCCACGATGCGGGAGCACACGGATTTGCTATGGGCTATAATTACAATGGAAAACTGAAATCAGCAGAAATCCTTCTGAAAGAGGATGGAACAACAAAGCTGATCCGTCGTGCAGAGACACCGGCAGATTATTTTGCAACTTTTGACTGTTTTGATTTTTACAACAAAGTACTTGGAAGATAGACTTGACAGATGCAGTTAAAAATGGTATTTTAGTAACAGTTGGTTATTGAAAAATGCAATGAAGAGGAATAGTACAGTTCTTGTAACTGTCTGGATACCGGGCAGTTACAAGTTTTCCTAAATCCAGAAAGCTGCCGGGTGATGCGAGGCAGTGGCGGGAAAGCTGGAACTCACCTCGGAGCGGCTGCCCCAAATTTCCTGTATGCATGGAGAAAGTAGACGCAGACGGAACCCCGCCGTTATCAGGGGAAGGATATAAGGTGAATACCCGTATCTGATGAGCGTATGAAGAGATTCATAAAATAGAGTGGTACCGCGTAAGGCAAATGACAGGTCTTTCGTCTCTATCAGGCATATAATGTGTCGTGGAGATGGAAGCTTTTTTTGTTATAAAGGAAATTTCCCCGGATTTCCTTTATAACAAATCCCTCCGGATGACAATCTCATTGCATGATGACCGCCATACATGAGCAAAGGAAAGCTCAGGAGAGGCAATTCTGTGAATGGCCTCTGAACAAGTTTATGAAATCTAGAATAAGGAGAATGAATATGAAAAACATTGCAAAGTATAAGAGACAGTATTTTATGCCGCCTGTTCCTTCTATGAAATGGGCAGAAAAGGATCATGTTGAAAAAGCACCGATCTGGTGCAGCGTTGATTTGCGCGATGGAAATCAGGCATTAATCGTTCCGATGACGCTTGAGCAGAAGATAGAATTTTTTAAGCTGCTGGTCAGGATCGGATTTAAAGAAATTGAAGTTGGATTTCCGGCAGCTTCCGATACAGAGTATCATTTCTTAAGAGCGTTGATCGAGCAGGATCTGATTCCGGATGATGTGACGATCCAGGTTCTTACACAGGCACGTGATCATATTATCCGCAAAACCTTTGAGGCGTTAGAGGGATGTAAACAGGCGGTTGTACATGTATACAATTCTACATCACTGGCACAGAGAGAGCAGGTATTCCATAAGTCAAAGGAGGAAATCCTGAAGATTGCAGTAGATGGTGCGGCATTACTGAAAAAGCTGGCAGATGAGACGGAAGGGAATTTCTCTTTTGAATACAGCCCGGAAAGCTTCACAGGAACCGAACCGGAGTATGCACTTGAAGTATGCAATGCGGTACTGGATGTATGGAAACCGACAAAGGACAGGAAAGTAATCATCAATCTGCCGAGTACGGTTCAGCATTCCATGCCTCACGTGTATGCCAGTCAGGTGGAGTACATATGTGACCACCTGAAATACAGAGAGAATGTCATAGTGTCGCTTCATCCGCATAATGACAGGGGGTGCGGTGTATCAGATGCCGAGATGGGTATTCTGGCAGGAGCAGACAGGATAGAGGGAACACTGTTTGGAAACGGTGAGAGAACAGGTAATGTGGATATTGTTACTCTGGCGATGAATATGTATTCTCAGGGTGTGGATCCTGAACTGGATTTTACTGATATGCCGGCAATCTGTGAGGCATATGAGAAATATACAGGTATGACGGTCGATATGCGTAGCCCTTACAGCGGAGCGCTTGTATTTGCTGCTTTCTCGGGATCTCATCAGGATGCGATCGCAAAAGGTATGAAATACAGAGAAGAGCACGGAGAGGAAGAATGGACAGTGCCGTATCTTCCGATCGATCCTACGGACATCGGCAGACATTATGAGGCAGATGTTATCCGTATTAACAGCCAGTCCGGAAAGGGCGGCGTAGGCTATATCCTCGAGCAGAATTATGGACTGAATCTGCCGGCAAAGATGAGGGAGGCTATGGGATATGCTGCAAAAGCTGTATCCGACGAACAGCATAAGGAGCTGATGCCCGAAGAAATCTTTGCACTGTTCAAAGATAAATTTGAGGATGTTACGGTACCATATCATGTTACCGAAGTACACTTCAAGCAGCATAACGGAATTATTGCAGAGGTGACGGTTGATTACAAAGGGGAAACCAGGGTTGCAATCGCAGCTGGAAACGGACGTCTGAATGCGGTAAGCAATGCGCTTAAGAAGCAGTTCCGGCTGGAATATGACCTTGTTACTTATCAGGAGCATGCATTGGAGCAGAGCTCCAGTTCACGGGCGATCGCGTATGTAGGAATTCGTGATCGTGAAGGAAAGATGTTCTGGGGAGCAGGTGTGGATCAGGATATTATCCGGGCATCCATTAACGCATTGATGACAGCGATTAATAACAAAGAGTCAGCTTCCAAGTGCTGATTACTAAAATATTACTAAATATTTCGTAAATATTACAATGGTTAATATGTGAAAAAAAAGCAGCAAAAAACAAGAAAAAATGTGAAAAAGATGTATAAATAAAGAATGGTACAGGGGAAAGTGCTCAGGATAAAAAAATATCCTGGGCACTTTTTGTATAAATATCACGAAATACATTAAGAATAATTATATAAAAATTACAAAAGTTAATTAAATATAAAATTTTACGATGTTAAATGTTACAAAATTGTAAAAATTGGGTTGACACCTGTTACAGGATTCAATATAATGATGTTGGGATCAAAAGTATTTGACCCCATGATGCCTTCGGATTTTTCGCGCTCCCGCGCTCCATTTGTCCCTTGGCTCATATAATGCAGGTATCTGAAAAGTTACGATTTTGTTAACGGTTCAGAGCGATGTCGAGTTAAAGATTTTTGTTGATTGTTAAAAGTGATGCTGATTTGTAATCGTTTGTACCGGAGAGTTTGTTCAACGAAAGCTGGTTTGGAGAAGGAGAGTACTGTATGCAGATGTTTCAGACATATTTAAAAAAAGTTCCTGGCATATCGAAAGTGTCAGGAAAGCACGGTCGTACAGTAATTGTATCAAGTATCACTGCAGTGGCCGTGGCATCGCTTCTGATCTCAGGGGGGACTGACAGGAACAAAAGTAAGGTATTAGCAGTTCATGCTTCAGCTGTAGATTTGGGACAGGAGAACGGAGATGATGATTTTACTGGAAGAGAGCTTCAGTCCGGGCTTAAAGGAATCATGAATTCAGTGAGCAGTTTGGAGGAGTATTCCCTTGCTGCATCTTCCGTTGACATTACTACTGAAAATGAACAGGTGCTGGTGGGAACATCGAAGGTGCGTAGAGGCGTGCTGAACAGAATAACACTTGGAAAAGGTGCACGTCAGGCTGGCGGTGTCGGATATTATGCTCAGCGTGCGGTACGTGAAAATCATATGGCCTCAGAAGATTATTTCTCACTGTTGCAGATCGTGGAGGCAGAAGCAACAGGAGGAGATCTTAAGAGCAAGATTCTGATTGCAAATGTGGTGTTGAATCGTGTGGCAGACAGCCGCTTTCCAGATACCATTTATGAAGTGGTCTGGGACAAGGCAGGTGGAACAGCTCAGTTTTCACCTACAGCGGATGGAAGGATTTACACGGTGGAAATTACAGATGATACTTATGAAGCGGTTGACAGGGCACTGGAAGGAGAGGATTATTCGGAGGGGGCATTATTTTTTATGGCCCGGTCCAGTGCGGAATCACATAATAAAGAGTGGTTCGATGGTACACTGCAACGATTGTTTGAATATGGGGGACATGAATACTATAGATTCTCCAGTGAGTAAAGCGGATAGAGTTTTCTGTGAGTGTAGCGAAGCGAAAGTCACGTAAAACCCGAGAGTAGCAGCGCGATATGATGCAGAATGCATCATATCTGTGCATTGCGAAGCGTGTTACTGGTCACGGAGTGAACAGTAACCTCTCGCCCTATAGATTTATAAAATTTTAGAGGATTTTTATTGATTTTATTGATTTAATATGTATAATATAGTATTTGAAGAGGGGCTACCCGCTTTGTTAAAAAAATAACATAAGACCTGCTGATGCAGGCAACTATTGAAGAAAAGAGGTTAAAGTAAGATGGCAGAAATCAACTTAAGTAAGTATGGTATTACTGGAACTACAGAAATCGTGTACAACCCTTCTTATGAGATGTTGTTTGAAGAAGAGACCAGACCGGAACTGGAAGGTTTTGAAAAGGGACAGGAGAGTGAACTTGGTGCTGTTAATGTAATGACCGGTATCTATACAGGACGCTCACCGAAAGATAAGTTCATTGTTATGGATGAGAATTCAAAAGATACCGTATGGTGGACTTCTGATGAATACAAGAATGATAACCATCCGGCTACCCAGGAAGCATGGAATGCAGTGAAGGAAATCGCACTGAAAGAGCTTTCTAACAAAAGACTTTTCGTAGTAGATGCATTCTGCGGTGCTAATAAAGACACACGTATGGCAATCCGTTTCATCGTTGAGGTAGCATGGCAGGCTCATTTTGTTAAGAATATGTTTATCCAGCCCACAGAGGAAGAGCTGAAAGATTTTGAGCCGGATTTTGTTGTTTACAACGCTTCCAAAGCAAAAGTTGAAAACTACAAAGAACTGGGCCTGAACTCAGAGACAGCTGTAATGTTCAACATTACAAGCCGCGAGCAGGTTATCGTAAATACATGGTACGGCGGAGAAATGAAGAAGGGTATGTTCTCAATGATGAACTACTATCTGCCGCTGAAGGGCATCGCTTCCATGCACTGCTCTGCAAACACAGATCTGAACGGTGAGAATACCGCAATCTTCTTCGGACTTTCCGGAACAGGTAAGACAACTCTGTCAACTGATCCGAAGCGTCTTCTGATCGGTGATGACGAGCATGGCTGGGATGACAATGGCGTATTCAACTTTGAGGGTGGATGTTATGCTAAGGTTATCAACCTGGACAAAGACTCTGAGCCGGATATCTACAATGCGATCAAGCGTGATGCACTTCTGGAGAATGTTACTTTGGATGCGGAAGGCAAGATTGATTTTGATGATAAGAGTGTAACCGAGAATACACGTGTATCCTATCCGATCAACCATATTGAGAACATTGTACGTCCAGTATCTTCTGCACCGGCAGCTAAGAATGTAATCTTCCTGTCAGCAGATGCTTTTGGTGTACTTCCGCCGGTATCTATTCTGACTCCGGAGCAGACAGAGTACTATTTCCTGTCAGGATTTACTGCTAAGCTGGCCGGTACAGAGCGCGGTATCACAGAGCCGACACCTACCTTCTCCGCTTGCTTTGGACAGGCATTCCTTGAGCTTCATCCGACGAAATACGGCGAAGAGCTGGTAAAGAAGATGGAAGCAAATGGTGCTAAGGCATATCTTGTAAATACAGGATGGAATGGAACAGGTAAGCGTATCACGATTAAGGATACCCGTGGAATCATCGATGCAATCCTGAATGGAGATATCCTGAATGCACCGACAAAGAAGATTCCGTACTTTAACCTTGAGGTACCGACAGAACTTCCGGGTGTAGATACAGGTATTCTGGATCCTCGTGATACGTATGCAGATGCTGCTGAGTGGGAGACAAAGGCTAAGGATCTGGCACAGAGATTCGTTAAGAACTTTGCAAAATATGAGGGTAATGAAGCAGGAAAGGCACTTGTATCAGCAGGTCCTCAGTTATAAATAATGAAAGTACTGTTCGGCAGATCTGTGATCTGCAGCTCTGAACGGTATAAATGATCAGGAACAGATCATGAAAAAAGAAGCAGGCGGCGGAAAAAGTTGACTGCTTCTTTTTGTGATTTTGAAAGGTAAATCGTACAAAACTCTCGGGGGATGCGTACCTAAAGTAACCTATACAGTATATCCTGGATGTGTTATAGTAGAATCAGGAAAGAAGGGAAGAAGATTCTATGAAGAAGAAAATGAATGCGACACCGCTCATGGCTGTCGCTTTTTTATGTTTTATGGTGACGATCGCCCCCATGCGGGTGAATGCTGCCGCAAAGCTGAATAAAACGTCTGTGCTGGTATTTAAAGAGAAGGCAATAAGTATTAGACTGACTGGATACTCGAAAAAGATGAAGAAATCTGACTGGAAGGTATCCGGAAAAGCGGTAAAGATCATCCGCGGGAAAACCAATATGGTGAAGGTCAGGGCGGTAAAATATGGCACTTCCACAGTGAAGATCAAAGCCGGGAAGAAGACATTCAAATGTACTATCCGGGTGATTGGAACGGGTGCTGCGAAATCAAAAGTATCCCTGAAAAAGGGTGCCACAAGCGTCATTGAAGTGGGAAAAGCTGCAAAAGTCACCACATGCAATCCGGAAGTGGTGAAAGTGGTCAAAAATGGATCAATGGCCAGGCTGACTGCCATCAAAGGAGGTACGGCAAAAATAACCATCCAGAAGGGCAGCTTTGTGGTCACGATTACGATTACGGTTACTGGAAAGAATACTGTTTCGGAAGAATCGGAAAGACCGAATGTGACGGAAACGCAGCAGGAGCATGAGGTAATAAAGGAGACAGAAGATGTAGGAGGAACAGAACCAGTCAGAAATCCGGAATCTGAACAGGATACGGAGAATGAGATTACTCATGTGGTGAGGCGGAAGGTTCTTGTGGGACAACTTTATTATTGCAACGCAGGAGATTATGAAGTGTTTTATCCGTCTTTTTTCAGACCCGCATGGTCTTCTGAACAGGCAAATATCTGGATCCGGATACTTGGGAATGACGAAAGGACGTTTGCAGAGCAGAAGGTTTTAGAAAGTGATTATCCGCAGGAATATAAAACAAAGCTTATCAGCATTCTGGAAAGAGAGGTGGACCTTACTGATGAGGTGAAAGGAAAAATTAGGGATGTTTTTTTTGAATATTTATCAAATCACAAATATGACTGTGAAGCTTCGACTTCTAATTTGGCAGTATATTACTATGGCCCATGGGAGTATCTCACGGACAGTCAATATGAAGTGTGGAAGCAGTTAAATGATACAGAGTAGGTAGAGGAGATTCCTTCGAATTTCTTATATCACAAAACTCTCCGGGGGGAATGCAAACCTCGGAAAAGAGCGGAGAGGAAGAGGACAATGGAAGAAAGAAGATTATGCAGGGGACCACCGGGGACGGTGGTTTTTTGATGCACTGAAAACAGACAGACTTGCCATAATGGTAGAAAGGAACATCACATATGAGAAAAAAGATGAAACAGGTCACGGCGCTCCTGCTGTCGGCCGCCATGTGCTTTTGCACGGGAGCCGCCCAGGCGTCGCCTGTGTCTGAGAAACAGACGGAGGCGTCGCCTGTACCCATGGCGGAAAAGGATACGGATAAAACAGAACATGCGAAAATATCCGGGATGGGGCAGTACCGCATTACGCTTCCGGCAGAAGAGGGCGTAAGCTATACCACAGACCAGGGGCAGGCGTCTGATATCCATGAGGGAGAAGAGGAGTCTGTGATGCCTGCCACTTCCCCTGCGGTTTCTTTCAGTAAGGAAAAAGGGGAGGAGACAGAAAAATCCGGTACAAAAGAGACAGAAACAGATGTGGCTGATCGAAAGAACAGCGGTATAAAAAAACTGGAAACGGAAGCAGAGACCAAAAAGGACGCGGAGAACCCTGTGGGGAAAGCCACAGAAAAAGTAACCGAAAAAGAAACGGAGAAGGAAGCAATATCAAGAGCCCGGACTGTTCCGGAAGAAGACAGCACACAAAGCAGGGAAACAAAGAGGCTTGGGTTTAAAATCAAGGGTGATGCCTATGCGAACATTTATTACGGCATTTCTATTTTTGAGGATGCTATCGCTCACAAAGGGAAAAGGAATACCTTTACTGACACATGTAATATAGATCTGACAGATATTAAGGATGGTAAGGTCTGGGTTTACGCCCAGTCAACCGGAAGCCGGGGCTATGCTGAAACAGAGCTGCCGGAAGGTGTGGAAAGGAGCACGCTGAAGTCCATGCCTGGCATGGGTGGACACATCTTCCTTCTCCTCGACGTGTCAAAGTATGAGGGGCAGGACGGTACTGTCGCCATTGAGTTTGCCGGTGCGGCATCCAACACATCCAGGTGCATAAGGGCAGCCGGTTCTTTTAATACCTCAACGGTAAAGAAGTTGACGGGGCTTACCTATACCTGGAAGGGCGGGCAGCCATCGATGTATGAATCAAAACCCGCAACCGGAGAGAGCAGCATCTGGGGGAATGGGACATGGACAGTTCCCCGCCCATCCGTAGACACGGTCTGCAGCCTGTTCGGGGTAACAAAGCCGGAGGGAGCCAGGTTCAATAACGTGGGGACGGATGGCAGCGGCCAGGTATACATGAGATGTACCGGTGTATCAGATATCGGCAGCCACAATGGGCTGTCAGGTGCGGATGCTTATATTCAGTGTATCAGCATTGACGAGGACGATGGGGAAGCAACATACACGTTCCGGATCTGGGGTGCCAATGGAGGCAGAGGACAGACAACAGAGGGTTATATCCAGATGACCAGCAGGACACCGAAAGACACAGATATCCGGCTGGAAAAGACAGTCCGCACTGGTTCGCTGACAGACCTGCTGGGGAATACTACAACAGGCTCGAAGAGTGGGGCCAGATTCCGGCTGTTCAAATTAAACAGCGCAGGTGCCAAAAAGATAGCGGATGACCATAACAGGAACTATGATACCAACAGTGAATGGTGGGCAGCCCACGAGTCAAAAGAAGATAAAAAGACGATCATGACCTATGTGGAGAAATTGATGTTAAACGGCAATGCATCACCAGGTGATACGGAAAAAAACCCGAATCCATCTTATTTCAAATATGCAGGAACTTATACTACGGATGAAAGTGGAAAGACCGATCTGCTTTCGGTAGAAACAGGGGCGTCTGATTATTATGTCTTATTCGAGAGAAAGGCTCCGGATGGTATGAGCCTGGGATATTCCGGCACTGCCGGTGTCCCTTCCGGAAAGCATTACTTCTATAAGGTGTTTTCCGCTTATGGTGACGGCAGCATCATCATGAGGGATGCGGAAGGGAACGAAACAAAGGATACAGACAACGACCTGACGGTGAAAATAGCTGATGAGCCGCTGCTGGTTGATATCACACTTAAGAAGTCATTCAAGGAAAATGAGACCCCGGAAATGAAAGGACTTTCCTGGAAGGATTTTGAGTTCCTGGTATCCGACAATGCATCCTTTACAGGCAAGGTGAAGACGATACCGCTGGCCGGGCCGACCACCGTGATCAGGGGATTTTTCTCCAGGAAGAAGTATTACCTTAAGGAGAACCCGGACTCGCCGGCCTGCCGGTCCACGGTCGGATATGTGGCATCACCGCAGGTGTATTCCTTCTATCCGGAGGATGACGGCGGAGTGACCTATTCAGATTCACATCCCATTGAGGTAGATGCGATAGAGGCGGTGGATGCATACAAGCATACCTTCTTCAGCATACCGAATGATTCCACAACGGCACCGGTAAAGCTCATAAAGAGATCCTCTGTGCCGGAGATCACGAAGGACAACAGGTGTTATTCGCTGGCAGGCGCCACTTATGAAATCTACCAGAAGGCTTCCATGACAGCCCCCAATACCGACGGTATCAAAAGAGGAGTTCTGGTGACGGATGAAAATGGAATATCAAACATTATAGAGGATATACCTACCGGGTACTATTACGCAGTAGAGACAGTGGCACCGAAGGGATTCCAGAAGAACAAGGAGGCGATCCCATTCATTGTCGTAAAGGGGAAAACGAATGAAGTACCTGCAGAAGACATCCCGTTCAGTGACCCGGTTAGCATTATTCTCAGAAAACAGGATTCCGAAACTGATAGCGGAGCGGCACAGGGTGCTGCAGTCCTTGAAGGGGCAGAGTATACCATAAAATATTATGATGGATATTATGGCACAGAAGAGGAAATAGAAGGACTTGTTCCGGTCAGGACCTGGGTGTTTCGGACAGATAAGGATGGAAAGGTTGATCTGGATAGAGATAAGCCGATTTCAGGAGATGAATTGTACACGAATGAACATGAGGAAATAACTTTTCCCCTTGGAACTATCACTATTCAGGAAACCAGGCCACCGGAAGGCTATCAACTTGACCCTTCCATTCATGTATACAGGTTGGAACGTGAAGAGAGCAATTCGATTCTTGAGGAGTGGAACACTGCTATTGTTACGGAAGAGCCTGTGCGTGGAGATTTCCGGATGATGAAAGTAAGTGATGACGGTACCCCTCTTGCAGACGTGCCCTTTCAGATTACTTCCATAACAACTGGAGAGTCCCATATCATCGTAACGGACAAGGAAGGCATGCTTGATACGTCCAAACCACACAGCAGCCATACAAACCGTGGGGAGACAGCGGAGGACGGCATCTGGTTTGGTGACCTGGATGTCCTGGACGATAAAAAAGGCGCACTGCTGTATGATACATACAGAGTCGAGGAACTTCTGTGTGAGAACAATAAGGAAAAGTTCATGCTGGAGCCGTTCACCGTTGAGATTAAAGAGGATTCTGTTACGAAGGAACTGGATCCGGCTGAAAACGAAACAAAAGAGGCACCGAAGCTGAAGACTACAGCTGCGGACAATGAGAGCCAGACGCATGATGCCTATGTGAACGGAACTACCACCATAACTGATGTGGTAGAATATGACAACCTTGAAGTGGGCAGGGAGTACACCTTTAACGGCTATCTGGTCCTGAAGGATAGCGGGGAGCCGCTGCTTGACGAAGAGGGCAATAAGATCACTGACAGCGTGACCATTACGGTGCCAGAGGCCAATGAAGATACAGGGTCATCTTCCGGGCCATCCGGTGGCCTCCGTTATGGAAAGGGAACGGTCGAACTGACCTTTACCTTTGATTCCAGCCTGCTGAAAGGGAAAAAAATAGTGGTATTTGAGGATCTGTACCTTGATAAATACCATGTGGCATCCCATGCAGACATAAATGATGAAGGGCAGACCGTAGGGTTCAGGAATCCGCAGGTGTCTACCAAAGCTTCGGACAAGAAAACGGGCAGGCATTACGCGCCCCTGACGAAGGAAGCCACCATTGTTGATGAGGTATCTTACAGGGATCTGATTCCGGGCCATACTTATAAGCTGTCCGGTATCCTGATGGATAAGGCGACCGGTGAACCACTTCTGGTCAATGGCGTGCAGGTGGCGGAAGAAAAGGAATTCACACCGGGAGCAGCTGATGGAACCGTCTGTCTGGAATACACGCTGGATTCCACAGTGCTTGAGGATGTATCTACCGTGGTATTTGAGACCCTTTACTATAAAGACAGGGAGATTGCATCCCATGCAGATTTAAGTGATGAAAACCAGGAAGTGTATTTCACGGACGTGGATTTAAAGACCACTGCAAAAGACCAGGAGACAGGTTTAAATGATGGCATCATCAGTGAGAAGACCACAGTTGTTGATACGGTTCATTACACCGGTCTGATCCCGGGACGTGCGTATACCGTAAAAGGCATCCTGATGGATAAGGGCACCGGTAAACCGCTGCTGGCAGATGGTCATGCCGCCACGAGTTCTGCCACGTTCACTGCAAAGGAAAAGGATGGCAGCGTAGACATCATCTTTACCTTTGATTCATCCCTTCTTGCCGGAAAATCCATAGTGGCATTTGAGACAATGTACCAGAATGACAGGGAAGTCGCTATCCATGCGGATATCGGTGATAATGACCAGACGGTGACTTTTCACAAACCTTCGCTTGTCACGACAGCCACGGAGAAGGAATTGGAAGGACATGAGGCATTTGTGGATAAAAAGACCGTGATTACTGACACAGTGCATTATACGGATCTGGTGCCTGGTGTGGAGTATACGGTAACCGGTATCCTGATGCATAAGGAAACAAAAAGACCTGTAAAATCGGACGGAAGAAAAGTTACTTCCACTGTTGCTTTCAAGCCCGGGAAAACGGAAGGTGATGTGGATGTCATATTTAATCTGGATTCCACTGCCCTGGCAGGGAAGACAACGGTGGTATATGAGACTCTCTATCTCGGAAAACGGGAGATTGCATCCCATGCAGAAATAGGGGATAAGAGACAGGCGGTATCCTTCCGTGATGTGAAGCTTGCGACATCAGCTTCAGGTAAGGAGTCCGGAACGAAAGAAATAAAGCCTGCAGACAGGGTGACGGTAACGGATAAGGTATCTTATTCCGGGCTTATCGCCGGAAAAAAATACACGGTAACAGGCAAACTGATGGATAAGGAGTCCGGAAAGCCCCTGAAGGCGGGAGGAAAAGAAGTAACGGCAACAAAAACCTTTCAGGCAGAAAAAGCAAAAGGAACGACCGAAATGAAATTTACCTTTGACGCCTCTGCTCTGGCAGGAAAGAAACTGGTGGTATTTGAGAGACTTTCTTTTAATGGCCGGGAGATCGCAGTCCATGCTGACTTAAAGGATGGAGAACAGACAGTGTCGGTAAAGAAAGCCGAGACACAAAGAGGGGCCACAGTCCCCGCATCCCCGAAGACGGGTGATGTGACAAAGGTACTGCCATACATCATCCTTGTGGGTATCGCAGCTGCAGTCATCCTTCTGGAGATTATGCAGAAAAGGACAAAATAAGAAGTGCAGCCTGTACCGTATCGAGAACATGGACAGGAAAATGCACCACCGCCTGTCTGGACAGTACACAACCAGAAACAGAAAACACACTATTGAAAAGGAGGAAGTCCCCGGAGAGGTTCGCGGGGCGAAGATCATATGAAGAAATTCTATTTTAATAAGAAGATTAATAAAAAAGTTGTCGGTGTTATCATGATGGCAGCACTGGCTATCTCAACGATCGGAGGGACGCTTGCATATCTGACGGATAACGAGCATGCGACCAACGTATTTACCTATGGAGACAGCGATCTGGATATCACGGGGCAGGAGCCGAACTGGGATCCGGATGGTGACGGTATGCCGGGCGGTACTGCTGAATATGTACAGCCTACCCAGACATTCACAAAAGACCCGTCCATCACAAACGTCGGTGATGTAGATGCCTATGCGTATATTGAGGTGGCAGTGCCGATTACAGATGCCATCTATGTAAATAAAGACGGTGTACGCCAGAACGGCGGCAATGCAGCACATATCGAACTGTTCGAATTCAATGCAACAGGCAAGACCTGCCAGACAGCAACTGACGGTATCGGCCTCTCCGAAGTCAATGATAAGTGGACCCAGATGTATAAGAAAGAAATGACAGTCGGCGGCAAGACCAAGATGGTTTATACCTACTGCTATAACGAGATCCTGAAGCCGGGTGTGACAACAGCGAACCTGTTCGATACGATCACCTTCGCAAACATCATTGAAGGACAGGCAGGCGGCGAAGACGTGGAGCTGGATGTTGACATCAACTTCTATGCGATCCAGGCACTGAATACCGGTGACAACGGTGCATCCGTTCCGGCACAGGCTAAGAATGCATATGATAAGTATGCAAACCAGAACGTAGGACAGCCTGGCGAAGTAATCAACAAAGTAAATTAAAAGGGAGGCCGCTCCCAGGATGGAGGTATAAATGTCCAAACGAAAAAAGTGCTTCTTTGGCTGTTTGCTTGCTGTGATATTGGCAGTACCTGTTTCTTACGGGTGGGCGGTCCTCTCAGACAGTGATGGCAGCCGGGCGAACAGGTTTCAGCCCGGCAGTCTTAACACCAGCGTCTCTGAGGTATACACCCCGATCACGGTAAGCCTTGACAATTTGAACAATAAAACGGTTTCCAAGACCGTAAAGTTCAAAAACAATGGCTCCGTACCCTGCTATATAAGAGCGAGCGTTGAATTTGGTAATTCCGATTTCAATGCCGCTATCCAGAATACAGCAAACGCAGGAAACGCTGTTACTCCTGTTGGAGGGGACTGGGAGAAGGGCAGTGACGGATGGTATTACTACAAGAAGCCGGTGGAGCCGGGCAAAGAAACAGGCATCCTGTTCAACAGGGTAGTGTTTGCCACCCTGAATTCAAAATATCTGAAAAACGTGGACTCTTTTGAAATCTTTGTGTCTCAGGAATCTGTATCGTGCTTCCACGGTGGAAACGAATTTGCAAATTACAGCAGTGCCTGGAACTTCCATAAAGAAGTAAGGGATTAAGGAGGGATTGCATGAAAAAGAAAATATTATATGCCCTGTCAGTGATCTCTCTTTTAGGACTTGTCGGGGCGGGCACTGTGTACGCTATGTACAAATCAAGTGTTACTGTAGAAAATAAACTGTCATTAGGGAGCGTTGGTATTTCCCTGCAGGAAATGGCAATGGATGATGACGGCAAGATAAAAGCCCTTGGAAAGGATGACCATGTTATTTCCGTAATACCCGCACAGACGATCTCACGGATCTCACGGATAACCTGCACGGAGTCCCCATGCTATCTGAGGACGAAGATCTCCTGGGTAACAGAAGGGGCTGAGGGGCTTAAATCAGAAGACGTTTTCACGATCAGCGAGAACGATATCACGGGTATAACGGACAAGTGGGAGAAGAGGGGAGATTACTATTATTATACAGAATCCCTTGACAACAGTGAGTCCGTTGATTTTATCAATCATATCACGATCCCATCCGGTTATACGGAACGGACCCCGGACCAGAAGCTCCTGTTCGATATTGATGTGGATGCTGTGCAGGCTGAAAACTTCACACCAAACTTCAGCAGTGATGACCCATGGTTCGGGCAGGAGATCATCAAGAATGTAAAGACCCGCAGTGACGGATACTCCGAAGATTCCTATTCTGAAAAAGGGATGAAGATCACGTTTGAAGGAAAAGCAAAGGAACTGATGAGTTCCACGGATGACTTTTTTTCATCTTTTGGCGAAATGATGCCGGGGGATGTCCTGACCGGAAAGATCCTTGTAAGGAACACGACAAGCGACATACAGGATATCAGCTTCCTCATGGCAATGCCTGAGAAATACCTCAAATCTTCCTATGACCTGCTCTCACTTATAGGGCTTAAGGTAATGAACGGAAAAGAGACCGTATATGAAGGGACAATGGCGGAAGCATACAAGTCAGGGGATATCAACCTTGGGCGTTACGAGAAAGGCGGTTCAAGCCAGTTATCTTTTGAACTGAAGGTATCTGAAAAAATAAACAGCAGGCTTGCCCTTGCAGACGGACAGACCAACTGGACGTTCAGTGCTGTATCTGCTGATCCGGACAGTGAGCCCCCGAAAAAGAATGGGGCGGACGGTGGCAGTAGTTCCGGCGGGGCAGGAAGCTATGGAGACTCTGGAAAAGATGGGGGATATGTCCCTGTTGCAGCATCTAAGACGGGGGATGACACAAATGCCGCTTCCTACTTCCTATTGTTAGGAGTATGTCTGTTTGCATGTGTCGTATTGAACAGTGAAAGGAGAACAGCGAATGAAAAAAGGTAAATCTAAGAAACTGACAGCCCTGTTACTTGCGGTTTCTATGCTGGGCAGTAATTCTGCCATTGCCGGTGCTTCAGGAACCGGCGCTGCACAGGTTTGGAACAATGCAGGGACAGAATCCCCTGATGATGTCCTTACCGGGACGGAAGCCCGGATAACGTCTACATATGAAGATGGTTCAGAACAAGAATACACCGCAGGCGGGTTTGACAATCATCTTGAAATGGACCTGAATAAAAAGACGGGAAAGCTGTCAAGGGCCATGTCGGTATCTATTGATGGAACGGAAGAACCGTCAAAAGAAATATCAGAGATAACCGACAAAGAGGAAACAGAAGAAATAACAGAAGCTCCAAAGGAAACGGAAGAAGCTGCGGAAACAGAAACGGAAGAAACAGAAACGGAAACTTCTGTGGAAGAAGAATCAGAAGTTGAGTTAGAAAGTGAAACCTCTTCGAAAGAGGAATCGGAAATGATCTCCCTTACTGTGTTCAAGGATAAGGTCATTGAGTCGGAAAAATATATGGAACTGGATGCGGATGAACTCGGCGGGGAGGATGTTGAGGATCCGGAAGGTGGAGAAAAGCTTGAGCTTCAGGGAGTCAAAGCCCAGGCCAGACTGTCAGCAAAGGAACTGGAACTGATACCTACGGATTATACGACAGATATCAGAAAAAGCAGTGACCCATCCCCGGCTAGTAATATAACAGAATTTAATGGAATGCCAATATACCGTGTGTATAGTGGTTCTGTTCTCCCATCAAAATATACAGCCAGGATCGTACCGCAGGGGAAGACCTCGCAGACCGCAGGTTATACCTCGGTATCCCACGGGCCGGCACCGCATAATGATGCGTATCTTGTAACGACCGGTGGAAGGACGTTTGAGGCAATATACCCAAATGCAGTCCAGGTAGGTATGCCGGGGACGGCAAATTATGCTACTTACAATATGAAGGCAACTATTACGGGATACCGGATCAGTGCCCCGTATCTTGCAAACGAGAAAAAGGGAACCCCGTACATAGGATTCAGTGGAAATGGCGGTGTATATTGTTATGGCATAGAATACATCGATGTCAGATATGATTTTTATTCCAGTAATGGAACACCTGTCTCCATCAGCGGAATCTACAGTCATCAGGACATAGACAGATATCAGGGAATTGTTTTCAGGACGAATATTGAAGCAATGGTATTAAATTCCAGCAAGATGGCTTCCCATTTGAAACTGACGACTACCAAAAATGGAAAAACATACATTTATTACCCAGAGCCAGAGGCTACTCAGAATGAAATTACTAAAGCCATAAATGTGCTTTTCACTGGAAGCCATACATTTGAAAGATACACATTTGTAAAACCGAGGGACGCCAAAAACCCATTTCCGTATGGAAATATGCAGATCGATACTGGAGACATAAAGTCTGATTACGTACCTCCGACATTTTCTATAAATAAGTTTGTGAATAAGTCCACAACTTCTAAGTCATGTGAAAGCTCTAACCAGAATCAGTATGTGGGAAATGCCGCCGGGAATACAAAGTTTGCTTATTGGCTGAAAATTAACAACACGACACCATTGACGGCGAACTCCATGTACCTGTCAAGCCTTTCTATCAAGGACACCCTGCCGAAATGGGTTACCGCATCGAAAACAGATGTTACGGTATACTCTGGAAATACGGAGATGACCGGCAGATTTACCATAGATGTGACCGGGGAGAATGTATCAGTCACAGCTAATCCCAGTTGGCTCGGAAACACTGATTTCTACAATGTAGGCGGCCTTGGGGGAACAGGAAGAGTCTATTATGTGAGGATAATCTGCACCATAAAAGGTGCTTCAACATTCTACAGTTCCGGCGAACCACCGGTAGCGGCAGACCAGAGGTACTACCAGATCAAAAATACCGCATCCCTGAGCACAAATGCCCAGAGTACAGTAAGTGCATCTGTGGACGCATACCTGGCAAGATCTGTTATGACAGACGTACCGGGCTCCATAACGAAAAGAGTATCAAACGATAGCATGTTGTATAGTACAGAAGGAGATTCGTCCAATAATTTAAATAAAAGATATGGGACAGATGTATTGGGCAAGGAATACTATTACAAACTGAATATCACAGTACCGGCAAAACCGGATGCCTATGCGAGAGGTTACCAGAGCTTCTATATAGAAGATGAATATCCGAGCTGGACCCAGAATATCACATCCAGTGATGTAAAAGTATATTCCAGTTCGAGCACAAGCACTCCAGTAACATACTTTACTTTTTCTTCTGGAAAATCAAGTTCAGGGAAAAGATATTTCAGGCTGACGGCAGATGTAAATAACTCTGCTTTATATGGTAAAACCTATGCAGTCATCATAACTGTAAGGGTGATGGAGGAATCTGATTTCAAAACAGCTTCAAAACCACCAATCGATTCAAGTGGAAATTATTATTGGACAAACAGTGCCAAGTCAGTTGTGAATTATTACAAAAGCAGGACTGACACATCAGCAACGGTATCTGAGAAAACAACAGGAAATGTAACGACGTACGTTAAAATTACAGAGACGGAAGTGGCAGATATTGAATTAAGTGCCGAGACATATTGTAGCGGCAATATTGTCACGGAGAAGGTAATATATGCGTTTGGAACTTTGGGTTATAATATTAGAATTAAGGTTCCGGAAAAAGGTTCATCGGGATATAATTCTTTAAAAGTTTCATTCAAAATACCAAAGTATCTTGAGGCAAGTATAATAACATATAATTTTGGTGGTGTCGACAACATCACTAATGACATTATACAAGATGTAAATAAATGGTATGGATACGATAGTAATGGAAATGCCATTACTTTTCAAGACGGAAGAAACTATAAGTCTATATCGGCGTCTCCAGACTATATCACATATGACAGCAGTACTGCTACCGTAACAATCAATGTCCCAGGCAGTTTGTTAAATAATGATGAGTTTTACGGGAAGGAATATAGGATTTCGGTTTTAACAAAGCTTACTTCAAAAGAAAAAATTCTTCTTAAAAATCCGCCTGTAGAGGACAGCTATGCCTACTGGGATGCCACCGCAGCAGTTACTACAAATACAGGGTCTGTCACAAAAACAAAAACTTCTAACAAAGCAAGAATGAAGATACCTTTAAATCTTCCAGACGTGCCTCAAATATCAAAGTCTATTATTTACAGCGGAAGAGAGGATACAATAAATAATGTAAACGGAGTTGGAACGGCCTATACATATCGTATCAAAATACCAAGATCAACAAGAGGAGATGTCCCTTTTACTGATGTATGTATAAAAGATGTTCTGCCGAAGGAAGTCACCACTACTTTAACCCAAGCAAGCAGGATAATGTTATTAGCTGTAAGTAGCAGTGGTTCAGGTACTTCTTATTCAACTGCAGACGTTAGAAGTGTATGGACAATGCCCACCGGCGAGACACAATTATTAATAACGCCAGATAGCTACTTTATTTCGTCAGGAATATATAGTACTGCTTATTCGTATTTTTATATCGATATTCCTGTTATGGTTAGAAACCTCAGCGACTGGACAAAAACAGCTATGTCAGGCAACAGTTACATTTGGGAAAATACAGCTGAACTGACTACAGATTTTGGAAGTTCGACTTCCAATAAGGTAACTACTTATATGAACAAGACGTCTCTGGACCCTGCGCCTATAAGGTTAGAGAAGAACGTGGTAGCAAACAGTGAATATAGTAACTGGAAGTTATCCCAAAAGAATATAACCGTAGACAGCTCTTATTCCACAGCATCGTATACTAATACAAGCGGCGCTACTGAAACCGGGAAAAGTTTCAGTTACCATATCATATTTAGCCCTGGTGCTTCAGATTCAACAACAATACCTACGCACGGTTATGTGATAACAGATGAAGTACCCACGTGGGCCCAAATTACAAGTGTGCAGTGCCATGGTTTTGGGAGCGAATCAGATAGTTATAATTATTATGACTATGACCTGTCTGCAACGATTGATTCCACAAAGAATACTGTTACAGTAAGACAGGCTACTTCCGCTGATATTACGGGAAGATATTACGTGATCGTTGTGAATTGCGTCGTGAGAAATTCCGACTTCCTAAGTGTGGGGGAACCTGCGTCAGATGCAGTAAATTACTACTGGGACAATCGGGCAAAGCTGTCGTATAAAACGCTTGACGCAGTGGGGAACCGGGAAATGACATCTAATGCAGCAAGGGTCAATGTCCCTAAGGAGAACTTTGAAACAGCAGTGTCACTGAAGAAGTATATCGGCACAAATGAGTCCACAACGAGTAACACGACGGACCATAGTGGGACATTCGCTTATAAGATTAAGGTGAGCGTTGGTAACCGTACAGATACTGCTGGGTTTACACGAAAATACTTGGATAAGTTAGTTGTGAGCGATACGATACCGGCCCCTCTTACTGTGACAAGTGTGAGCGTTTCAAACAGTACCTACCTGTCAGCTACAAGAACTGTTGACTCCAGCTCCGGGACAACGGATATAACGGTATCGGATAAGTCTGGAGCTGTGACGAATTCCAATTTCTATGGCAAGGACTATATCATAACAATTAACGTCAAAGTAAAAGATGACTTTGGGCGGATAACGCCGGAAATCGAATCAACAAATTATATATGGAAAAACATAGCATCGGTGGAAGCCAAGGGCATATCCATATATTCAAATGAGGTCGTTACAAGGATGCCTATAAAGTCAAATGTTACGCTAAGGAAAATATCTGCTGAAGCGTTTACAGACAGGGATCAGACACCTCCGGACACATCCGGAGAGGATAACTGGGAAGACAGTGGCGCTGAAGATATCGTAATACCCGGTGTAAGGTTCCGGGTATGGTGTTCCGCCCTGGGGTATGACCAGACGTTTACAACAGATGATCTGGGCGAGATCCGTATGACAAAGCTGCAGTCAGGGACCTATTATTACCAGGAGCTTTCAACAGTAGGGGGGTATCTCCTTGACTCGAAGCAAAGATCATTCACATTGAACGGACTAACGCTGACAAGTAACAACAGTGATATGGAGGTAACTGGAAATACCGGAAATAAATATATAACGGTGAAGAATACGCCTACCCAGATTGCTATTTTCAAGCGTGCTGAAGATACGAATGAGATGCTGGCGGGTGCAAGAATGGTACTAAAAGACTCATTAGGCAACATCGTAGAGCCTCAGTACCCGACAGAAGACGACGGAAGTTTTATAACGAGCGCAACAGAACCAATGAGATTTTCAAGGCTGCCGGCCGGAATTTATACAATAGAGGAACTGGAAGCACCAGACGGCTATGCAGTTACTGACCCGGTAACAATTACTGTGGCTAATACAGCATCCGTCCAGACTTATACAGTTGTTGATCCTGTAGCAGAAACGACAGTCACGGTCGGGGTTGTGATCCAGAGGGAGCAGACTGTGATGGAACACGGGAGCCCGTTATTTACGCTGGAATTAACGGGCACTGACCAGAGAGGTGCCGGACATACCTATCATGGAATGGTAGAGTTTGATGAAAGTGCCGTAAATTCGGGAGAATCACCCATACTTAGCTATGTATTTAAGAATGTACAGCGTGGGACATACCAACTGAACTGGAAGTGTCCGGTAGGGTATTATGTAAAGTATGTAGGCAATATGTCATCAAACGTAACATCGACAATAAAAACAGTACCTGTATTTGGAAGCACTCTGCCCGTCATAACAATTGACAATACCAGAAAGGGCAATGTGGCAGGTGCTGATGATTACGCTTCAACAGTTACACTGACATTCTATAAGCAGACTTATGATGACTACCGCCACAGCAGTTCAGCGGTCAATAAAATAACAATCCAGTAAACAGAAGGGATGGCATTCACCGCCATCCTTTTCTTCTGTCATTGCAGCTGAGCTTCCTTACATACTAAATCGGATTTCACGTCACATGTCACGTATTGTTTTTCGCATAATAGCGCTTTATGCAATATAAAAAGATGGTATAATAAAAAAATAATATAGCACCAGTATTAAACAACATAGCGTCCATGGTCTGGCTCCCATTCATGTTTTTCACTGTAAACAGTACCTGTATGACATATTATATTTGACAATGTAATATCGAAGAAAGGAGAGGGCTTACGTTGTAAGCGAAACAGAATATTGTCAGTACAGTAGATGAAGGAGAAAACATATGTGCAGGCTCATGAACAGCCATGCACTGGCTATGTATATAGGAATACATGAGCCACTATACAAAAGGAGGAAATTTAAGAAGATCAAGAATTTTGTAAAATTTACAATGGCCATTATGATTGTTGCTATGGTGATCTGCTCACCTGCCGGAAATATCCTGAATGGATCGGAAGGGTCTGTGGCAGAAGCTGCTGGAAAGCCTTCAATTAATAAGAAAAAAGTGACCCTTACTGTAGGTAGTTCGGTTAAGCTGAATGTGAAAAATGGGAAAGTCCGGAAATGGAAATCTTCCAAAAGCGAGGTAGCTGCCGTCTCTAAAACCGGCAAGGTTGTCGCTAAAAAGAAGGGCGCCGCGACGATCACAGCAGTCCTTAAGAATGGGAAGAAGCTCACCTGCAAGGTGAATGTAAAGGCTAAAGGTAACGGCGGAGGAACATCTGAGCCTGCAGAGAAGCCTCAGAAAGAAATCTCATCCAGGGTGCTGCCAAATGGAAAAAAGCAGTCCATTGATTCTGTAAGGATAGCCGGCGTAGTTTATTATAAGGAATATAAGAGCAATTTGGGCGATTTTAATTATCCGTTGGATGCAATAGCGGAAACGACAGGCATAAGGAAAAGTCAGCTTAAATATGAATGGTCAATTGACAATCTGAGTGTTATGAAAATTAGAAATGACTTAAGCAAGCCGGATACACTTGTTTTTAATTTGATCGGTTTCGGTGACGTTAATGTGACTGTCAAGGTATCTTATGATGGACTCAGCAGGACTGTGACTGGGCGACTATGAATATGAAATTCCGATGGACCTGTCAGATGACAAGATTTACGCACTGGATGTATGGTGGAACCGTGAAAGGGAGTCTGTAGACTCAACTTATACGTTCCCGAAGGAAGATTTCACATTCTCCTGGGTATACGACAGCGGCAAAAGAGTATATCTTACGAGCGAAGAGATCGCTGCCTGCCAGATCACGGATACAAGAGAAATCTACGATGAGTTTTCAGACTATACCTGGTATTCCGTGGATTTCGAACTAAACGGTTACAGCGCAAACGTAGGTGTAGGACATTTGGAATAAGAAATGACAATAATTAAGAAAGGCATACTTCGGGGTGTTTATTATTATGGAAAGCACTTCTTCGGAGGTGCCTTTTCGTCTGGAGGATATTTTTATGAAAGCAGGAAAGATAATTTTTAATGTTATTTACTGGGGGCTGTTCTCAGTACTTTGCTTTGTTATGGCTGGGGGAAAGCTGATCGGATGTGAAAGCTTCACTGTGCTGTCGGGATCCATGAAGCCCGGAATACCAGTAGGCTCAATAGTTACAGCAGATACCAGATATGATTATGACTCCTTAAAGGAAGGTGATATTATCATCTTCAGAAAAGGGGATACAAAAGTAACACACAGAATACGATCGATTACGGAGGCAGGTATCGAAACGAAGGGTGATGCGAACAATGCATCAGATGGTATTACAACGACAAAGGAAAACTACTGTGGGAAAATTCTTTTTCATATTCCAGTACTTGGGTTTGTCATAAGTGGGAAAGGAAAGTTTTATCTCATAGGAGGCATGGTGGTTTTATATATAGCACATTTGCTGATGTGTGAATAGTGACCTTTGTGTTACTGGTCACGGAGTGAACAGTAACACCTTTGTGAGTTTGAAAACAGAAAAACATTGTACTGGAAAAAAAGTTATGCTATAATCGGAACAGTCAGAGTGTAAGAAGGACAGGTGATTCCTGCCATTGAATACTGTGACTCAAAAGTAACGATTCAGCAGGTTTGTGCATTTGCAGAACAGTTACATGCAAAAATAAAGGAAAAGGATGATACATATGGACTTGATATACAGAAGTACGAGAGACAGAGAGGTTTCGGTCACTGCGTCAAAGGCGATTTTAAAAGGTCTGGCAGATGACGGCGGCCTTTTCGTGCCGGAAACGATTCCAGCCCTGGATAAGAGTATGGACGAACTGGCAGGAATGAGCTATCAGGATACAGCCTACGAGGTAATGAAGCTGTTCCTTACAGATTTTACAGAGGAAGAACTGAGAAACTGCATTTTAAAGGCGTATGACGAAAAGTTTGATGCAAAAGAAATCGCACCTTTGAAGGAGGCGGATGGTGCTTATTATCTGGAACTGTTCCACGGAGCAACCATTGCATTTAAAGACATGGCTCTTTCTATCCTGCCTCATCTGCTGATTACCTCAGCGAAGAAGAATCAGGTGAAAAATGAGATTGTCATCCTGACAGCCACATCCGGCGACACGGGAAAAGCAGCCCTGGCAGGATTTGCGGATGTGCCGGGAACCAGGATTATTGTGTTTTATCCGAAGAACGGTGTAAGTCCGATTCAGGAAAAACAGATGGTTACACAGAAGGGCGATAATACCTTTGTGGTAGGAATCAAAGGAAACTTTGATGATGCCCAGACAGGAGTAAAGAAGATCTTCGGGGACAGGGAGCTGGCGGCTGAGATGGATCGTGCAGGTTTTCAGTTTTCATCAGCTAACTCTATCAATATCGGGCGGCTGGTACCGCAGATTGTTTACTATGTATATGCCTGTGCGAAGCTGTATGCGGATGGAAAGCTTGAGCAGGGAGAGAAGCTCAATGTAGTAGTCCCGACAGGAAACTTTGGAAATATTCTTGCTGCTTATTATGCAAAGAATATGGGCGCTCCGATTGGGAAACTGATCTGTGCTTCCAATGATAATAAAGTACTGTATGATTTCTTTACTACGGGAATTTATGACAGAAACCGTGAGTTTATACTGACCACGTCCCCGTCTATGGATATTCTGATTTCCAGCAATCTGGAACGGCTGATTTACCGTATTGCAGGCGCAGATGCTGAGACGAACAGGGATCTTATGGCCGGCTTAAATGAAAACGGGAAATATGAGATTACGGAATCAATGAAATCACAGCTTGCGGATTTTTATGGAAATTATGCTTCTGAGGATGAGACAGCGGAGGAAATCAAAGAAGTGTATGCCAGAACAGGGTATGTGCTGGATACTCATACAGCAGTAGCCTCCAGAGTACGCAGAAAATATGTTGCAGAGACAAATGATCAGACAAAGACAGTCATTGCGTCCACAGCAAGTCCTTATAAATTTACGAGAAGTGTCATGAATGCCATCGATGAAAAGTATGACAGCATGTCGGATTTTGCTCTTGTTGATGAATTGAATAAGATTTCCGGTGTAGCTGTGCCGAAAGCAATTGAAGAAATACGTACAGCACCGGTGCTCCACGATACAGTAGTAGAAGTAGATGAGATGAAGGAAACTGTGAGGAGATTTCTGGGCTTATAGGGGTATACTTGAATTTTTATGAATAATGATTGTCAAAGTGCAGATACTGGAGTATAATCATATATATGCAAAGATTCCTGGGGTGTTCGACAATCCTATTATTTTGAACCTACATTTACTTTTATGGGATTCTTATATCGCTGTATGTAATGTCAGGCCGCCGTTTGCAGCGGAAGGCAGCGCATATGGCTGCGGTTACCCACCTAGCTTTGCTAGGAGTCAAAATATAGGAAACGGCATTTTGGGAGTCACAAAAGAGAAAAGAGAGTATTCCCCTGGAATACTCTCTTACTGTATAAATGTTTTGGCGGATACGAAAGAAGGAGAAACTCTATGGGAAGTAAGGTAAGCAGCTTTGGAAGAACAATGGAGGGTGAGGAAGCGTTTCTTGTTACTCTGGTTAATAAAAACGGTATGGGGATAGAGGTTACAAACTATGGCGCTTCGCTGGTGGCTGTGACAGTGCCGGACAGAGAGGGACGTCTGGATGATGTCGTTCTGGGATATGATGATGTAGCAGATTACATTTCACACAAAGGATGTCTGGGAGCGACCATCGGAAGAAACGGGAATCGCATCGGTGGTGCGAAGGTAACCATTGATGGAATAGAATACATACTGGATAACAATGAGAATGGAAACAATCTGCACAGTGGATTTCATGGATATCATTCTATGCTGTGGGATATGGAAGTGGCAAAGGATGAACTGTCTGCCAGCTTTACACATCATAGCAGGGATGGTGAGCAGGGATTTCCGGGGAATTTTGATATTACAGTGACATATACACTGACAGATGATAATGAAGTTAAGATTCATTATACAGGAAAATCGGATAAAGATACGATTGCAAACCTGACAAATCACAGCTATTTCAATCTTGGCGGACATGCCAGTGGAGATATACACGAACAGGTGATGTGGATCGACTCGGATGCGATCACAGAAACTGACAGGACCAGCATCCCTACCGGTGTGATCAGAAGTATTAAAGATTCTCCAATGGATTTTAATACACCAAAAAAGATCGGAAGAGATATTGATGCTGATTACGATCAGCTGGTGTATGCAGGCGGATATGACCATAACTACGTACTGAAACAGCAGGACGGAAAGATACGCAAGATCGCGGAAGCATATGAGGAAAAGAGCGGTCGTGTGATGGAAGTATTTACGGACTGCGTTGGTGTGCAGTTTTACACCGGCAATTTTATCGACAGGGGAAGTGTTGGAAAAGGAGGTGCTGTTTATCATCCACGCTATGGTTTCTGCCTGGAAACTCAGTATTACCCGGATGCAAATCATCATGAGAATTTCCCGTCATCGGTATTAAAAGCAGGAGAGCCTTATGATACAACGACAATATACAAATTCAGTACAAGGTAGCATTACCGGTATATTGATTGAATGGAGCTGTCATGAACATGCGAAGGAAAATCGCATGTTCATGGCAGTTTTTATGAATGAATTCCTTTTGCTGCGATATACTTTCAATAGGACAGAGCAGAACAGGAGAAATTGTGTGAATCGGAACGTACAGAGACAGTTAATGATTCTTAGCATATGTGTAATCATAGGAATGATCTGGATTGCCGGCAGAAAAAGGACAATAAACAGAGATGGGGAATTACTGATCCTTAAAACAGCATCGAATGGAACAGAAACGGAGAAAAAGAAGGGAAAAATTGAGGAACAGAAAGAGAAAGAGGAACAGCAGCAGACAGGGGATGTACAGGTAGTGATTCCGGGAGGAGATCCGAATGTGAGGGTGCTGATCTGTGCGGATAATTATGAAGGAGAATATCACGACAGGCTGACACTCAGATGCAGTACCGATTATACCGTAAGTTACGGAGATGTCCGGGAAGAACATAAGGCATCGGAACCGGTCTGGTTCACCATGGATGACCCATGGCTTTCTTACGGAACGGTGACACTTACACCTCGGGAAGCGACAGGAACCTTTACACTGCCAGATCTGAAGCGGGGACAGAAAGCACCTGTATATGCAGGAAAATTTATGATAGAAAAAAGAAAGGAGGGACTGCTGGTAATCAATGAGCTTCCTCTGGAAACCTATTTGTGTTCGGTAGTGCCAAGTGAAATGCCTGCTGGATATCCCATGGAAGCATTGAAGGCCCAGGCAATCTGTGCGAGAACTTATGCAATGAAGCAGCTTCAGGAAAACAGAGAAAAAGATAAGGGTGCTGACCTGAATGACAGTGTGTCATACCAGGTATATAACAATATTGCCAGAAATGAGCGGACAGATCAGGCTGTGCAGGAGACAAAGGGAAAAGTACTTATGAAGGGAGGAAATCTAATTGATGCGCTTTATTTCTCTACATCCTGTGGACTTGATTTGTCGGAGAACTTGTCTGACGAGGCGGTTTTCTGCTCTCTTATGTCCGGAAAGGATGAGAAAGCATATGAGAAAGAGGAACCCTGGTATCGATGGAAGACCTATTATTCTCTGGAGGAACTGACAAGACTGGTACAGTCCGGCCTTAAGGAGGACTTTGGTGCAGTAACAGGAATGTATGTGGAATCCAGAGAGGAAAGTGGTGTGATCAGGACGCTGAGAATCGAAGGAGAGGGGGAAAGTGTTTGCGTTGAAGGGGAGTACGCAATCAGGAAGCTTCTCCAGACACAGAATGCACCTGTAACGCTTCAGGATGGAAGTACAGCACCTGATATCGGAATGCTTCCCAGCGCTTTCTTTTACCTGACAGGAGAATATGAAGGAAAGATCTTAAAGGGCTATACGCTGACAGGAGGAGGATACGGACACGGAAAGGGCATGAGCCAGAACGGGGCAAGACATATGGCGGATGCGGGGATGAACTGCACAGATATTTTAAGGTTCTATTATTGACCGGGGAATAGTTGCAGGAAAAGGTAAAACATGCTATGATGTTCGTTAGTTTCTGTCTTTATACAGAAGAAGGAAAAGAGAAGGAATCAGGTAAAATGAAAAGAATCATTCAAGCAGTCATTTTTGTGCGGATGTTTATGACGAAAATGAAAAGAAATCGGGTGGATGCCTATGCTGCCCAGTCTGCTTTCTTTATTATCATGGGTTTTATCCCGTTTGTCATGCTTCTTCTGACGCTTTTACAGTACACACCGCTGACACCGGAGGATATGATGGAAATGCTGATGGGGGCTGTGCCGGAAAGTCTGAAAGGAATGGTAGCCGATACGGTACATTCGGTGTTCAATACATCGACAGCACTTTTATCCGGAACTGCGATTGCAGCGATCTGGGCATGTGGAAGAGCGGTTCTCGCCATCACGAAGGGTCTGAATTCTATTTATGGCATTGAGGAAACACGGAATTATGTATTGATGAGGATGCGTTCCTCTTTCTATATTCTTGTTATGCTGGTAGCTCTTGTGCTGACACTGGGACTTTTAGTATTTGGCAATCAGATCCACGGGATTCTTATACGGCGTGTACCGATCTTCAGGAATGTATCTGACCTGATCATTAGTGTTCGCACGGTAGGCACGCTCGTTATGCTGACGTTACTTTTCGCGGCAATGTATACAATGCTTCCAAACGGACACCGGCATTTTTTTACACAAATACCTGGCGCTGCAGCTTCTGCAGTTTCCTGGTCTGTATTTTCTTATGGATTTTCCATTTATCTTACTTATGCGAACGGGATGTCAGCTGTTTATGGAAGCCTTACGACAGTTGTTATGATTATGCTGTGGCTGTATACCTGTATGTGGCTGTTGTTTCTCGGCGCGGAGATCAACGATTATCTGATCCGGCCGGAAAGTTTCTGGTGTCAAGCATTTTTGAAAATGTCCCAAAATAAGTGAAACATTAGCCCCGTCAATT